>OBKM01001211.1_pt1 | contig 10774 bp, 10 predicted proteins | sample 1519691 | NCBI WGS metagenome assembly OBKM01 (sample SAMEA37050418, study PRJEB22526) | metagenome | biome: saline pan; feature: lake; material: water | place: Egypt | collected 2015 | depth 0.5 m
GACCCACCACACCGCTGGAGGCCACCAGACCGATGGTGTGTCGGGTGTGTCCGACTAATCCACGGGAAGAAGCTCCGGGGCTTGACCCCGGAGCAGTTCACTCTATTTTGATATCTCGAACAGATGCTCCTGACCCGGCGGCTACTTCTCCAATAACTTGGCCGTCAACCGTTTCTGCCAGTGCCTCTGCTTGCTCTTCTGAAACAGCCATTACAAATCCAGTACCCATATTAAATGTTCGATGCATCTCTTCACGGCTAACGTTACCACACTCTTGGATTAGCTCAAATATTGGTTGCGCAGGGAATGGGTTTGTAATCTCATAATGGAATTCGCCCATCCGAGTGAGGTTCGCCCACCCTCCTCCAGTAATGTGTGCAGCAGCACGTACTTCATAAGATCGCATTGGCTCAAGGAGGTCAGTGTATATTTGTGTTGGCTCAAGTAGTACTTCTCCAATTGTTCTGGATGTGTCGTGTGGATACTTGTCTGTGTACTCATACTCCTTTGTGATTGCTTTTCGAGCCAGTGTCAGTCCATTTGAGTGGATGCCATTTGATGGAACTCCCACGAGCTTATCACCTGGCTGGGCTTTTCCCTCCAATACGTCATCTTTGTCGGCAATCCCGACACAGGCCCCTGCTAAGTCAAATCCTGAAATTACTTCTGGCAGTACAGCTGTCTCACCTCCTAACAATGAAATGTTTGCCAGTTTAGCACCTCTGGCTAAGCCCTCTCCGATTTGCTCAGTCATTGTTTCGCTCGGAGATTCCACAGCAAGGTAATCAACAAATGCAATTGGATCCACACCTGCAGCTACCAGATCGTTGACATTCATTGCGATACAGTCAATCCCAATGGTCGAGTAATCTTTGATCGCTTCCGCGACGAGAAGCTTTGTTCCGACCCCGTCTGTTGCCAAGGCAAGATACTGATCTCCAATTTCCAGCATACCGGCGTATTCTGTATCGACAACATTTCCTACAGCATTGAGCAACGCACTTGTCGCTGCCTCGCTTTCCTCAATATCAACCCCGACCTCTGAGTATGTTAGCCCATTCTCTGAATTGGTCATGCACGAGTGACTGTTCGGTGTAGTCAAAAGCCCACCGGTCGATTTGTTTCCACTTAGCTGATTGCAGACGCTCTGCCGCCGTCCTCAAGAGTGATTACCCGACACAAGTAGAACGATGTAGTTCATAAACCGTTATTCGGCTGTCGCTCTTTTGTTTTACCACTAGAATAATGTCAGACTTACAACGAAGAATTCGTAAATGGTTTACCATTGAGGGAGACACGGCGACCGAGCGCATTCGTAATGGCCTACCTCAACTCGTGGTTATTGTACTTGCGGTGTGGCTTGGAGCTGTTGTCTTGTATCAGGTTACCGCCACTGTCATTGACCCAATTACTGCGACGTTAGTCCTCCTTATCGGAGGACTCTATATTGGTCTGAAACTGCGGAACTTCCTTCTTGATAGTACGTAGTTCGCTGTGTATTCTCTTACTTTTTGACCTTCTTTAACTGCTCTGCTAAGTATTCCGGTGCTGGCACATCCTCCGCTTCCACAAAACGAGCGATTTCTTTTCCGTCTTTTTCGATAATAATTGTTGGAATTAACTCGACTCCGTATTCTTCTACTTTTGTTCCTTCTTTCTCTTTATTGACTGGATATACCTCAACTGATTCACGTGGAATTCCTGCAGCAGCGACGAGTGCTGCAAATGGTGGTAATTGTTCTTGACAGTCGACACACCAATCACTACCCCAAATCTTGACTGCAATTGTGTCAGCCTGGGACTCAAATACTTCGACTGTTTCTTCCGTCGGCTTATACTCGCTTTTTTCCGGGTCCATCACATCAAGTTCCATAATACACATTAGGACCAAGCAGACCTAAACACTTTCTCGCGAAGGATTGTCAAGTGAATCTCACAATGTGATGTGTGGTAACTGTCACAGACCTGAACGAAATAACTGATGAATAAGCAGAATTGTTTATATGTCGATTGTTCTAATAGTATGTTATGAACGTAGCTGAAGCAATGACTCCACGTTCGTCAGTTGTCACTGTTGAGATTCCTGGTTCTCGTGATGATGCTCTTGAATATCTCCAGAACCGAGAATTTTCATCAGTTCCAGTTGTCAAACCTACCGATGATGGTGAAGAATATCGAGGTATTGTAACTCGAGAAAGTCTCATTGAGCGTCCCGACGAAGATCAATTAGCTCTGTTAATGGATGACGAAATACCGACAGTTGCCCCTGATGCTTCTATCACAGATGCTGCTAGTCTTATGTTCACTGAAGAAGAGCGTAGGCTGCCCGTTGTAGACGACTCGTTTGAAGGCATAATCACTGTTACCGATGTTGTCCGCTCGATCGCAGAGGGTGAAGTTGGTGATGATACTCCTGTCGGTGATATTGCGACTCGTGAAATTATGACCACACATACGGATACGCCGATTGGTGCGGCTGAGCGACAACTTTTCTATGCAAATGTGCCATATGCGATCGTTCTTGATGACAGCGGTGGAATGGCTGGCATTGTTACCTCTGTTGACATCCTTCGCACTGCTGAGATTGTTGAGGGATCAGAATCGACTGGCAACAGTTTTGCTGACCAAGATAACGAGTGGATGTGGGAAGGGATCAAAGGTGTTGGAAGTCGAACCCTCCCAACCCGGAACGTTGAGCTCCCGTCAATTGCTGTCGATGAACTCATGACTGATGATGTTATCACAATTGCGACAAACAAATCCATTCAGGATGCAGCCCAGACTATGATCACTCACGATATCGAGCAAATCCCTCTTGTTTCCGGTGACAAACTCGTTGGAATCGTTAGGGACATTGACCTCCTCCGTGCATTGTAATATATGGGTGAAACTACTGACAAGCTTACCGAACTTGCAAAGCGTAGAGGATTTTTCCTCCAATCCAGTGGCGCCTACGGCGGCGTTGCTGGGTTCTATACATTTGGTCCACATGGCGCTACTCTCAAACAGAATATCGAGAACGCATGGCGTGAGCGGTTTGCGCTCGAAGAAGGCCATCAAGAGGTAGATGCTCCTACCGTAATGCCCGAAGATGTATTTGAGGCGTCTGGCCACCTTGACGGGTTTGACGATATGCTGATCGAGTGTGGCGATTGTGGTGCTACTCACCGCGCTGACCATCTGATTGAAGATAATACTGATATCGAAGATGCGGAAGCACTGCCGCTGGATGAAGTTGAGTCTCTTGTCGCAGAACACGATATTGTTTGTCCAGACTGCGGTGCCAGCCTTGCAAGTCGGTCTGTTGAAGATTTCAACCTTATGTTTAAGACTAACATTGGCCCCGGATCTTCTGATCCTGGCTATCTAAGACCAGAAACAGCACAGGGTATATTTGTTGAATTTCCTCTGCTCAAAGAGTATGCCCGAGGACAGCTCCCATTCGGAGTCACTCAAGTTGGTCGTGCATACCGCAATGAAATTAGTCCTCGTAAATCTATTATTCGGGTACGAGAATTCACGCAGGCTGAACTGGAACTATTCATTGATCCAGAAGAAGATTCCCCGGATATCAACTCCGTGGCTGATGAAACACTGTCTCTTTACCCGGTGACTGAACAGAACAAAGAAGATGGACAGGTCATCAATCGGACGGTTCGTGAGGCGATTGATGAAGGCATCATCGAGAGTCCTTGGATTGCATACTATCTCGGTATTTCCAAACAATGGTACCAGTCAATTGGTGTTGATATGGACCGATTCCGGTTCCGTCAGCATCTTAGCGGCGAACGAGCTCACTATGCGGCTGATTGCTGGGACGCTGAGGCATATGCAACTGGTGATTGGATTGAGCTTTCTGGCTTTGCCTATCGAGGAGATTATGACCTTCGGAAACACGATGAGTACAGCAACGAAGAGTTCACGATCTTCAAACAGTACGATGAACCTATAACGGTCGAGCGCCCGACTGTTGATCCGGATATGAGCGCTCTCGGCCCAGAATTTGGTGGCGACGCTGCTGCTATTGCTGATGAACTTGAGCGACTTACCGAAGATAATCCGACAGTCTTCGAAACTGCTGATGACTCTGTCACTGTCGATATTGACGACGTCACCTATGATGTTCCACTTGAACACGTTAACTACTCAATAGAGGAACAGACTGAATCAGGCGAACATATCCTCCCCCATGTAATTGAGCCATCGTTCGGTGTTGATCGTATTGTCTACACTGTGCTTGAACACGCTTATCGTGAGGATACGGTCGATGATGAACAGCGCTCTTATCTTGCATTAGATCCACAGGTTGCTCCGACGACCGTTGGCGTGTTCCCACTTATGACTCAAGACGGTCTGGATGAGGTCGCCAGTGATGTTGCAGAAGAACTTCGCCGCTCTGGACTGTCTGTTGCCTATGATGAGTCTGGCGCTATTGGACGCCGATACCGTCGTCAAGATGAAATTGGCACACCATTCTGTGTCACTGTTGACTACCAGACACTTGATGATGACACGGTGACCATCCGCGAGCGGGATACGACGGAACAAGTACGAGCTCCGCTTGACGACTTATCCACTATCCTTAGTAATCTTCGGGACGGTGAACTGAGATTTTCTGAGATAGTCAACGAATGAAACAGAACGCAGATAGAGTACAGGCTCAGGGACTTCTCAACTCGATTAAAGGGGAAGTTGGACGACGGCTTGTCCATTCCTCAGGAGCCGTTATTCCTCTTGCGTATCTTGCTGGTGTCGAATGGCAGTACATTCAAATAGCCACCATTGTTCTTGTTCTCGGTGCAGCAGTTCTGGAGACGATTCGTCTCCAGATTGGCCTTCAGTGGTGGATCTATGAACATCTCACTCGAGAGTATGAACAAGATAGCATTGCTGGGTATGCGCTTTATGCAGTCGGAATGGCAACTGTTGCACTCCTATTCTCGCCAGAGATTGCTGTTCCGGCGATGTTAATTCTGGCAATTGCTGATCCAATTGCTGGTGCGCTTGCTGGAGAAGACCCAATACCAATCAAACGACCAGTAGCACTTATCGGTATGTTTCTTTTGTCGTTTTTGTTTGCTGTGCTCTTTCTTCCAACGGTCGTAGCTGTTGTTGTTGGTGTTGCTGCCACGATTGCTGATGGCGTTTTCATGGAGATTCGTGGATTTGTTATTGATGATAATCTCTCTTTGCCGATCTTTGCTGCTGTTGGCGGTTGGATCGCTTCAATAATTATATAATCACATTTTATATCTTGTTGCGAAATGCTCCACACTAGTGTCAGTCACGGGAATTCCGGCTTACAGAGGTTCAAGGCGAACACCCATCGGCTCTAGCCGTGTGGAGGAGGCCAACGGAGAATCAAAGAGAAAGTTCCGTTTTAGCACGTATATTTGGCGGACAAAGGCGACTTTGTCCACAGAGGAAACGGATAATATCGGAATTTGGGCAACGCTATGTCTGATGGGACTCCCCGCTTCAGCCGGGGATGGAGGTCACTTTCACCGTGGTATATGAACTCTTTTGCAGACTGGAACTATAATAGATTTACATGGCGACACAGGACGGACAAGCATATATTGATCACCCACTCCTTACCTCGAAGACGGTTGAACGTAGACTCTACCAGTTGCGATTAGCAAACCGTGCACTTGAGAATCATACGCTTGTCTGCCTTCCTACCGGCCTTGGAAAGACGACAGTAAGCCTTCTTGTTACCGTCCGCCGCCTTGAGGAGGTTGGTGGAAAGATTCTCTTGCTTGCTCCGACAAAGCCGCTTGTCCAACAACACGCAACCTTCTACCGTGAGGCACTGCGTATGGATGAAGACGATGTTGTTGTCTTTACTGGTGATGTTCGACCAGATGATCGGGAAGAGCTTTGGACTACATCCCAAATTGTTATTGCAACTCCACAAGTTATCGAGAATGACCTCATTGGCGGACGAATCTCGCTTCAATCCGTTACACACTGCACTTTTGATGAGTGTCATCGTGCGACCGGAGATTACGCATATACCTATATCGCAGAGCGATATCATGAGGACGCTGACCAGCCCCTTGTTACTGGCATGAGCGCATCACCTGGAAGTGACAAAGATGAGATTGTCACTATTTGCTCGAATCTTGGCATCAAGTCTGTCGATGTGATGACAGAAGATGATGCCGATGTTGATTCGTATACACATGCAACTGAAATTGACTGGGAACAAGTAACCCTTCCAGATGATTTAGCCGATATTCGAGATCTGCTTGTTGATGTGATTAAACAACGACTCGGGACGCTCCGTGAACTCGGAATCACCAACCGTTCCGATCCTGATCTTTCACAGAAAGATCTCAATAAACTGCGTGGAAAGATCCAAGAGCTGATCGATAATGACAATTCAGCCGGCTATCAGGCGATGTCAATCCACGCTGAGATTATGAAGATTCGGCGTGCTCGTGAGTTAATCGAAACACAATCTGTCGAAGCACTTGAGCGATACTTCGACCGTCAGCAACAGGCTGCTCGTTCTTCAGGGGCGTCTAAAGCAAGTCAACGATTTATCTCAGACGGGAAAATTCTTGAGGCTATACGGCGTGTTGAGGACTTCGATGGTCGACACCCAAAGTTTGAACGTGCTCGTGCCCGTCTCGCTGAGACACTTGGGATCGATGGTGGAGACAGAGCAATTGTATTCACTGAGTCTCGGGATACAGCTGAAGTTCTAACGGAAATCCTCGGTGAGAGCTTTGACACTCATCGATTTGTCGGACAGGGAGACAAAGAACATTCTGACGGGATGACACAAAAAGAACAACAGGAAACGCTTGATGCCTTTCGTGCAGGCGACTTTGAAGTTCTTGTTTCAACCTCCGTAGCGGAAGAGGGACTTGATGTTCCTGAAGTCGATCTTGTTCTGTTCTACGAACCTGTTCCAACGGCAATTCGATCGATACAGCGCAAAGGTCGTACTGGTCGCCAAGCAAAAGGAGCGGTTGTTGTGCTTATGACCGAAGATACCCGGGATGAGGCATTTTTCTGGATGTCTCGACGACGTGAACAGAAAATGCAAGAAGAGCTCAGAGAACTCAAGTCAATGACCGATGAGCTAAACTCTGAATTGTCCCAGGCCAATCTTACAAACTTCTCCTCTGGAGATCGGCCTGATTCTAGTTCTGTTTCGAACAATACTGGCTCTAAGAGTACAAATGCTGACTCTGGTCAGAGCCAGACAACATTGCAGCAAACAATCTCTTCTGTAACAGAACAAAGTGATAACGCCGATAGCGCATCCTCTGATGATACTCCAGTTCCTGCTACTGATGAACTTGAAGTTGTCGTTGACCAACGGGAGCTCCACTCGACAGTTGCTCGCCAACTGTCGAAGCGTAGTGATATCCAAACCCGTCTTGAGACGCTCAGCGTTGGAGATTACATCTGCTCTGATCGGGTTGCAGTTGAGCGAAAAACAGTTGATGACTTCCTTGACACGCTTTTGGGAGAAGAACGTTCACTTTTCGAACAAGCTAGTGACCTTACTCGCCACTATCCTCGGTCGGTATTTCTCATTGAGGGAGATAACCTATACGAAAAGCGGGATGTCCACCCTAATGCAATCCGTGGATCATTAACCTCTCTGGCTGTTGACTTTGGTGTCAGCGTTCTATTCAGCTCCGACGAAGACGACACCACGAAGATTATCTCGACGATTGCTACCCGAGAGCAAGAACACAACGATAGAACCATCAGCGTTCACGGCGAAAGGCAGGCTAAAACTCTGTCTGAACAGCAGGAGTATGTAGTCGCCTCAATTGCTGAAATTGGTCCTGTTACAGCTAGGTCATTGCTTTCTGAGTTTGGGTCTGTAGAAGCTGTCATGACTGCTGATAAGCAGACACTCATGGAAGCAGAAGGTGTTGGCGAGGTAACTGCTGAACGAATCCGAGATGTCGTTGGATCTCAGTATCAATAGTCAAAAAATATTTGCGAAGTTCTATATTGCCAAGTCTTAGTCTGGTTCCCAAGGTCGGCTGAACAGAGATACTGTGTCCTTGACACCTACTTCTGTGTCTGTTTTAGTGTTCCAAGTGTGTCGGCCGCTTCGTTTGCAGCCTCAAGATGTTCTTTTGCTTTTCGTGGATCGCTTGTCGACGCAGCGTGCTTAGCGTGTGTGTTTAATGCCTGGACAAGTGCTTTGTACCCCTCTTCCAGATCTGTATCCGCAATCTCAACAGTTTGCTCTTCGTCCGACTCTGAGTATGGTTGCTCAGTCTGGGTTGACAACTCAGCATCTTCCATCTCTTTGATTGTTGTTTCACCAGTTGTTTGAATCGGGTTCTTTTCCTCTTCTTCCTGTATTTCTTTTTCTTTCTGATTCTCTTCTGGGTTTCCTTGACAGTTTGGACAGAATTCTTGTCCATTCATCCGGAAAATCGGATTCCCACACTCACTGCAATGCTTGTTTGTCATTGTTGCACCCTTCAGCAGCAACTCACTCATCTGCTCGGCTGATTTTCGTTTTTTCTCTTCTTCTTGGAACCGCTTACGCAATTTCTCACGTTCAGCTTCCTTGTCGAAATCGCTCATATCTATAAGAAGGTAACTTGGAATTAAAAGTCGTCTGTCTTCTTACAGCTGGTCTAAATAATTACTGCCTCCACCAATTCGACTATCGTCGAATATTTTTAACGGCAGATGTCTGTTTTAAAACCACTTTTCGAAGCGTTTAACAAATGGAAATGTGACATTTGGCATAGTATGACGAAGGTAAGCGTAGTTGGTGCCGCGGGCACTGTTGGTGCCGCGGCCGGCTACAACATCGCGTATCGTGACATTGCTGATGAACTGGTTTTTGTAGATATTCCGGACAAGGAAGACGAGACAATCGGTGAAGCAGCGGATACCAACCACGGTGTTGCATACGATTCAAACACGACTGTCCGGCAAGGAGGCTACTCTGATACCGCTGGCTCAGATGTTGTCGTTATCACAGCTGGTATCCCTCGTCAACCTGGACAGACCCGTATTGATTTGGCTGAAGATAATGCTCCGATTATGGAGGATATCCAATCTTCATTGGCAGAGTACAACGAAGATTTCATTACTGTCACTACTTCCAATCCTGTTGATCTCCTTAATCGTCATCTCTACGAATCTGGATCCCGTTCTCGAGAGCAGGTTATTGGATTTGGTGGCCGACTTGACTCTGCTCGGTTCAGATATGTGCTATCGGAACGGTTTGAGGTACCGGTCCAGAATATAGATGCAACAATCTTGGGTGAACACGGTGATGCACAGGTTCCTGTCTTCTCGAAAGTCCGAGTAAACGGGACGGATCCAGCATTCTCCGCTGATGAACGCGAAGAAATTCTATCTGATCTTCAAGCATCCGCAATGGATGTGATCGAGCGTAAAGGTGCAACACAGTGGGGACCAGCTACCGGTGTTGCTCACATTGTTGAATCGATCCTTCATGATACTGGAGAAGTACTTCCATGCTCCGTTGCCCTCGATGGTGAATATGGATATGATGATACTGCGATGGGCGTACCGGTTAAACTTGGCTCTGATGGAGTTGAAGAGGTAATTGAGTGGGACCTTAACGAAGAAGAATACGAACTCCTTGATGACGCTGCAGAAAAACTCTCTGATCAATACGAAAAAATCTCGTAATCCCATTCCGAACGCACAAGTGAACTCTGAGTTGATTGTAGCAGGTTAATTGTCTCTTCTGCTCGATATTTCCTGTTCTTTTTGACCTCCTGTGTCTATGAATCTGTATGGACTCAGCGTCATTTGAGATTATTCCAGCCGTTGATATTCAAGATGGCCAGGCCGTCCAGCTAATCGGCGGGAAACGTGGTACTGGTAGTGAATATGGTGATCCAGTCAAAACTGCACGAGATTGGATTGATGCTGGTGCTCAGACACTTCATATCGTTGATCTTGATGGTGCTTTTGAGGGTAAGCGAGTTAATGCAGAGACAATCGAATCGATTGTCGATTTATCTGACACTGTCACAATTCAGGTTGGCGGAGGAATCCGTACCGCTTCTGATGCTATTGAACTTCTTGATCTTGGAGTTGATCGCGTTATCTTGGGTACTGCAGCGGTTGAAAATCCGAGTATTGTGGAAGAGATCAATGATCGCCGGCCAGATAGTGTTGTTGTAAGCCTTGACGCAAAAAATGGTGAAGTGGTCGTTGAGGGTTGGACTGAAGGAACAGGGATTGCCCCAGCAGAGGCAGCATCTCGGTACGAGAATCTGGGTGCAGCCGCGATTCTGTTCACTGATGTTGATGTTGAAGGACAATTAGCCGGTGTCCGGTCAGAGCACACCGCTGCTGTTGTTGACGCTGTTAATATTCCTGTAATTGCAAGCGGTGGCGTTGCAACGCAGGAAGATATCCAAGAATTACAATCTACGGGGGCGTCTGCCGTTGTTATTGGTTCTGCATTGTATGAAGGAGAATTAACGTTTGATGAAGCACTGTCTGCCGTTCAGTCTGTAAGATAGTGCGAATCTCTCTCAACGATCGATCCCCTTGTCAGTTAGTGAACTTACCCCGCTCTACTCCGCTCGGGCTGCGCCCTCGCTTTGTTGAGGGCGGACTTTCTCCTTTCGGACCGGAGTTTCTGGTTCCACGACAGCACTTCCAAGCACTATCCTGCGCTGGGACAGGCTCACAGCGGTGCCAGTCTCCGCAGGCGTTGCTTTGGATTGTCTCAACCCTACTCGATGGTGACGGCAAGATGGAGTCTGACTGTGGTTATGATCTCACCCGAAGC
>OBKM01001212.1_pt1 | contig 10767 bp, 10 predicted proteins | sample 1519691 | NCBI WGS metagenome assembly OBKM01 (sample SAMEA37050418, study PRJEB22526) | metagenome | biome: saline pan; feature: lake; material: water | place: Egypt | collected 2015 | depth 0.5 m
AACGGCGCGCCGTGGATCGACGACCTCACCTGCGTCGTCAGCGACGAGGTCCACCTCGTGAACGACTCGGGCCGCGGCCCGACGCTGGAGGTCACCCTCGCGAAGCTCCGGAAGGTGAACGCCGACCTCCAGACGGTCGCGCTGTCGGCGACCGTCGGCAACGCGGACGTCATCGCCGAGTGGCTCGACGCCGAGTTGGTCGAGTCCGACTGGCGACCCATCGACCTCCGGACCGGCGTCCACTTCGGCAACGCGATCAACTTCGACGACGGGAGCCAACGCGAGGTGCCGGTCGACCGCGGCGAGGAACAGACCGCCCGGCTCGTCGCCGACGCGCTCGACACCGAGGAAGAGGGGCAGGGCGGCTCCTCGCTCGTGTTCGTTAACTCCCGCCGAAATGCCGAGTCGGCGGCCCGGAAGCTGACCGAGGTCACGGGATCGCGGCTCACGACTGACGAGCGCGACCGGCTCCGCGAGCTCGCCGAGGAGCTTCGCGGCGTCTCCGATACGGACACCTCCGAGGACCTCGCCGACGCGGTCGAGCAGGGGTCGGCGTTCCATCACGCGGGGCTGGCAAGCGAACACCGGAGTCTGATAGAGGACGCGTTTCGGGACCGCCTCATCAAGGTTATTTCCGCGACGCCGACGCTCGCGGCCGGCGTCAACACCCCCGCCCGTCGGGTGGTCGTCCGCGACTGGCGGCGGTATGACGGCGACTTCGGCGGGATGAAACCCCTCGACGTGCTGGAGGTCCACCAGATGTGCGGCCGCGCGGGGCGCCCCGGTCTCGATCCGTACGGCGAGGCGGTGTTGCTCGCGAACGACGCGGACGGGATGGAGGAGCTGTTCGACCGGTACGTCTGGGCGGACGCCGAGCCCGTCCGGTCGAAACTCGCGGCCGAGCCCGCGCTCCGGACCCACGTGCTCGCGACGGTCGCCTCCGGCTTCGCCGCGACCCGCGAGGGGCTACTCTCGTTCCTCGACAACACCCTCTACGCGACCCAGACCGACGACGAGGGGCGGCTCACGGCCGTCACCGACGCCGTCCTCGACTACCTCGCCGTCAACGACTTCATCGAGCGCGAGCGCGACGAGGTGGACGGCACCGAGCGGCTGTCGGCGACCGGGATCGGCCACACCGTCTCGCGGCTCTACCTCGACCCGATGAGTGCCGCGGAGATGATCGACGGCCTCCGCGACGCGTGCGCCGACGACGCGACGAACACAACGGATGCGATGCCCGCCGAATCCGGGGAGTACGAGCGGGTAGCTCCGGACGATGCGGACGGCGAGCCCGGGTTCGGGACGTACAGTCCTGTGGGCGACGCGGACGACGACGTGGGCGACGCGGGCGACGATACCGACGACGCGGCCGGCGAGGAGGACGGGAAGCGGACCGACATCACCCCGCTCGGCTGCTACCACCTCGTGAGCCGGACCCCCGACATGTACGAGCTCTACCTCAAGTCGGGGGATCGGGAGACGTACACGGAGATCTGTTACGAGCGCGAGACCGAGTTCCTCGGGGACGTTCCCTCGGAGTACGAGGACGTCCGGTTCGAGGACTGGCTCGCGTCGCTCAAGACCGCCCGCCTGTTGGAGGACTGGGCGGACGAGGTCGACGAGGACCGGATCACCGAACGATACGGAGTCGGTCCCGGAGACATCCGCGGGAAGGTCGACACGGCCGAGTGGCTGCTCCGCGCCGCGGAAACCCTCGCGAGCGACGTGGAGGGGATCGACGGCGACGCGGTGCTCGCGGTTCGGCGGGCCAGAAAGCGGGTCGAGTACGGCGTGCGCGAACCGCTCCTCGACCTCGCGGGCGTGCGGAACGTCGGCCGGAAGCGCGCACGGCGGCTGTACGAGGCGGGCGTCGAGACCCGCGCGGACCTCCGGGAGGCGGACAAGGCCGTGGTGCTCGGCGCGCTCCGTGGCCGGGAGAAGACGGCGGAGCGGATCCTCGAACACGCCGGCCGCGAGGACCCCTCAATGGACACCGTCGACGCCGACGCCTCGGCCTCGGCGGCCGCGACCGCGGGGAGCAGCGGCGGCGACGGCGGCGGTGACGGCCAGTCAAGCCTCGGTGATTTCGGATGACCGACCCGTTGGCCCAACGGGCCGACGACGAGGAGCCCGCCCAGCCGACGCCCCACCCCGACTGCCGGCTCGTGGAGGGGACGGTGGAGATCGACGACCTCGACGAGTTCCTGGCGTTCATCGAGGAGGTCGGAGAGGAGACGGACGCGGTCGTCCAGGCGTTCGACGCCGACTACGTCGTCGACGGCGACCATCTCCGGCGGGCGACGCGGCTCGCGGCCCGCGCCATCGCCCGCGACGAGGCGGTCGCCCGCGACCCGGCGGTCGAGGTGTTGTTGTACGCCGCGGGCCGCAGGCAGATCGACCGAGGGCTCGAACTCGGCGTCTCGTCCGGAGAGAACCGCGTCGTTCTCGTCGTCGCCGACTTCGGAGGGGTCCCAGGTTCCGACCGCTCGACCGGGGATCTCGACGCGGCCGAACGGAGACTTGCGGCGGGTCTGACCCCGGAGGCGACGCTCGGAACGTTCGACGAGGTCGCGGTCCGCGAGTACTACGACGTGAGCGACCGCGAGCTCGCGGCGACCGCTGGCGACCTCGCCGACGTCGTTCACGAGCGCGTCGCGCTGCTCGACGTCGAGAAGTGACTGGGGCCGGGAACGATCGATGTCGAGAGGTGGGCGATGTCGAGAGGTGGGCGATGTCGACGTCGCGAACCGCGCCGAGGATCGGTATCGAACCCCTTCGCTTCGCCTCCAAACCGACGGACTGCGGAATGGTTTCGTTCCAGTCGAAGCCAGCGCTACCCCGTGGTTGAACGTCGACTCATGGAGCGGAACCCGTCCAAGAACACGGTCGGCGGGTAGAATAGTCCATCCTGGATTCGAACCAGGGTCGAAGCCCCCAGAAGGCTTCAGGATTGGCCACTACCCCAATGGACTGTGCGCATCACCGCTACTCCACGCGTGTTTGTAAGCGTTGCGCGTCGCATCCTCCGTGGTATTCGGTCGCATTCGTCGGAAGCGGCGCGAGCAACCTCCCGCGTCGTGATCGTCGCATATGGATCGATCGACGCGTTTTAGCGATCCGACTGACCACAGTCGTGTATGTACATCGGACGGTTCCTCGTCGTCGCTCCCGGCATCGGTGCCTACCGCGTCTCCTCGCGCTCGTTCCCGAACCGCCGCGTGGTCGACCGCGGCGATACCCTGACCGTGGGCCCGACCCCTGACGCGCCCGAGACGGACAACCCGTACGTCTCCTACAACTGCGTCCGCGAGGTGGAGACGCCGACCGGCGAGCCGCTGGCGGTCGTCGGCAACGGGTCACACGTCGACCCGGTCGCGGAGAAGGCGGAGCTCGGCTATCCCGCCCGCGACGCGCTCGCGACCGCGCTGCTCGCGCTCGACTTCGAGAAGGACGACTACGACACGCCCCGGATCGCCGGCGTCGTCGGCGCGGACACGGCGACGATCGCGACCGTCAGACGCGACGCCCTAATCGTCGAGACGGTGGACTCGCCGACCCTCGTCGCCACCTACGAGCTGGACGCGCCCGAACCTCACGACCTTGCAGCGACCGACGCGGCGTCGGCCGCGACCGAGCTCCTCACGGCCGACTTCGAGCACCCCGTGTGTGCCGCGGCCGCGACCGTCGACGGGGAGGGCGTCTCGCTGGCGTTCGACAACGGCGAGTAGGTCCGAGAACTCCTCGGTCGGTCCCGGCAGCTTCCGCCTCCCGACGCCTTTTGAGCCCTCGGGGAGACGACCGCGTATGGAGCGCGTTACAGCGGCTACGTACCACGACATCGCGAAGCCGACCGACCCGCGACTCTCACCGGACGGCGACCGAATCGCCTTTCTCCGGCGACAGCCGGACGGCGACGAGGACTACGAGTCGACGGTGTACGTCGTCGACGCCGGGGCTGGCGACGGCGGGAGCGAGGTCGACGGCGGAACGGCACCCCGGCGACTCACCCTCGCGGAAGGGGCCGACGCCGAACCGCGGTGGAGCCCCTCCGGCGACCGGATCGCGTTCACCTCGACGCGGGGGGCCGACGACGACCGCCAGCAGCTGTGGGTCCTCCCGATGGACGGTGGGGAGGCCCGACAGGTCACGGACGTCGTCGGCGGCGTCTCCGGGATCGCGTGGTCGCCGGACGGCGAGCGGATCGCGTTCACCCAGTCGGTCACCGCCGAGGACCGTGAGGCGGACCGTGACCTGTCGGTTCCGGACGAGTACGAACCCGAGGAGCACCCCGATCCCCGCGTGGTCGACCGCACAGTCTACCGGACGAACCAGTCGTACTTCGACGGCCGCCGGTCGGGCGTGTACGTCGTCGACGCGGACGCGGTCGTGGACGGCGTCGAGAGCAGCCCGGAAGCGGGTGATTCGGCCGAGCCCGAGTCGTCCGCGGTCGAGCGCGTGACCGACCGCGACGCCGACTTCGCCGCGCCGGAGTGGGGTGACGCCGACACGCTGTATTACACCGAGTCGGTCGGTGATGACCCCGACGACTCCTACGAGATCGCGATCCACGCACGGGACCTCGCGGACGATGTCGTCGAGCGGATCCACACCACGACCGGGTGGGGAACGTCGCTCGCGGCGACCGCGGACGGCCGGGTCGCGTTCGCACACACGGAGCCGGAGGGGGCGTCGATGAACCAGAGCGACCTCCACGTCCTCGATCGCGCGAGCGACACGGTTCGCTCGCTCACCGAGGGGCTCGACCGCGGACTCGGCTACGAGACATCCCCGCAGTGGGGTCCAAATGGAGAGGAACTCTACTTTGCCACGCCCGACGAGGGGAAGACCGCGCTGTGGAGCGTTCCGGCTGACGCGAGCGCGGACCCCGAACGTCGCTTTCGACGCGGCGCGATCGCCGGAGCAACCGTGGGTTCGACCGCGCGCGACGACGTCATCGTCGCCGCCGCGCTCAGCGAGTGGGACCACCCCGGTGACGTGTTCCTGTTCGACGCCGGAGCCGACGAGACGACCCGGCTGACCGAGTTGAACGCGGAACTGCTGGCCGAGCGCCACGTAGGAGAGCCCGAGGAGCTACGCTTCGAGTCCGACGGGACCGAGATAGAGGGCTGGGTGCTCACGCCGCCCGGGTTCGACGCGGGTGACGGCTCGGGCGGCGCGGAAGACGACGAGTACCCACTCGCGGTCGAGATCCACGGTGGCCCCCACGCGATGTGGACGACATCGGGAACGATGTGGCACGAGTTCCAAACGCTCGCGGCCCGCGGCTACGTCGTCTTCTGGTCGAACCCGCGTGGCTCCTCGGGCTACGGCGAGTCGTTCCTCCAAGCGATCGAGCGCGACTGGGGAGGGGTCACCCTCGCCGACGTGGAGGCGGGCGTCGACACGGTGCTCGACGACTACCCGGTCGACGAGGAGAACGTCTTCGTCACCGGCGGCTCGTTCGGCGGATTCATGACCGCGTGGGCGGTGGGGAAAACCGACCGGTTCCGCGCCGCAGTCGCTCAGCGCGGCGTCTACGACCTGACTGGGTTCTACGGCTCCACGGACGGGGCGTACAAGCTGGTCGAGGGCGACTTCGACACGGTCCCCTCCGCGGAGCCCGGCTGGTTGTGGGAGCAGTCGCCGACCGGCCACGCCGACGCGGTCGACACGCCGACGCTACTGATCCACTCCGAGGACGACACCCGCACCCCGATCTGTACGGCGGAGCTGTACCACCGGATCCTCCGGAAGAACGGCGTCGACACCCGGTTCGTGCGGTATCCCCGCGAGGGGCACGAGCTGTCGCGGTCGGGCGAACCGGCCCACGTCGTCGATCGCATCGAGCGGATCGCTCGCTGGTTCGATGGGTACTCCGATCACCACGACGCGCCGCGGACGCTGGATCGCTCCGAGGACGACGGACTGACGGCCGGCGAGAACGACGAGAGCGAGGACGCCTGATCGGTCGACCTACTCGCCGTCCGGGTCGAACTGGTCGATCGAGTCATGGACGCCCGCCACCCACTCGTCGAGCGCGTCGTGTAACAGCGTCTTCGCCTCCGGGACGGGGATCGCGGTGTACTGATACACGTACCCGCCGGAGTCGAGCAGCCGACGGCGACGATCGATCAGTCCCTTCTCGCGGAGCGTCGACAGCGATCGATTCACGTTCGAGCGGTCACGGTCGAGGACGGCCGCGAGTTCGGCGACGGTGCTCCCCGGATGCTCGATCAGGGTCAGATACGTTCGGCTCTCGTGGTCCCGGATGCCGAACACACAGGAGAGGACGTGATCGAAGGAGGGCGAGGCATCGCCGACGAGCTCCTCGATGTCCGGCTGAGGGATATCGGGTTCGGCCATGTCATACGATCGGTGGCGACGGGCTTAAACATCGGTCCTCGGCGGTGACGGGGTGGGTACTCACTCCTCGGCAGCGTAGCCCATTCGATAGAGGCAGCTGCGCATCTCTGCCTCCTCGGTGTGTCTGTGGAGGTTCGTCGGCGTGTCACAGTGGTACGTCTCCCCGTCGTATCGGAGCACGACCTCGTGGGTGCCGCCGGCGACCTCGACGCCGATGAGTATCCGACGGCCCGCTCGAAGTTCATCGAGGATTTCGTCGGCGGAGCGCTCACCGGGTTCGATCCGCAGTGGTCCGTCCATCGATCAGGTGATCGTCGACTCGGGGCCGCCCTGCTCTTCGGGCGGTTCAACCCCTTCCGCGGCCGCGACATCCTCCGTCCGTTTCTCGGTCTCGACGTGCCAGCGGTCGATCTCCGACTCGTAGTCGTCGAGGATCTCACGGACCTCCGATTTCAGGCGGTCGTCGTTAACGTTCACCTCGAACTCGAACGTTTCTCCGTCGGCACCGCGGCCGACCTCGGTGACGTTTGCGCTGATGAGTTCGTTGTCGAAGTAGTACGGCGCGACCTGCGTCATCACTTTTTGATACACGGTGTTCTCGACCTTTCGGATCGCCTTCCGGCCCGCGGAGTCGGCCGCACGGGCGACGTGATCGATGGACTCCCCCCACCGTTCCATCGCGCCCTCCGTGTCGTCGTCCTCGACCTTCTCGTAGGACTCCGTGAGCTTCTCGCCCGCGGTTTGGAGGTCGTCACCCGGACTCTGTCCGGCCTTCTCGCCGTTCCCCTCGCTCACGGACGCCTGCTCGGCAGTCTTCTCGGAGACGTCCTCGTCGATCCGCTCGTGGGCCTTCGGTCGCCAGTCGTCGAAGTCGTGGAACGCGTCGCCGTCGGTACCGGCCTCCCGGAGCGCGAGCGTGATCCGCTCGCCGTGTTCGACGATGTCGCCCCAGTCCCCGCGTTGTTTGAACCCGGAGATACTCTCTTCCATTGTTGGCGCGGGCTACGTGGCGAATGGGTATAAGTTTCCCCTGTCGGCTATCATTTCTGATGCGGATCGATCGACGTGGGTCCCACCGTGCGGATCCGCGCTACTGCTCCGCGGGTTCCGGCTCGTTGCCGGTGTCGGGGCTCGGCTGGTGGACTTCGTCGCCGAGGGCGATCCAGACCATGTACACCATCGCAGCGACCATCGCGAGCGTCGCTATCGATCCAACGATACCGACCATGGAGACGGAGACGAGACCGAACATACCTGCGGATGGGCGGTGATGGTGTATCAACGTATCGGCTCGTGACGGATCGTCCGTCAGACGCGGCGTGGCCACGTGATCACGTTTTAAGGCGTGCGGGGACCCCCCTTCGACAATGACGATCGAAGACCGGGATGACGCCCATCTCGTCACGCACGCGCTGGCGAAGGACACCCTCTCGCGGCTACGCGACGTCGAGACCGAGCAGGTCGCCTTCCGAAAGGGATTGGTGAAGCTCGGCCGGATCTGCGGGTACGAGATCATCGACGGGGCGATGGGGACGGAGTACGTTCCGGTCCACACCCCGCTCGCGGAGACGACCGGCGAGCGCGTCAAGGGATTGGACGACGTCGTCATCATCAACGTGCTCCGGGCGGCGACGCCGTTCGTCGAAGGACTCTTAAAAGCCTTCCCGCGGGCGAAACAGGGCGTCATCTCCGCCGGCCGGGACGAGGAGGCGGGAATGAACGCGGACGGCGAGTTCCCGATCACCATCGACTACGTGAAACTGCCGGAGATACGCGAGGACGACACGGTGATCGTCGCGGACCCGATGCTCGCAACGGGGTCGACGATGTGTGCCGTCCTCGACCACATTCTCGCGGAAGCGGACGACTACGAGGATCTGTTCGTGCTCTCCGCGGTCTCCGCGCCCGACGGACTGGTCCGCGTCGCCGACGCCGTTCCCGACGCCGACCTGTTGACCGTCGCCATCGATGACCACCTCGACGAAGACGGCTTCATCGTCCCCGGCCTCGGCGATGCCGGCGACCGGGCGTTCCGAACGACCTGAGAGAAGAACGAGAGATCACAGAGTAGCTTGAAACGTCTCAGCCAAATCCGTTGGGACCGGTAGGTCCTCGAGAACGCGGGACTGTAACCGATAGTACCCGTTGTGCGCTCTCTGGCAGTTCGCTTCCATCCACATGCGCGCTTCAGGAGAGTTCAGATATTCAAGTAGTTCCGAAACCGGAACCCCGTTTCGTGGAATCAGATAATACACGCTGTGTTTTGGGATGATATTGCCCGTCGCTTCAAGCCAAAATCTCGGTTCCTTCGCGATGTCTTTGAACACTATCTTCGGCTGAAGAATATCCTCCATTGGAGGAGTCTCGTGCCACGCGTACCACTCTTTCCCTCCTTTTTTAACGCACGAGCGGCTCTCCAATTGGTTGCGTTGCTGCTCCAGCCAATCCCCGAACGGCCCCAATTCGGTTTCGTTAGCTAACGACCCATCACTGCGGTAGGGACACACGAACACGGAGTCGGCGCCTGGTCCGTCACAGTCGCGGAGTTGCTTCCCCGATACGGTGGGTCGAATCCACTCGTCGTTGATCTGTTCTGGGACCTCATTCTCGTCGAACACGAACACGTCGTCCGCCCCCGTCGCTATCCCGGGGCTAATTCGCTCGGTCACGTCCCCAAGCGTCACACCAGTCTGCATCGATTCGAGGTCGGCATCACGGACTTCTGCCGCCCAACTCTCTCCAGCCGACAGCGTCGTCATGTGCGTCTTTCCGTCTCGGAGTCGAACCACCGTCTTGCCTGACCCGCTCCGTCTGACGGTCGTTATACACGGAAACGTAACCAGGCCGGTGAACGCGTTCTCGTCGATGTGTTCGATCTTTTCGACGTGGAACTCGTCGCTCGTCAACAATCGCCTGAGTGGTGTCGCCGTATCGACATACTCGAATTTTTCGGGTGTGATAAATGACAGGACACCGCCTGGTGCGAGTAGCGAAAGCGCTCGCTCGAAGAACAATAGGTACAGATCGAATCGTCCGCTCGCTGTCTCGAACGTGTTTTTATATCGCTGCTTTTCGTCTTCAGATAGGTCTTCTATCGGGACGTACGGCGGATTCCCGATAATGTACTCGAACTCTCCTTCGTCAAGCACATCCGACGCCAAAAAGTCCCTTTCGTTAAATACGACGTGCTCTAATTCCCGACTTCGGGCCTCGAGAAGGTGCTCCGGGTTCGATTCGATTCCACATCCGCCGGGGAGTTCCCAGCCCTCCGCGTGGCAGATTCGCTCGACGGCCGCTGCGAACGGAGCCGTCCCCGCTCCCGGATATAATATTCGGTCGCCAGCGGCAGGCGGATCGTCTTGGAACACCTGCCGAACCATTTTTTCGGCCAGGTCGTCCGGCGTCGGGACGTGCCCTTTCATTACAACTGAGTCGGTCGTCTCTGTACTTGAATGTGCGTGGATTTCTGCGTGTTGTCACCCATCGATGTCCCGCTGGATGTCGATGTTGCCTTCTACCTGTGCGGCGAGCGAGCGGGCTAGCCGGGTGAATTTGAGCTCTTCGGCCGGTTCCCAAAAATCGCCGCTCGTTCCGCTCTCCGCGTCGCTGAGTATGAACGCGGCGTTGTCTACCAATCGCTGTCGAACCATCCGGGTCATCAACATTTCCATCCGGTCGATGTATGACGCCCCTTGAAACGCCTCATCGGCCTCAAAATTTGGTTCGCGAAGCGACTTCGGGTTGCGTGACGCGTCGACGTCGGCCATGAGGAACACGTACCCGATCCACGGCTGCGGCGACGGAGCGAACAGACCCTCTTCATAGGCCCGAATCAGGTCGGTGTTGCTTCCGAGCACCTCTTCGGCACGGTTGTTGAGGTTGTTTCCGAACGAACTCGCCTGTGATTTATATTCGATCGCCGCGAGGAGTTCGCCGTCGTGGACGACCGCGGTGTCCCATTCCTTCTCGTGACGGTAGTACCCCGGAAGCGTGGCGTGATAGTCGTGCTTCACGGAGTCGCGCGGGACGCCTGACTCCGCCACGAGAATATCTTCAACGAGTCCAGCAAACCCGTCCATTTGTCCGCCGCCGAGGACCTTTGCCCGCTCTCCACGGGCGGTATTGTCGGATCGTCGCTGCTCCTCTGCTTGACTCTGTCGCGTTTCCCAAAACCACTGAACCGCGTCTTCGATCTCTTGCTGGAGGTCCTGTATCATATTCTCGCTTGCTCACCGCGAACCGTATCAGTGACGGTTGTCCGATGTGTTCCACCTTTTGACTCGAGAGGGGTTGTACGATTCTCGTATTATTATGACTCGGCCGCGTCGACGTACTTTTAAGAACTACCCCCACGAGCGATCCGTATGAGCGACGCGCCGACGACCAACCCTTGTGAGGCCT
>OBKM01001213.1_pt1 | contig 10759 bp, 11 predicted proteins | sample 1519691 | NCBI WGS metagenome assembly OBKM01 (sample SAMEA37050418, study PRJEB22526) | metagenome | biome: saline pan; feature: lake; material: water | place: Egypt | collected 2015 | depth 0.5 m
GAGAACGGACGTATCACAGAGTTTCATCGTCGACCCGATCGAGAGTCCCTTTGCTCATCCGTTCAATGTCGGCTTTGACGTCCTCATGAGCGTCCGGATCAAGCACACCGGCTCCCGTCACGTCCGCAAGTCGGGTGCCACCCTCGATGGAGTCTCTGATCACTTCGCTGAAACTCCGATCACCTTTCTCCCGCTTGAGTTCTCGGTACACGTCGTCCGAGATGGAGATGTTCTTGCTCATGTGTAGTGTATGGGTGTCTGTACGAAAAAGTGTGCCGGCGACCGTACAAAGCCTCGACAGCCGAGCGTCTCAAGTGCCTCGCGCACCTGTTTCCGGCAATGAGTGAGACGAACTCCGGGCCGCTCTCGCCCGACCGGCCGGAGGGGGAGCGCCCCTTCGCGGTGGACGCGCCGTTCGATCCCGCGGGCGACCAGCCCGAGGCGATCCAGCAACTCGCCGAGGGGTACCGGTCGGGGATGGACGAACAGACCCTGCTCGGCGTGACGGGGTCGGGAAAGACCAACACCGTCTCGTGGCTGATCGAGGAGATCCAGACGCCGACGCTGGTGATCGCCCACAACAAGACGCTCGCCGCACAGCTTTACGAGGAGTTTCGGAATCTGTTCCCGCAAAACGCCGTCGAGTACTTCGTCTCCTACTACGACTACTACCAGCCCGAAGCCTACGTCGAGCAGACCGACACCTACATCGACAAGGACGCCTCGATCAACGACGAGATCGACAAGCTCCGCCACTCGGCGACCCGGTCGCTCCTGACGCGCGATGACGTCATCGTCGTCGCCTCGGTCTCGGCGATCTACGGGCTGGGCGATCCGGCGAACTACGAGGGGATGTCCCTGCGGCTCGAAGTCGGCCAGGAGATCGGTCGCGAGGAGCTGCTGAAACGGCTGGTCGATCTGAACTACGAGCGCAACGACGTCGACTTCACGCAGGGTACGTTCCGGGTGCGCGGCGACACCGTCGAGATCTACCCGATGTACGGCCGCTACGCGGTGCGGGTCGAGCTGTGGGGCGACGAGATCGACCGGATGATCAAGGTCGATCCGCTGGAGGGAACAGTTGAAAGTGACGAGCCAGCGGTTCTCTTTCACCCAGCGGAGCACTACTCGGTCGACGACGAGACGATGGAAGAGGCCATCGCCGAGATCGAGTCGGATCTCGAAGACCGGATCGCATACTTCGAGCGCAACGGCGACATGCTCGCGGCCCAGCGCATCGAGGAGCGGACGACCTTCGATCTGGAGATGATGCGCGAGGCGGGCTACTGTTCCGGGATCGAGAACTACTCGGTCTACCTTGCGGATCGGGAGTCCGGTGAAGCGCCCTACACGCTGATGGACTACTTCCCCGACGACTTCTTGACGGTGATCGACGAGTCCCACCAGACGATCCCACAGATCAAAGGGCAGTTCGCGGGCGACAAATCGCGCAAGGAGTCGCTGGTCGAGAACGGTTTTCGGCTGCCCACGGCCTTTGACAACCGACCGCTCACCTTCGAGGAGTTCGAGGAAAAGACCGACCGGACGCTCTATGTCAGCGCGACGCCGAGCGACTACGAGCGCGAGCACTCGGGACAGATCGTCGAGCAGATCGTTCGCCCGACGCATCTGGTCGATCCGGCCGTCGAGATCGAAGACGCCACCGGACAGGTCGAGGACCTCATGGGTCGTATCGACGCCCAGATCGAAGCGGGCGACCGGACGCTCGTGACCACGCTCACGAAACGGATGGCCGAGGATCTCACGGAGTACCTCGAAGAGGCGGGCATCGACGTGGCCTACATGCACGACGAAACGGACACGCTGGAGCGCCACGAACTGATCCGGTCGCTTCGACTCGGCGAGATCGACGTGCTCGTCGGAATCAACCTGCTCCGGGAGGGGCTGGACATCCCGGAAGTCTCCATGGTCGCCATCCTCGACGCCGATCAGGAAGGGTTCCTGCGCTCGGAGACCACGCTCGTCCAGACGATGGGCCGGGCGGCCCGAAACGTCGAGGGCGAGGTCGTGCTGTACGCAGACGAGGTGACCGACTCGATGGCCGCGGCGATCGACGAGACCCAGCGTCGTCGGGAGATTCAACAGGAGTACAACGCCGAACACGGCTTCGAGCCGACGACGATCGAAAAGGAAATCGGCGAGACGAACCTCCCCGGCAGCAAGACCGACACCGGCTCGGTCGCGGGCGAGGGACCGAGCGACGAGGACGACGCCGCCCGGCAGATCCAGGAGCTCGAACGCCGGATGAACGAGGCCGCCGAGAACCTGGAATTCGAGCTCGCGGCGGATATCCGTGATCGGATTCGGGAGCTTCGCGAGGAGTTCGACCTCGGCGGCGACGAGGGCGTCCCGGTAGAGTCGGAGCCGGAGTTCTGAGCGCTGCCGAGCGGGCGGGTCGGAATCCTTTCGGAACACCACACCGTGACCTCCCGTATGGACGATATCAGGGAGAAACGGATCTTCGGGGGTAAGGAAGGCCGGACCCGACTGTTCGTCGGGACGGAGTTGGGAGTCGTCGTCGCCTCACTCTCGGGGCCGCGCGTCGGCGAGTTCGGGTTAGAGTACCGGACACCGATTCACGACATCGCGGGTGCACCGGGTCGCATCGTCGTGGCGACCGACGAGGACGTCACGCTGCTTGGCGACGACCCTGTCCAGCTCGGTGTGGGCCCGGCAAGTGCGGTCGGGTTCGACGGCGAGGACGTAATTGCTGGCGACGAGTCGGGCCGTGTCACACGAGTGAGCGCGGCGGGGATCGAGGAGCTCGGCACGGTAGACGGCACGATCACGGCAATCGACGGGACGCTCGTCGGAACAGCTGCGGGCGTCTATCGGATCGTCGACGGCGGGCTCGCCGATGCCGGACTCGACCGCGTGCGGGACCTCGATACGGCCGGTACGCCACTGGCAGCTACGGCGGACGGCCTCTACCGGCTCGGGAACGGCTGGATGGCGCTGCGCGAGGGTGACGCCACGGCCGCTACGAGCGACGGCGGGGGACGTCGTCACGCCGTGGTCGATGGGACACTCTATACGGCCAGCCCCGACGGCGACCGCTGGGCACCGGTCGAGCTCCCAACCGAAGAGATACCGGTGGATGTGGCCTATGGAGATCGAACAGCCGTCGTGACGGCGGACGGCACCGTCCTCGTCGAAGCCGAAGACGGCTGGCGACACCAGCGACTCGGGGTCGGCGGGGTCGTCGGGTGTGCAGTCGCTCTCGACTGATCGTGGATAATTAGACATATTTTTCCCCGAAGAAAAGAGAACAATATACTGATGGAGACGACACCGACTACGGCCGCGATCACCGGCGTCACCGGCGGTGCAGGAGCGACTCGGCTGACGACGGAAGTTGGGACCGCACTCGCGATGGACGGCGCTGACGTTGTACTCACCGATGTGGCGTTCGGAACGCAGGGACTGTCCGATTACGTGCCCGGCCGGATCGAGACCGACCTCGTGACGCTCGTAACGAACGATGACCCGGAGCCGGCGGCGGTAACCGAGAGGCTTCCGATCGATACTGTGGGACGGATCGAGTGTCTCCCCTCGCGGGCGTCGTTCGCGGCGCTTGCCCGTGCCAAGACTGCGGGGGCGGCGAGGACCTTCGAGGACGTTCTCGATGCGCTCGCGGGCGAATTCGATTACGTACTCGTTGATACGCCACCGGTCGCGACCAATCCGTCAGTCGCGGCGGTGACGTCGGCTGACCGGGTCGGACTACTCTCGCCAGGGACGCCCCGCGGGGTCGACGCGCTCCAGCGGCTGCGCGCCAGATTAACCGACGTCGGCACGACCGACGATCTGGCGGTCGCGAACCGCACTGACACGCTCCCGGACGGTTCGATCGACATCGCAGTGCCCGAAAGCGATCGGACCGGCATCCCCGAGCTACCGGCAGTGACCGAGCTAGATGCACGGTTCGCACCGGCGGTGGCGACGGTAGCCGAAGAGCTGGTTGACCGACCGCTGGAGCTGGCGTTCGAGGAACCGGGGCTCACGGAGCGGCTCCGGCCCTGATCAACGGAGTTCGTCGACGCCGCTCATCGTCTCCGCCAGCCGCTCCCGTTTCTCGACCGCCGCGTCGCCACGGTCGGCGAGTGCGGCTTCGATGAGTTCCGTCACGCCGTCGAGCGGTTCGTGGGCTTCGATGTAGGCCGCCAGCGCGAACTCGGTCTCACCAGCCTGCACCAGTGTTTCCGCCTCGGTGCGTGAGAGCGCCCCCCGTTGCCAGTCACGGACGATCTCGCGTGCTTGGGGAGCGAGCGGCGATAGCCCGTCGACCCCGAGCAGATGGAGCGTCTTCGCCGCGGTGATCGGCGTGACGCCCGCCTCGCTAGCCACGTCGCCGACGCTTCGGCCGGCAGTGTAGGCATCGACGATCGTTGCCGCAGTCGGGGCCTGACAGGGCAGCGCCTCGGCGTGTTCGGCAAGCCCCTCGGTCAGCGTGTCGCCAGTCTCGTCGACGGTAGCGATCCCCCGATCGTGTTGGGATTCGGTGAGCTCGATACCGTCCGCGATCTCCGAAAGCATCGGTTGTGATTGGGATTAGTACAACAAATACTTTTATGAAACGAAACTGAACGTACCGGTTACCGGTACGTTACCCCGCGGCGATGAGCAGGTTTATTCCATAATTTTCCCTTCTTTAAATACCTGATCGGGCACAAGTTCCAACTGTATGAGTGACAGCGTGACAGCGAGTTCGTGTCCAGAGTGTGGTGGTGGATTGACTGCGGACGGCGACGAGACGCTCTGTTCAGAATGTGGCCTGGTCGTCGGCGCGGACCGGATCGACCGCGGGCCCGAGTGGCGCTCGTTCGAGGACGACGACCGGAACCGAAAGCGGACTGGCGCACCCCTCACGCGCTCGCGCCACGACAGGGGGCTCTCGACCGAGATCGGGTCCGGTTCCAAAAGTCGGCTTACCGGCCGCAAACGACGACAGGTCGCACGGATGCGACGGGAGCACAACCGCTCACAGATCTCGACGAAAGTCGAGCGCAACCAGGTGTACGGGTTCACCGAGATCCGGCGGCTGGTGTCCGCGCTCTCGCTACCCCAGTCGGTGCGGGATGGGGCCTGCTCGCTCTTTCGCTCAGCACAGAAGGAGGATCTGCTCCGCGGTCGCTCGCTGGAGGGGTTCGCAGCAGCAACTACCTACGCCGCCTGCCGGGTCAACGACGTGGCACGAACCATCGACGAGATCGGGTCGGTCGCCCGCGCGGATCGGGACGAGTTCAAAGCCGCCTACGGCGCGCTCAACAGGGAGCTCGGGCTCCCCGTCGGGCCGATCGATCCGCGCGAGTATCTGCCCCGATTTGCTAGCAAACTGGATCTCGGGAGCGCGGTCGAGCGGCGCGCACGCGAACTGGCGAGCGAGGGCCGCGACGCGAACGTCTTCGGGGGCCGGGATCCAAGCGGCGTCGCCGCAGGCTGTCTGTACACCGCGGCGTGTGAACTGGACAACGATCTCACGCAGAAAGAAGCGTCGGCGGTCGCCGATGTCTCACCGGTGACGCTCCGATCAGTGTTTCAGGCGCTGTGCGAGCTGGACTGACCTGTCAGGTCGACTGCAGACTCGCCGCGAGCGATCCGAACTGTGTCGCGGCCCTGTCGTCGGGAGCAACCGCGGCCACCGGACGACCACTGCGCTGTGCGCTGGCGACAACGTCGGAGCGTGGGATCGTGACGACCGGCGTCCCGAACACCGAGCGCACCCGATCGACGGGTGGTGACGCGCCGGCCATATTGAGCACCAGTCGTTCGATTCCCGCGTCGAGGACACGTGCCAGCGCCCGCGCGCGGATGGCGTCGGGAAGCGCGAACTCGTCGGCACGTGTGACCAGCAGACAACGCTCGGCGACGTGTAACGGAAGCCCGGCGTCGGCGGACATCCCCGCCGGACAGTCGACGACGACACGGTCGTATTCGCGAGCGACGCTTTCGACCGCCGCGACGAGCGCCGTCGGGTCGGCAGCCTTCAATCCGTGTAACGATCGGCCACAGGGGAGCAACTTGACAGGGCCGCTCTCGTCGACGGCCTCGATCGGCTCCGCACGCCCGGCAAGCACGTCGTGTAGATCGGGGCCGCGGCGTTCGGGCAGATCGGCCATGCCGAGATCCGCGTCGACGACCACGGCATCGAGTTCGGCGGCGACGTTCAGTGCGACTGTCGACTTTCCAACTCCGCCTTTGCCGCCCGTTACAGCGAGAATCATCGCTGGGAGTCCGGCTTGGCGTCAATCTCGGTCGTCGCTGGGAGCCACTCCTCCGGGAGCGCTCCGTCGGAGATCGATGTCGGTACCGCCGCCCGTGGTGGGGTGGGATCGCCGAGCGCGCGGAGCACGTCGGCGGCATCGACTGCATCGTGATCGTCAGTATCAGGTCGCACGACCGGCTCGGCCTCGACGATCTCGACCGGCGGCTCACACGGCTCTGCCGGGGACGCGAACCCGATTGCCACACTCCTGCCACCGCCGACAGTCGTCTCGTACCGGTCGCTATCCCAGCCAGCGAGCGGCACTCCCTCGGACCGTGGCGGCCAGACCGGCCCGGAGAGCGTACTTCGGAGCGTGATTCGCGTCTCACCGTTCGGTATCGTACTCCCGACGACGGCTTCGACGAGCGTGATGCCGTTCTCGCGTCGCTGTGTCCACGACAGTTCGGGCATGGGGTGGCTGGGCGCTCCATCCTACTTGAACACCCGGCCGCCTCAGACCCGAACGATTGGGAGACCAAGTTCGTGTGCCGCCCCCTCCGGCGTGTCGAACCGGTCGACCGCGAGGACGGCGGGCGTCGCCGTTCGGAGCAGTCGGAGCACGGCGAGTGCTGCCGTCACGTCGTCACCGTCGTACTCGTCGACTGACTGGCCAGGAGACGTGTCACCGGGGAGCGTCCGGACCGCGGCCGCGAACTCGTCGTAGATGGCATCGGCGAGTTCGCGGCGGATCTCCCGCTCGAGGTTCCGTTCGCGGTCCTGCAACCGGAGCCGCCGATCCCGTTTGTCGCGTCGTGCTCTGTTCGTTTCGCGTACCTGATCGAGCGCCTGTTCGGCCGAAAGTCGCTCGGTTCGTGCCTCCGTGAGCGCCGCAACCGCGTCCGAAAGTCGTTGCTCGGTCGCCTCGACATCCATTCCGGCATCACGTCGAGTCTGCAGCTCACCACGAAGCGTCGCGACGCGTTCGGCCAATTCGGCCTCATCGGAGCCGGCGGCGGCGACCTGTCGGCGCTCCGCGGCGTGGTCACAGTTCGTCGTGGAGATTGTAGCGAGTTCCGCTCGAACGTCCCGAAGTTCGACCGCGCCAGCCGCCCGATGTCCGCGCCGACGTGCAACCGTCGCGAGCACCCGCCGAAGCGAGAGGTCGATCGACGGCTCGACGACCCCGACCGCATCGAACAGCGATCCAGGGGGCGAACACGCGATTGCGCACGATCCGGAGCACCCCCGGATCGCCGCCACAGCCTCCGCGAGGTCGATCCCCCACGGACGGAAATCGACGGCGACGCCCCAGAGGAAGCTCCCGTCGATCAGTGCACGGATTTCGGTCGGCCGGTCCGGTGTCGGTGCGGTCGCGACCGCCCTATCCCGCCAGCCGACCGGCGAATCCCGCCGAGCGGTCATTCTGTCAACTCCTGCCCGCAGAGGTCACGCGGATGCGGGTGGTCCGTCCCGGACTGAAACTTCACATAGGGCGTGCTGGGGGTCGATCGTGCTTCGTAGGCCCGCGCCGCATCCCTGACCGACTCGGAAACCAGTGCGAACTCGTTGAACGGGCGAGTCCGCTCTATCTGTACGTCACAGCCGTGTTTCTCGCGAAGGCGGAGCGCGAGAAAGGCAGCCAGTTCCGTCTCTTCGAACAGCGCTGCCCGACCGAGGCGCCGCTCGATCGTCTCCTCGTGTGCCTCACAGACGTTTCGAAGCGTCTGTCGGGCTGGGACCGAGTAGGTGACGACCAGTATCACACCGAGTTATTCCAGAGAAGATAGTATAAAATTAACTGATTCAGAGCTATTCTATCCGGTCGACGGACTCGACAACAACATCTCGGTCAAGGAGCCCTTCGACCCGCTCGACGGCGTCGTCCGGTGAGCCAGCAACGACGACGACCGGTTCCGACCGGCTGATCGGCTGGACGCGATACGCCGCCGTTGCCGCTCCCTCGTAACTTGTCGCGTACGTCCGGACGGTCGCCAGGACACGCTCCTCGGTCGTTTCGAGGTCGATCTCGCCGTCCTCGAACGCCGCCAGCGCGTCTTCGACGTTCCGGATTGCCGAAATTCGATCCATCTATGCCGTGCGCAGATGGTCGAGGTTCGGCTCGTAGACCTCGCCTTTCTGTTTGAGTTTCTCGATTTCGCGTTCCGCTTTCGACTGGTCCATCCCGATCTCGTCGGCCCGGTCGAGCACGACGTCGATCGGCGCGCCGTCCTCGTAGTCCTCTTCGACGTCCGCGATCAGCTGTTTGATGTTCTTGATCCGATCGCGCTGGGACTTGCTGGTCCCCGTCTCGACGACGTCGGCGTCGTACTGCCCCGTCTCCGGATCGACACCGATGTCCTGAAGACACGAACGGACGATCTCGATGACGCGTTCGGCGTCCTCGATCTCGACGGTATCGGCGAGACGCACCCGCGCGCTCGCCTCCGCAAGCCGGACCAGCGCTTCGAGTTTGCGGGCCGTGACCGGGACGGGCGCATCTTCGTCGGTCCCTTTCGAACGCAAGTCGACGTAGAAGTCCCGGATCGCCTCCTTTGCTTCGTCGCTCATCGTCGGATAGACGTTCGATTTCGCGTGTGCGACGTACTTACGGAGGAGTTCGGCGTCGATCTCCGGCTCGACCTCCTCGGTCTGGCTCTCGACCTGCTCGCGCGTGACGTTTGGCGCGCTCAGCTCCTCCCGCTGGGTGTTCAACTCCCCGGCGAAGTTCGTCTGCAGGATGTGCTCGGCCAGCCGGGAGTCCTCTTCCTCGTCAGGTTGGTCGGTGACCGTGAAGATTAGATCGAATCGCGAGATCAGCGCCGGTTCGAGATCGATCTGCTCGCCGATCGACTCGTACTGATCGAAGCGGCCGTACTTGGGGTTGGCTGCACCGAGGAGCGAACAGCGAGATTTGAGTGTAGCGTTGATGCCAGCCTTGCTGATGCTAATCGAGTTGTGGAGGACAACACCCTGGCCCACGAACGTGTTGGTCGGCTCGACTGTCACGTCATAGACCCACTCACACTCGTGCTCGCCCTCGTTCGGGACCGTTTCGACGTTCGTAACTGTGTAGTATCGACGCTCGGTCTTCTCGGAGAGCGAATCGAGTCTGCATTCGGCGTCGACGAGCGCATCCCGAACGGCATCCGCTGCACGTTCGGCGATCCGAGCACGGCGTTCGGAATCGTAGCCGCCGTCCTCGGCGTAGGAGATGGAACTAGTCGTTTCACCCTCGATGTGGTCAGCGAGCTGTCGGCAGGACCAGTCGATCGTCGCTCGGATCTCCGATACCGCCTCGCAGCCGTCAAGGGACGCTCGGACCGCATCAATTCGCTCGCGGAGCGTTGCGACCTCCGTTTCGACAGTTTTGATCTGAACGCCGAACCCCTCGTCGACGTTCGGATAGAACTGCCCGGTCAGACCGACGCCGAGCAACGTTCGCAGTGACCGGATCTCCTCGGCTGCGCTCGGCGGCAAGACGTCGTGATGGCGGGGGGATTCGGTACTTCGCTCGACAAATGCCCGAGCATCGTCGTACCGGTCGTCCGCCCTATCGACGACCTGCTTGACGAACGACCCCGTCGAGTCGCCCATCACGTACGTTTTCCAGGAATCCTGGGCGATATCGTGGTGAATCCGGCTGGCGACGCCGATCTTGGACAGCGCGTCGGCGTAATCTTCTGCGAGACCCGGCGACGCCGTCGAAAAGGACATCGCTTCGCTCTCGACACCACCATCGCCCGCGAACGCACCGACGAGGAACCGCCGGATTTCTTCTTCGGACCCTCCGAGGACAGCACTCGGGATCCGCTTGTCCCGCGCAGTTTCCATCACGCCTGCAAAGTTCCGGTCGAACCAGCGGTAGAGCTTCGTCGATACCCACCGCTTTGTGGTTGTCCCGTCAGTGGAAACGGTATCCGTACTCTCCATCTCAAAGACGTCTCCCATCAGTACATCGATCCTATCGAGCAGCCGCTGATCCTGGTTCGAGAAGCCAATCTCGTGAGACGAACCTGCATAACTGTGACCCTCCGCGGTGAGCAGCCCCAGAATCTCCGCCAGATCCGGAGAGAGTTCCTCCGGGAGCGTGACGTCCTTTTCTTTGCCGACATGCACCTCGTCGTCGAGAGAAACGCCAGCCGAAGAGTTGGGTAGCTTGCGGGGCGCTGGCACGTACTGGCCCACCTCTACACTGCTGGCCTCGACAGTGTCGATTTCTCCTTCCTCGTCGACGAACATCGGATGCTCGGGCGTCACGAGGACGTCACGACCGTTCGAGAACGTCACGCGAACGAACTCCTCCGGAGCCTCGTGTCGGCTCACCCGATCGACCGACGTCTTCGTCGTCTCGTTGGCGTCGAGATCCGTCGAGTGGATCCTGACGTCCTCGACCGGCGCGATCTCACAATCCACCCCGTCGATCACCTCGGTCTCGTCGTCCTCGATCCGCTCGTCGACGAACTCGCCGATTTCGACGCGTCGACCGTCCGCAAGCAGGACTTCGGTGTCAGGGTGGTAGGACTGCTGCTCTAG
>OBKM01001214.1_pt1 | contig 10758 bp, 7 predicted proteins | sample 1519691 | NCBI WGS metagenome assembly OBKM01 (sample SAMEA37050418, study PRJEB22526) | metagenome | biome: saline pan; feature: lake; material: water | place: Egypt | collected 2015 | depth 0.5 m
ATCAGTCAGCCCCTGCTGTGCGCATCGTGATCTGGCTCGTGTTGTCCGACTCGTCAATGGTTACGTGGCATTCATGATCGGCTCCGTGGATGAGGGCTTCATCGTGGGAGACGACGATGATTTGCGGCACATCCCATTCCTTGATTGTCGTCAGCATCTGTTCGAGCTGCCCGACGTGCCCTTCGTCAAGGAATGTTGTCGGCTCGTCGAGAATGAACGGTGGGAGTTGTCCACGGTTCCCGCCGTGCAGTTCGGCGATGAGTTTGTAGATTCCGGCACGCAGCGCGAGGTTCACGATTGCTCGCTCGCCGCCGCTCGCGTTGCTCGGGTCTTCGGTCGTGCCGTCGTCACGGAGCAGTCGAATGTCGTACTCGTAGCTGTCTCGCCGGTCGTCGTATATTTCTTCAATGATGACTTGCTGGTAGCTGCTGTTCTTGTAGATCTCTTTGAAGATATCGTTGGTGTACTCGTTGATGTAGGCGAGGTACTGCTCGCGGAGATCGGATTTCGTGCTTTCGTACACTGAGATGACTGCATCGAGCTCGTCGTGGACTTCCTTTGCCCACTGCTCTTTATGCTCGTACAGTTCGATCTGCGCTTTCGTGTCACGCAGCGACGCAAGCTCTGTTTCCAGTCGTGTACGCTCGTCACGTGTCTCCTGTAGCTCCTCTTGATACTCATCGCGCGTCTCCTGTCGCTGTTCGATTCGAGTGTTGACGCGCTCTAAGTCCTCACGCAGATCCTCGACATCCTCGTCACCAAGTTGCTCCTCGATATCTTCCTTTTCATCTTGTAGGCGAGCGAGCTGACTATTCAGATCGTCAATCCGATCACGAGCGTGTTGGATGGTGTTTTGCTCCTGCGCAATTGTCGTCCGTAACTCGCTGATGGTGTCGTGCTTCCCAACCGCTTCTTCAATGGTTTCCTGAACGGATTCGACCTCTTCGACGCGTTCCTTGGCAGCTTGGAGTGCGGCCTCGCAGTCGTCAACGACGGTATCCTGTTCTTCAACAGCGTCCTCAAAATTCTCGATTTCCTCTTCCACGTCCGCAAGGTTCTGCTTGATGTCCTCGATGTCTCCCTCGATATCGCTGATTTCGTCTTCGAGATCGGCTACCGTTTCTTGCTGGTCGGCCACCTGCTCGAACGCGTCTATGACATTCTCCCCCGTTTCAATACCGTCGTTAATCTCAGAGAGTTCCGCATCGAGCGTCGCTTTCTGCTCTTCGAGGTCATCGATGTCTGCCTCCAAGTCTGCGATGGTGGACTCGTAGTCCTCGATAGTTTCCTCCAGTTCTTCAATGCGAGACTGCAACTCGTCTGCCTCGTCACGGAGCGATTCCACCTCGTCTCGGGCCGTTGTCAGCGTCTCGTCACGGTACGAGATCGTATCCAACAAGTCCTCACGGAATGTCTGCAACTCCTTTTTCCGTGACTGCAGCTCTGCTTCAGTCTCCTGGGCTTCTTCTACCCTCTCTTGTGCAGCGGCAATCGCAGCTTCCAGCTCGCTAACCTCACTCTCGATGTGCGCGTCCTCAACAGCCTTCCCGCACTTCGGGCACTTGTCCTGATCACCGAGTTCCTTGATTTCCGTGAGATCCTCTTCGTAGCGCTGCTTGTCGTTCCGATGTTCAGCGATATCGTTCCCGATGTCGTTCAGGTTATCGTTGGTTTCCTCGATGTGCTCTAGAATTACGGTGTCACGAAGCTCGTCTAAGTTCTCAGCTGTGACCTCCACGTCGAACTCGGCGGCCTGTTCCGCGAGCGTCTCGACACGCTCTTCGAATTCCGCTTCGGCAGCCGAGAGATCCTCTTTAGCAGTCACCAGATCAGACTGGACGGTTTCGAGGGCGGATTCTGCGTCCGTTAGGTCATCAGTTGCCGTCTCCAGTTCCTCACGCGCTGTTTCGAGATCCTCCTCGGCACGGTCGCGCTTCGTCGTGACTTCCCGCTTGGTCGCGGTCACGTCTTCCCGTTCGTCGCGGAGCTCTCCAAGCCGCATCTCGACCGCTTCCTCGTGATCATCTGTGACCTCATCCGCATCAGCAACCGCGGGGATGAACGCAGCCACGCTCTCGTTCCGCTCAGCCGTGAGTGACTCGCGTTCTGCTTGTGCTTCCGTGAGGCGGTCGGTGGCGTCTTCGAGATCAGACTGGAGCGCATCACGCTCCCCAACGAGTTCCTCGCGCTCAGTCTGGGCATCAGAGAGTTTGTCTTCGAGGCGTTCCAGTTCGTCCTGTGCGTTCTGCAGATCGTTCCCGCAATCGTTGCGATCTGTTGTCGCCTCCATATAGGCGTCCTGCACGGTTTCGGCTGCGTCCGCAGCGCTCTCTGCAGCACGCAAGTCGTATTCGACCTCTGTATCGAGGGCTTCGATGTCGCTTTCGAGCGTGTCGATTTCGTCCTGTGCCTCCTCAATGGTGGCCTCACTCTCGTCGATGATAGACTGTTGGTCAACCCGCTTCGCTTGTGCTTCTTCGATCTGCTCTTGCTTCACGGCTTTACGTTCCTGCAGATTTTCGTAGTCCTCGATGTCGCTCTTGATGCTGGTCCGGTGGTCTTTCAGCTCATCAATGAACTCCTCTATATCCCCGATATCTGCTTCGAGATCAGCGATATCGTCGGTGAGCGTGTGTATCTCGTTTTCGTACTCAGCTTCAGTTTTTTCGATGTCGTCAAGGTCTTCCTGGTAATTTTCCCGGCTCGTTTTGTTCTGCTTCTGGACGCGACCGGCACCGCGACGTGCCGCTTTCATCCGGTCGATGTACTCGTCGAGTTCATCTAATCCGAGGAGGCTGTCGATCATCTCAGCGCGGTCACCGGCTTCGATGAGTCGGTCGATTTCGCCTTGTTTGACGTAAACAGAACTGGAGAAATCGTCTTCGTCCATCCCGAGTAATCCGATCACTTCTGCATGCACATCTTCGATTCCAGTTACGGGGTCCGAGAAAGACTCAGAGTCCAACGTCGCACTGTTCGGGGTGGTCGTCGTGTACAGTTCCCAAGTCACGGTGTACTCTGTCCCGTCAATTTCGAAGACTAACTCTACGGTTCCCTTGTCTTCACCCCGCCGAACCAGGTCATCGAGATTGAAGTCGTTCGTTCCGACGTTCCGGATCTTAGAGAGGAACAATCCGCCGAAAATCCCCATCAAGAGGGACGTTTTCCCGGCACCGTTGTCACCACGAATCAGAATTGTTCCATCGGGGAACTCGACGGTCTGATCCTCGTAGCTCCGAATATTCTGCAGCCTGAGCGACTTGATCTTCATTCGCCGCTCACCTCTGTTTCCGTGTCATCGAGATCGGATTCGGCATCACGCTCGTCGAAGGCGTTCGCTTGGGCTTCCTTGATGAGTTCTTCCATAGTGTCGTCGATACTTGTTTGGGCGAGGTCGTCGTCTGTGCGAACTCGTTGTTCGACATCGGTGGCGATGTCACTCAGATTCTGATCGGCAAGCTTCTCCTCGATGAGCTTATCAGCACTCTGGATATCTCCTTGCGGCCCGCCCTCCAGATCGAGTTGTCTGCGACCGCGATTGTCATCCACCTTGCAGACTGCCGCACCCTTGTCTATCGCCATATCGTACACATCACTTGACGTAACGGGCGTCCGCTCACCGGTGAGAGTCACGATGGCGACTTTGTCATCGAGCTGGTGCCGATCCAGTTCGTCGCGTGCGTAGCCGTGACTGTCGTCATCGTCAAAGTCGATCCGGATGGATTCGAACTTCCGGGTGTCAAGTTCCAGTTCCCGTCGTTCAAGATATCCATCTTCGATTTCGAGGAGGCTGACGGTGCGGGGTTCGTTTTCGTCTGTCGTACAGCGCTCGGTTGACCCGGCGTACCACGCTGGGACACCATCGACGATCTTGCTCTCCGTCTTGTGATAGTCACCGAGTGCAAGCGCGTCTATTTCAATATCCACTCGTTCGAGGACTTCGGTCAAGTCGTGGTCTGCGTAGAACTCGGGCACGAGCGGTTCGAAGAGTTGGTGTAGACCCAGCAGTCGGAACGTGTCAGAGTTCGATGGTTCTTCGAGTGTGAAGTCTGCTGCGTGCCAAGCAGGTTTTGTGACAGCGTCGATTCCGTAGAGGGCAACGTCATCGTTGACCATCGTCGGGGTTTTGTCAAGTCGCTTTGCGGTCCCTGTTTCACGGATGAGATCGAGCCACTGTCGATCCATTTTCCGGTCGTGGTTTCCGACGATCCCATAGAACGGGATGTCCTCATCGGCGAGTTTTCGGAGGATCTCGATACAGTCCGTGACGATGGGAAGTGACGGTGTTCGACGATGGAACAGGTCGCCGGTGTGAATAACCGCATCAACGTTCTCATCAAGTGCTCGGTCGATGGCGGCATCGAACGCGCTCGTAAAATCATCCCTACGAGTATCGCTTCCGTATTGGCGATTGCCGAGATGCGTGTCACTTATATGGAGGATCTTAGTCATTGGTGCTGAATCACTATAAACTGACAGCGGAGAGTATAATAACGTATGCCAACCAAGGTGAAAGTAAAATAGGCTCTAACTATTGGGCTCAGCTGCTGAGTTATGTATCTTGGAGAGTGATGAATCCCTGATTAATGATCTGTTATCTTTGTTTGTTGTGGGTGTTGTTTTTCTTCTCCTGTGTGTTGTCCTCGTTGTATATTCCGTTCGATTAAATTCGGTGAAATGTTGACAACATCGTCGCCGTCTATCGTAATTTGTCGTCTTGAACCCGGGGTTTGTGGGATCAAATCACCCATCCTCTGGGTTGATTTTTGATCTATAGGCTCATCGAGGAGGTGCTGTTGACCGGTTGCATCACCGACATCCTCATCGTCGTCTGCGATACTGATCACATATATCCATAGATCTTCAGTCGTCTGCCATCCGTCGGCATCGCTCTCAATTAGGTTATGATGTCGGAAGTAGTGCTTTAGTCGTGGGGGGAGATTTGATTTCGACCACTGCCATCGTATACCGGGTGGGGTGAGGCATTGTTTTAAATCTTCGTAATTTGCCCTCACCTTTGCCTTTTCGTGTTGGTTTAGATTTATTGTTTTTGTCGTTGACAGTGTTGTGTTGTTATTTGATGTGGACATTGGTTTACCCCCCGTACTCCATTTCGTCGAAGTAAGATCTAGCAGCTTTGTACTGGGTCCACCGCAGCATCCCGTTATCCTTCGTTTTGGGGGTTATATCCATCACGTGTAACACGCCTTTGAGTGCTATTAGCGGGGGGTCTGCATCATCAAGGCTGCCGTTGACATATTTATCACGTGCTGCGAGACATACACGCAGCGCATCCACCGGGTCCGACATTACATCACTCGCGTTTCCACACTTTCGGATCCTCTCCAACACTGCTATTAACTGCAGGGCTCCCCCGCCGTCGTCGTGGGCATAGCAACACCAACTGCCGTCATCTAAGTAAAAATTAGTTGATTTTTTGTCGGGTGTTGATGTTCCTCCGTGGTATGGGTGTGGGCCACGGGTGCCGTCACCGTGTCGGGCAAAAGGCCCCGTGTCGGCTATTTTTTGCGTGTCTATATCGTAATAATCAGACGGGTTCGTGGTGTCGGTTTGTGTGTTTTGTCTCTCGTTGACAACTCGCTGGGCCTGTTCTTCCGGTGTTAACTTGTCTTCCTCATCGATGAGCTGATTAACTAACTCATCGAGTTCATCTTGTCTGTTAGGGATTTTTGCCGGTGTGTGTTCTACATGCGCCCATGTAGTTCCGATAATTCGTCCATTTGCGGGGTATCCATAAATCTCAATTTGCCCTCCATTATCAAGATCTTCGATCACCTTTTTGCCGTCAACAAACTCGGGCATGCGGCCCTTCACAAGTACGTGTAAGCCTGTTTGGGATACACTCACCTCAGTAAATGCATCAATCGTCTTCACAACATTCCACGCCTCGTGTGTTAGCTCTCCTATCCCGTCGTCTCTAACGTTGACAACATCATCCAGGTCAATCAATATCAACCCTTCATCATCCTGGATAAAATCAGCATGTGGGATGATGAGCATCGGGTATAGGTCTCGGGGTGTTTCATCATTAAATCTCCAACCTGGGTCATGGTACCCGTTACCGTTACCGTCCAATGATTGCAACACGCGTGCGTAGTTGCTTCCGGCTCTGTCGTGCCATGACACATTATCACGGCCCCACTTAATCGGCCCCGCATACTCGTCTCCGTGGGGGGATCGTGGTTGTTTTTTCTTCATATCCCAGGCGAACCATGCTAGATGGTCGGACCCCCACTGGATCGCATCCTGGGGGATCGTACGGTTACAATCTCGGATATCTGCGGGTAAATCTAACAACACCCTATCATCCCCAACATCGAGGACTTCAACGGCGGATGTTGTTTTTTGAATCTCATCCACCGGGGTCATTGTGGGTCACCCCCGTCTGTCGCAGCGGTGCGTCCAGCCCTGTTAACCGCGTTCACACGCAGATTTTGTGGGAGATGTGGTGTCACCCATCCAAACGCTTCGCGCATGATGTGGAGGCGTTCTCTAGCGCGCGTGAGCGCTACATACCAGGTGCGTGCTTCGTTTTCTCTCGCTTCCTTGTTGAAATTGAGCGACTGTTGTGTACTTGAGGTAATCCCGTCGTACACCACAACATCTGTGGCTTCGGACCCCTTTGCTGCGTGGATTGTCAGTACCCGTATTTGTTGTTTTTTGTCCTGCTTTACCGGGGTGTTGTATCGTATCGCAGCGGATTGTAGCGCCTTCAGATCGTCGTCGTCAAATTCCCTGGATTTAGTCAACCGTCGGGTTGTTGCAACACCATCGGTGTATTTACTCCAGAAGTCGTTGTTGACAAATTCATCGAGGTCATCGAGTCGCATCACGTCACCGTGTTTGTTACCCTGCAACTCCTCGACTAGTTTGTCACGTTCGTCGCTTGTTAGTTTGAGCGTTCCCGCGTGAACGTGTTGTAACATGGCTGCCGTCTCATCTATTGTTAATTTTATTTTATCCGTGTTTGTGTACTCCATCAACCCGGATTGTGTGTTGTTTTGCCCGTAATTACCGGGTACGTTTGAGAGTTTTATTATGGCATTTAGAACATTGACCATGTGGTCTGTCCATCCATATCCATCGATCTGGCATCCATGCACGACACCGGATTTATCTAGGGCTTTGGATACCCCTTCCACCTGCGACCGCGTTCTCGCAAGCATGAGCATATCGCTGCCGCTGGTGACATACTCGGTTACTATCGCTGCCGGGCTGCCGGGTGTTTGCTCGCCCGGGACATCCCAGCCCTCACCCTGAATATGATAAAATGGGGGAGATCTATATTCGACGATCTCGCCGCGACCATCCCTATCAATGGGTGGGGCGGTGAACTCGGGCTCTAGCATCCTCGCTGCTGCCTGCCAGTGTTCTTCAGAGCATCGCCAGGATTTATCCAGCAGAATTTCGGGCAAATGATCCATGCGATCCGAAAAGAAATGCGGGTCGGCTCCCGTGTATGCGTTGACGACTTGGAGCGGGTCACCGGCTACTATCGCTGTGTCGGCGGCCGATACCCATCGCTCCGCGACCTTAGCCATGAGCGGGGTTACGTCGTGATACTCATCGATTACGACACAACTGGTAGGGGGGAGCGGCCCGGTTCTGGCTGCGTCAAGGAGTTCCCAAAACTCGATGAGGTCATTTTTTTGTTTGAATTCCAGCCATTGGTCATATATCTTTGCGATATCGATACCCGGCCACTCGTTTGTTAAATCATCCCAGGCGGGGACCCGTTGGAGATCATCGTGTTTTTTCGGGTCCAGTAGGTTGTTGTGTGCGTATTCGATCGTCTCGAATAAGAGCTCCCCCCGTGTGTCGTCGTTGTGGTCTCCGTGGTACGGGACATTTAAGACCTTTTCACAAAAAACATACTTCTCAGCTTCTGTCACCGCTGGCCCCAAGCTCTGCCCCGTGTTTTTGTCATACTTTTGACCGAGCATACCGAGGACTCGGTTTGCCGCCGCGTGTTGTGTTGTCCAGTGTCTGAGGGTGACATCTTCATCGATTACCCCCCACTGCATTAATCTGGTTTTGATAGTGTCAGCAAGTGACCTCCGGTAGGTGACCACTGTCATCGCTTGGGGATCGACATCATACTCTTCGATGAGCGTCGCCAGGCGTAGGCATATCTGCGTTGATTTACCCGCCCCCGGGGGTCCGTTAAGTCGGATCGACTCATCCGGTGGGTGTGTTTTCCCACCCTTTATTTTTGCATTTATCAGGTCTTCGGGAAGTCCATCAACTACTGCTTTGGGTGGCAACGAATCCTCATAATCGAGTGCTTTGTCGTATTTACTCATCATCATCACCTCCCGAGGACCCCATTTTTCCATATTCATTTTTGTTGTCGTCTGTGTTGACAACATCGTTGTTGTCGGTGTCGGTGTCGGTGTCGCCAGGTTTTGCACCCATACGGTCATCGATATCCTCGGCTTCTTCACGGTAGGCATCGACATCGATATCGAACCCATCCGCATCGACTACCCAAAACGTCTGATAGTTGCCGTCGAGTGTTGTACTATTTGCCACTGCGTCGCCAGACATCGACCCGCCCGCCATATTCCGCGCTGTTAACTCAAGTTGGAGTTTGCGATACGTTACATCCGTGTGTGTTGTCGTTAATACTCGCGAGACGATCTCGCGGGGGATGTGTATCTCATCGTGGTTTGGTGGCTCGCATGGCAGATACACACCTGACATCTCGATCGCGTCGTGTGGAGTTCCGTACGGGGTGGCTTCTCTAACGCGGTTTTTGAGAGCTCGCAGTGCACCGTGTCGGGGGCCTTCGGACTCTTCTACTTTGCCGCGTTTCTCCATCAATTCGTTGATGAAATCATCCCATTCCGGTGAACCCTCTTTATAACACGCGCGCTCGGGATAGTCGCCGTTTTGTTTTGCGCAAAACGCCTGCCATAATTTGCGCTCATCGTATAAGATTCCCCGGGAGACTGTTATATTATTCGCGTTTTGAACGTTTAGTATATACGATGACTCATCTGGTCCCGATTTATCCGTCCATCGTATCTGCTTTATTTTCTGTAAATTCGTTTCAAGATGCTTCTTAAAATCAATGGTCTCGCCTTCTTCGAGACTTTTCTGCGCCATTAAGTGGGCTCTTTCTTCTTCACGGTGTTTTTTGAGCGCTGTTTTCGTCACCGGTCGGCCCTGTGACAACTCACCGAGGTATGTATCAATTATGGCGTGGCTTGTGCTGTCGTCGGCATCTGCATCGGAAACAGACACCCTGACCATTTTTGATACACAGTCTAAACAAATTCCGGTCTCGTCGCCGGCACGGTCGGCATCTTTCAGCTTCTTTTGCGCTTCGTCGTAGATGTCTGCCAATTTTTTTTGCGGTGATTCAGTGTCGTCGTTGTTGTCGCTGGTAACTTCGTCATCGTCGCTGTCGGTGGTGTCGGACGGTAAAACGATGTCATCCGGGCTGTCGTCTTCTTCTACCGACATACCACAACACCTCCGGTGATGTCGTTGTTTGTTGTGTGATCACTACTACCGCGGTCATTGCACCATGTTATATATGATGCGAGTACGTTTTGTCTCATGTTGGTCTGCCTCTCAACGTTCCACACTCAGGCCAACACCGAGTTTTAGGGGTGAGGGGGTGGGACAAAACACCCTCATCCGTTACCGGTTTGTTGATATCACTGAGTGCTTACTAGAATTTACATACTGATTGCTTATAAAGGCTTGTCTCAATCTAAAGATTAACTTTCGGATTCTTGGTGATTGTGTCAAACCCGATTTAACGCGTCTTACAATAATAGGGGGTCATCTGAGGGTAAGAGCGCGCGAGATCTATCACTTTTCTGAGCACCAATTCTTATCATGTATTGTAAGTAAACTTTGCCATGTAACTGCATATATCAGTCTTTGTTCATTAATTGGTGGTAAGAATTTTGATAGTTCTCGCGCGCTCCGTTACCAAAATGACCCCCTATTCTAGGTTCGTGCTCCCGATCGGGGGGTGTGTTGTGGAAAAAACAACAAACACCACTGTTGGCAAACTTATACCTGACCGATGAACTCGCGGCGCTGCTCCGCTTTTTCACGATCGGATCTCCGGTCGTAGTACTGGTCAATCACCCCCGGGTCGCTGTCGGCTCGCATACTGATTGGTGCTATCGGTATATCTGACTGCAGCCATTTTGTGGTTGCTCCTCGGCGTGCGGCCCGACTGATGACGGGCAATCGTACGCGGTTTGCCTGTCTCGCGCGGCATCGCACGCGTCCGGGTCTCGGTCGTGCGGACACTCTTGCCCGTCTGCGCACGGTCGTGTTGCGGCGTACGCGTCTGCTTGTGATTGTTTGGGCGTGCGGCCGCCCGTGTGACGTTGTGAGTAACGGGTTCCTGCCTGAGCGCTCTTTGATGTCGTGTCGGTGTGTGTGTCGATGTGATCCTCGATGACTGCAGTTGTGGCTGGTTTGAGACCGATTGTTCGTTCGCCGTCGGTTTGGTTTTTGAGCGGCGTTCCGGTGTCTGGTCGGTGTCGGATTCGGATCCGTGGATCGTCTGTGTTGACAAGTTCGCAGTCGTCGATGTCTATCGCGCGGCACCCGCCGCGTCGGAGTAGACCGCGCCAGATTAACAGCATCACTACGTGTTCTCGTGTTGCGTACTCGTATTTGTTCAGGTATTCAAGAATGGCTCTTACCGAAGACAGTGAAACAGCGGCATCTCTCTCGGAATTGAGGGATTGGGCCGTGCAAGATGGA
>OBKM01001215.1_pt1 | contig 10755 bp, 8 predicted proteins | sample 1519691 | NCBI WGS metagenome assembly OBKM01 (sample SAMEA37050418, study PRJEB22526) | metagenome | biome: saline pan; feature: lake; material: water | place: Egypt | collected 2015 | depth 0.5 m
CTCTTGGCTCACGTCGTCGTTCCGGTTGCAACCGCGGGCGACGCCCGCAAGACTGCACGCGCACTCGAGCCGTACGAGCCAGATCGAGTGACCGCACTCCACGTCGTCGAGAAAGGAACGTCGATGCCGATCGAGTACTCCGAAGAGATGGCCGAGGAGGCCTACGAGGCTGTCCGATCGGTCTTTCCCGACGCCGGCACCCACACTGCGTACGCACGAGAGATCGTGCCGGCGATCTTCGACGCGGCCGACGAGATCGGCGCAACCGCCGTCGCGTACCGATCCCGCGGCGGGAACCGTCTCCTGCAGTTTCTCTCCGGAGACCGGTCGTTACGGCTCGTGACAGAGGCCGATCGTCCGGTCATAGCGCTCCCCCAGGACGACACCGATCCGTCGTAATTCGGGGACTGGCACCGCCGGTCAGTCGCACGCGTCGGTCCGGTACCGCGTGTGAGTTTGCTTGCCCCGTGCGAGTCGGTTATCTCCGGCGACGAGCAGTGGATCGGACGACTTTACTACGGGCTCGTCCACCTGCTCGCATGGACCAGGCACTCGTCATCGGCGGCACGCGGTTTATCGGCCGTCACTTGGTGCAGAAGCTGCTCGCACACGACTACGAAGTAACGCTTCTCAACCGCGGTCGCCACGAGAATCCCTTCGCCGGAGACGACCGGGTCGGGCACGTGACCGGCGACCGGACCAGCGGCGCCGCGCTCGCGGAAGCACGCGACGCCGTCGACCCGGATCTCGTCGTCGACACCGTCGCCTACTACCCCGGCGAGGTCCGGATGGCGACCCGCGTCTTCGAAGACGTCGCGGCGTACGTGTTCGTCTCCAGTGGCAGCGCCTACGGCCGCGAGGAGATCCCGAAACGGGAAGGCGAGACGCCACTCGAGCCGTGTACCGACGAGCAGGCCGTCGACGACAGCGCCGCGACCTACGGCAACCGCAAGGCCGAGGCCGACCGGGCTGTCTTCGCGGCCGCCGCCGAGGGCGTCAACGCGATGAGCGTCCGCCCGACGATCGTCTACGGGCCTCACGATTACACGGGCCGGCTGAACTACTGGGTCGACCGGATACGAAACAACGACCGGGTGCTGGTTCCCGGCGACGGGACGAACATCCACCACCTCGTCGCCGTCGAGAACGTCGCCCGCGCGATCCGGACCGTCGCCGAGGCCGGCGAGCCAGGTGAAGCCTACAACGTCGCCGACCGCCGGGTGCTCACGCTCGGCGGGGTCCTCGAGCGGATCGCCGACGCGGTCGAGGCCGATCCCGAGCTGGTGACGGCGGGTCCCCGAGAACTCGCCCGCGGCGGGCTCGCCCAGACCGATTTTCCACTCTACAATCCCGAGCCACACATCCTGTCGACCGCGAAACTCCACCAGCTCGGCTGGGAGCCCGTCGAGCCTGCGGCGGCGATCGCAGAGACCGCGACCACCGCCTACGAGACCGAGCGTGATCCCGGTCCCGAGCGGGCGACGACCGCCGAGGTCATCGATGCGCTCGTCTGAGCTGTCGGGGTATTTAACCGCCCCGGGAAGAAACGGGGGACATGACCGGCAAATCCACGTGGATCCGGCTGCCCCGGAACGTCGTCCTCGGGAGCGGTGTCCTCGACCGGACGGCGGACGTGATCGCGGACCTGCACCTCTCGGGGCAGCCGCTGATCGTGACCAGTCCCACGCCAAGGGCCATCGCGGGCGACCGGGTTCGCGAGCAGCTCGCGAGCGTCGGCCCCGACCCCGAGCTCGTCGTCGTCGAGGAGGCGAGCTTCGAAGCCATCGAGCGGGTCAAACGCGTCGCCGAGTCGACCGACCCCGGCTACCTGGTCGGCGTCGGCGGCGGCAAGGCAATCGACGTTGCGAAGATGGCCGCCGAGAACCAAGGCATCGGCTTCGTCTCGGTCCCGACGGCAGCCAGTCACGACGGGATCGTCTCGGGACGCGCATCGATTCCAGATGGCGACACGCGTCACAGCGTTGCCGCCGAGCCGCCCCTCGCCGTGGTCGCCGACACAGAAATAATCGCCGCGGCGCCCTGGCGGCTCACGACTGCCGGCTGTGCCGATATTATCTCGAATTACACGGCCGTCCGGGACTGGCAGCTGGCCCACCGCCTGCAGAACGTCCGGTACTCCGAGTACGCCGGCGCGCTCTCGGAGATGACCGCCGAGATCCTCGTCAAGAACGCCGACTCGATCGTCAAGGGGCTGGAGGAGTCGGCCTGGATCGTGGTGAAGGCGCTCGTCTCCTCGGGGGTCGCGATGAGCATCGCCGGCTCCTCGCGGCCAGCGAGCGGTGCCGAACACCTGTTTTCCCATCAGCTCGACCGGCTGGCCCCTGGCGCGGCACTGCACGGCCACCAGGTCGGGGTCGGCTCGATCGTGACCGCCTATCTACAGGGCGGCGAGAACGACTGGCGGGACGTCCGGGCTGCGCTTGAGGCGATCGGCGCACCGACGACGGCCGCCGAGCTGGGGATCGACGAGGAAACGCTCATCGAGGCGTTCACGACCGCCCATCGAATCCGCGATCGGTACACGATCCTCGGAGACGGAATCGCCGAACCCGCGGCTCGCGAGGCCGCGACGGTCACCGGCGTCATCTGACCGTAGTTCGACCGTCGTTAGTCTACTGGTCGATCGCGACACAGGGGTTTGTCTGCCCGATTGAGCGCCAGTCCGGCTCCTCGACTGCCTTCCAGAAGCTCCGCGGTCGCTCCCCGCCGATCCGCTCGATCTCTCCCCAGGTGAGCAGGTTCTCGCCGTTGAGGACGAGTTCGAACCGTTCCCTATCTGCCTCCGGATTTCTCTCGTACATTTGCTTCGTGTGTCGGTTCGGGTAGTTGAACACGAGCGTTCCGCCCGGCGCTACCGTGTCGAGCAACTGGCCGATCGCCCGCTGGATGTCGGCGACGTAGTGCAGCGTCGCGATGCAGGTAACACAGCCGAACTCCCGGTCGAGGTCGAGCGCTGGGAGTGATCCCCGTCGAAAGTGGAGATTCGAGAGTTCGCGGTCGGCGGCGAGCTCTCTGTTCCGTTCGAGGACCGAGCCCGCCGGATCGACGCCGAAGAACTCGCTCCCGGGGTGAGCCGAGGCCAGCTCGAAAAGCATGAAAGCGGGACCGCAGCCGACGTCTGCAAGCGTCGCAGGGAACGACTCGAAATACCGTTCGAGCCGATCTCCCATCCGCTCGCCGGCCGCTCGCATCTCTTCGAGTTCGTCGCGGTCCGTTCGCTCCCAGTGTCGTTCCCAGTCGATCGTGGCGTCAAACTGCTCGTCGTCCCCCGCCGATTCTCGACGCTGCGCGGAGTCGGCGCCGGACTCAGCTGTCATTCTCGACTGTGGGATCGTGGCGCTCGAACCACGCCTCGAGGGTCTCGAGACGGTGGATCGCCCGGTCGGGATCGTCGACGTTGTGATGCTCTTCTTGATAGATCACGAGCTTTGCGTCGACGCCCTGTTTGCGGACGCTCACGTACAGCTGCTCGGCCTGAGTCGGCGGACACCGCCAGTCGTTCTCGCCCGCGGTGATCAGTAGCGGCGTCTCGATCTGATCGACGTCCATGATCGAGGAGGTTGCCTCGTAGGCCTTCGGGTGCTCCCACGGAACTCCGAGCTCGTTCGTGGTCCAGACCTGCGAGTCGCCGGTGCCAAACGCCGCCCGCCGGTCGTAGATCCCGTGTTCGGGCGCGGCGGCCGCGAACCGATCGGTCTCGGTGACCAGAAAGCCAGTCGAGATGCCCCCGTACGAGAACCCGGTCGCAAACAGCCGGTCGGGGTCGGCCCAGCCCCGGTCGATCAGATCCTCGAGTGCCGCGAGCTGGTCGATAACCTCGACGCTGCCCCACCGCCCGCGCAGCGTCTCGCAGAACGTCCGGCCGTAGGAACTCGACCCCCTGTAGTTGGGCTTGAGCACGAGTACCCTCGGGAGGTGAAATACATCGTCGCGAAAGAAAACTCCGGATCGTCGTAGGACATCGGCCCACCGTGTGGCCAGAGGATCGTCGGCCGCGGCTCCGGATCCACGGGGTCGAACGCAGCCGGGGTGTAGACCATCGACTCGACGGTCACGGGCTCGCCGTCGCCCGCCCGGTCGTCGTGCTCGGTCGCGATCCGGTGGAATCTCGCGGGTGAGTCTGCTGCCAGCTCGTCGTTGAACGCCGTCAGCCTCGTTGCGGCCTCGTCGAACGACGCGTCAAGCTCCGCCCGCGAAAGTGCGTACAGCTCGTGGCCCGCGTCTGGATCGTCGACAGAACAGACGATCCGATCGCCCCCGGCGCCGATCAGCCGGATGGACCGATCCCGACCGAACGCCTCGAACTGCGGTGTCGACGTGCCGGTGCTCGCCTCGAAGGTGTACGGTCGCACCCACCCTTCGTCGGCGACGCCGGCGAGGATTGTCTCCCTGTCGAGCCAGACCGGCAGTCCGAGCCAGGAGGTCGTTCGATCGAGACGCTCCGAGACCGACTCGTAGCCGTCCCGGTCGACCACGTACACCTCTCTGGGGCGGTACCAGTTGTCCGCGGGCCAGCTCGCGAAGGTGATCCGACTCCCGTCCGGGGACCACTCCAGATCGCTGGCGACGACATCGCCGTCGGTCAGTCGCTCCGGCTCCCCGCCCGCGGGGTCGATCACGTAGACGTCCATCGCCGCCGTGTCGTCGGGCCGCGCGGTACGGTTCGAGACGAAGGCGATCTCGTCGTCGGGTCCCCAGGCAGGTTGGAGGCCGACGAGCGGCTCACGGGCGCCCTGGCCGTAGGCCTCGTCCAGACGCCGGGACTGGCCGGTCGTGACGTCCACGACGAACAGATACGTTCGCACAGAGTCGGTCCAACCAGCACCGTCCATCTTGTGCTGAAGCCGCTCGATCTCGATCGGTCCGTCCTCGCGGCGCCGTTCGAGCTGGTCTTTCTCCTCGTCGGTCGGATCGCGTGCGGCGATGACGATCCGCTCGCCCGCTGTCCCCCAGTCAAACTCCCGAACGCCCTCCTCGCGGTCGGTGATCTGTACCGCGTCACCGCCACGTCTCAGGTTGAACGCCCACACCTGTGGCCGTGGTTCGTCGTCTTTACCGCCTGCTTCACTGGTCTCTCCGGTCTCTTCGCTCTCTTCGCTCTCTCCGCTCGCTTCGTGTTCGGTGTGCTCGGGAGGTCCGACGGTGCGGTCGATGTCTCGATCCCGCGATGCAAGCACGGCCAGCCGCGAGCCGTCCGGGCTCCAGGCTGGCTGGGAGGCGTCAGAGATCCGTGACAGCCGGTGCGGTGGCTGGGAGCCGTCGGTCGGCACGACAAACACCGACGAGCGGCTGGTTTCCTCGCGTCCGTCGTGTTCCTTGACGACGACCGCGACACGCTCGCCGTCCGGCGAGACCGCAAGCGCTGTCGGCCTCGACAGCTCGTAGAGCGCATCGGCGGGGATCTGTTCGGACATACGCACCGTTTCTGCCCACTGAAAAATATCTGTCGTCGCGTCTCAATCGCGTTCGACACGTGTCACGTCCGCGAGGGTCTCCCGCCGACGGACGACCGTCGGTTCGTCGCCGTCGACCGCGACCTCGGCGGGACGGGGCTGTGAGTGAAACTGACTCGCCAGCTCGTAGCCGTAGGCGCCGGCCATCCCGATCGCCAGCAGGTCGCCCCGCTCGGGACGGGCCACCGGACGGTCAGTACAGAACACGTCGGCGCTCGTACAGCAGGGTCCGCCGACCGAGACCGGGACCGACGCTCTGTCCGGCGCCGAGAGGTTCCGGATCGGGTGGTATGCGTCGAACATCGCCGGGCGAACCAGCGTCGCGAGCGAGGCGTCCACGCCTATCACCGTCGTCGAGGGTGTCTCTTTCACGGTGTTCACCCGGGTCAGGATACACTCGGCGTCGGCGACAACGTACCGGCCCGGCTCCACGGCCAGCGTGGCATCGACGTCGGCGGCCGCACGGATCCGGTCGGCGACGGTCTCTATCGCCAGCGGCGGCTCGTCCTCGCGGTACGGAACGCCGAACCCGCCGCCGACATCGACGAACTCGAGCGTGCCCGTGACGGTCTGGACCTCCCGGGCGATCGCGCTGATCCGTTCGACTGCCTGGCAGTGCTCGTCGAGATCGCCTTCGAGGACGCCGCTGCCGACGTGGGCGTGGACGCCCACCAGCTCGAACCGGTCGGCGATCCTCGCAGCGACCTCCTGCGCCCGGTCGGCCGGGACGCCGAACTTCGCGTCCGCGCCGGTGGCGACTTTCTCGTGGTGTCCGGTCCCGATCCCGGGGTTGACACGAAGCGCAACCCGTCCGTCGTAGCCGTGCTCGGCGAGGCGATCGAACGTGTCGACCGCACCGGCGGTGATCGTAAACCCCGGTGCCGACGCCCCGAGCTCTGTGGCGTAGGCAAGATCCTCGGCTGGCGGGTTCACCGCGGTGTACTGGAGTGTGTTCGGATCTGCGCCGGCGGCGATCGCCCGCTCGAGCTCACCGCGGGCGGCACACTCGATGTCGGCGCCCGCCCGGTGAACTGTGCTCAACACAGCCTGTCCCGTGTGGGCTTTGGCTGCGTACATGACGTGTGCATCGGGAAAGGCGGTGTCGATGCGCTCGTAGTTGGCTTGGACTCGGTCGCGATCGAGCGCGTACAACGGCGTTCCGTGCTCGGCCGCGGCGGCGAGGAGCCGCTCGTGGTCCCAGTCGCGCAGCCGTCTGACCGCCGGCGTCTCGCTCATTGGTATTCTCTCGTGACTGGAGCCGTTCAGTCTGTCGGTCCCGACTTCCGGAGGGCCTGCTCTCGTTCGGTGGCCGCCAGCGTCTCTTGCCCGAGCTCGGTCGCCACCACGGCGGGCTTGTACGCGCCGCCCTCGAAGAGTTCGTGATCGCCGACCGAGGATTTCACGTAGCGGGCGAACGCCCGACTCTCGGGCGGCAGTCGACCGTACCGAATCGTCTCGTCGACGAGATCGTACACCGGGAGCCGCGGAGTCAACAGCGTGTTCTCGCCGACGACCGTGTTCTCGCCGACGACGAACCCAGAGGTCACCCGGCAGCCGGCTCCCAGCGAGACGCCGTCTTCGATCACGACCGGCGCGTCCTCCACCGGTTCGAGAACACCCCCGATCAGCGTGTTCGCCCCGAGCTTGACGTTCGCTCCGATCTGTGCACAGGAGCCGACCGTCGTGCACGAATCGACCAGCGAGCCGTCTCCGATCCGGGCACCGACGTTGACAAACGAGGGACTCATCAAGATCGCGTCCGATCCGACCCGAGCGCCCCGGCGGACGACGGTCCCGTCTGGAGTGTTCCGGGTGCCCCGGGCCCGGAACGTGGCCGTCTCCGCAAGCGGCATGACGTCGTTGTACGTGGTGTCGCCGTACTCGTACCCCGAGATCTCCCGGAGCGTGAAGTTGAGCAAGATCCCGTGTTTGACCCAGGGCTGGGCGCGCCACTCGCCGTCGACACGCTCTGCGGCCCGGATCTCGTCTTTTTCGAGCGCTGTGAGAAACTCATCGAGCACGGTCAGCTCCTCGATCCCTGACCCCTCGTCGAACTCGCCGGCCTCCCGTCGGGCCCACAGTCGTTCGATCCGTCTCCGTAGCTCCGAATCTGACTCCATACTCGCCTCTGGTCGGCCCGAGGCTTGTCGGTTCTGTTCGGCGCGGTCGCGGCTACGCGTCGTCGTCACTCCCGGGTACGACTCGCCCGGCGTGATTTGGCTCCGGTGGCTCCGGACGGCCGCTCGTCACCACCTGGTCGCGAAGCTGTAGGTACCAGATCGTGCCGTAGACCAGGCCTAGAACGACGAGTACACCAGCGACTGCAGCGCCGATGAGCACTCCTGTGCTCACACTCTACCACCCCGTTTGATTGCTATCGTGATTGTATAAAAGAATATCGGCGAGTGACTCAGCCGTCGATGACCGCTTCGAACGTGTAGTTGCCGGACGGTCGGCCGTCGATCCAGACGGCTGCGTCGAGAGCCCCGGCGGCGAACACGCCCCTGTCCTCGACCCGGTGAGTAAGTGTCAGCACCTCGTCGTTGCCGGCGAGCATGAGTTCGTGTTCGCCCCGGATTGTTCCGGCGCGTCTGACCAGTACTCCGACCTCGTCGTCGTCCCGCTCGTGAGTCCCCTCTTGCCCCGGGACGCGGTCGAGCTCTCGGTACTCATCGATTGTTTCGAGGAGCGTCTCAGCCGTGCCGCTCGGGGCGTCGCGCTTGCGGCTGTGGTGGGTCTCGAGCAGCTCGACGTCGTACTCAGGTAGCGCCGCGAGCGCCGGCTCCATGGCCCGCAGGAGTGCCTGAACACCCCGCGAGAAGTTACTTGCCCGTAACACCGCTGTCTCGGTGCTCGCCTCCCGGACTGTCGCCAGCTGCTGGTCGTCGAGTCCGGTCGTTCCGGTGACGACCGCGACGCCGGCGGTCGCGCAGGCCCGCACTGCGGCGGCGGCTCCGGCCGGCACGCTGAAATCCACGAGGACGTCCGGCGTGTACCGATCGAGCGCGCCGGCGAGATCGTCGGGGCCGACGATCGGAACCGCCGCCGAGGTCGTCTCGGGGTCGGGTGCCACGCCGAAGACCGCCTCTGTGTCCGACCGCTCTGCGGCGGTCGCGAGCACCGTCTGTCCCATCTCGCCGCTGGCGCCGTTGACGCCGATCCGCGTCCTGCTCATCACAGGTCCGGTGTCGTCGCTCGGTCGCGGTGTCGGTCGACCGCCTCGTCGGGCTCGTCGTACTCCGCGAGCAGCTCCCCGAGCTCCTCTCGGTGCTCCGGAGAGAGCGGCGTCAGCGGCGGGCGGTGATTACCGTTGCCGTGACCGCGGATCTCCATGGCTGCGGTGACCGGAATCGGATTCGTCTCCCGGAACAGCGCCCGGAACAGCGGCCCCAGTTCGTGGTGGCGCTCTCGTGCCCGGCCGTACTCGCCGTCCAGTGCGGCCCAGACGAGTTCGCTCATCCGTCGGGGCTCGACGTTCGCCGCGACGCTGATGCAGCCGGTCCCGCCGACCGAGAGGATCGGAAGCGTCTCGGCGTCGTTCCCAGAGAGCACGTCGAAGCGCTCCTCGCGAGTTCGCTCCGTGATCTCACCGATCCGGCCCAGATCGCCGCCAGCCGCCTTGTACCCCCGGATGGACTCGTGCCCGGCGAGCTCGACGACGGTGTCGGCGGTCAGCGACCGGCCGGTCCGGGAGGGGACGTTGTAGACGATCTGTGGGATGTCGACGGCGTCGGCGATGGTCTCGAAGTGCTCGCGGAACCCCGCCTGTTCGGGCTTGTTGTAGTACGGGGCGATCAGCAGCAAGGCGTCGGCCCCGGCGTCGGCCGCTCGACGGGCCAGCGACACTGCCTCGCGGGTGCTGTTCGAGCCCGCGCCGCCGATCACCGGCACGTCGACGGCGTCGGCGACCGCCGCGATCACCTCGACGTGCTCGTCGTGGCTGACCGTCGCCGCCTCGCCGGTCGAGCCCATCGGGACGAGCCCGTCGACGCCGGCGGTCTCGAGACGGCGGGCGTCGGCACGGAGTTGGTCGAAGTCGATGCGTCCGTCGTCGTCGAACGGTGTACACATCGCCGGGTACACGCCGGCGAAGGTGTCGTGGGCGTCGTGGGTGGTGTCTGTCGCTGTCATTGTTATTGGTCTCGTGTTTCGGGTACTGATCGGTCGATGCCCCCTCCGAGAACAACCCACGACAGAGCCGCCACCTCCGCCGCGAGCCGACGCTACGCGGGTTTGCTGTCGGCTTTCCGCACGCGACCGTCGGCTACCCGGACTCTCCGGGAGAACATCCGCGTCTCGCTGCCGACGGTCCGTGTCACAGTGAATATAAGCTCCCGGTGGAGTTTATATATTGTGCTCCTGGTCGACCGTCGAGAACACATTCGACATGGTACACCGACGAAACGTACACTTTTTTATTAGTGGAACCCTATCTATTAGTGATGGTAGGACACAACGGTCTCCGGCTCCGGATGCTGCTCGCGGGGTCGATCCTGTTCGGATTCTACGCAGCACTCGCCGGAGCTGTGATGTGGCAGTTCGGCACTGGAACGAGCGTGCTCGCACTGCTGCTGCTCGGGAGCCTCGGCTTCGTCGGCTTCCAGTACAAGTTCGGCAAGTGGATGGCGTTGCGAAGCGTCGGCGCAGAGGATATGCCCGAGGGACGGTCGGGCCGACGTGACTACGGTCGTATCCACCGCTCGATCGAGCAGCTCAGCACCGACATGGGCATCGACAAGCCTCGGCTGATGGTCGCCGAGATGGGCGTACCGAACGCGTTCGCCGTCGGTCGGAAGGGCGCTGGGGTCGTGGTGGTCTCCGAAGAGATCATCGACCTGCTCGAACACGACGAGCTCGAAGGTGTGCTCGCCCACGAGCTCGCACACATCAAAAACCGCGACGTGGTTCTGATGGTGCTCGGCCAGTCGATCGCTTCGATGGTCGGGATCGTCGTCCAGTGGGCGTACATCCTCGGTGGCCAGCGCAACATCGCGACGTACTTCGCCGGGATGATCCTCGGGACGATCGCACAGATGCTGGTGATGATCTTCGTGATGGCGATCTCCCGGTACCGCGAGTACGTGGCCGACAACGATGCGGCGACGTACACGAACAACCCCGATGCGATGGCGCGGGCTCTCGAGAAGATCAGCGCCGGCAACCAGGGCAAGGAGATGCGAGGTCAGGAGACGGTCAACGCCTTAGCGATCTCCGGAGACGGCGCCCGCGGTGCGCTCCGGAAGATCTTCTCGACGCACCCGCCGACGGAACAGCGGATCCA
>OBKM01001216.1_pt1 | contig 10749 bp, 15 predicted proteins | sample 1519691 | NCBI WGS metagenome assembly OBKM01 (sample SAMEA37050418, study PRJEB22526) | metagenome | biome: saline pan; feature: lake; material: water | place: Egypt | collected 2015 | depth 0.5 m
GTGCCAGTTGATGGCGTGATTCGTGAGGGCCACAGTGCGATTGATGAGTCGGCGCTCACCGGCGAGAGCGTGCCTGCCGACAAAGGCCCAAGCGAGGAGGTGTATGCGGGGAGTTTGACCGAAACCGGCTATCTGGAAATCGAGGCGACCGCACCAGCCAGTGAGTCAACTCTGGCCCGAGTGATCGATCTTGTTGAGGCTGCCGAAAGCGAGCAGACCGAAACCGAGCAGTTTGTTGATCGGTTTGCGGCTGTCTACACGCCGATTGTTGTCACTGCCGCGGTAGTGACGATGACTGTGCCACCGCTGGTGTTCGGTGGCGTTTTCACCGAGTGGTTTGTTCGCGGGCTTACGCTGTTGGTGATTGCCTGTCCCTGTGCATTCGTGATCTCAACTCCAGTCTCGGTCGTTTCAGGGCTCACAAGTGCTGCTCACAACGGGGTGTTGATCAAAGGTGGCACCCATCTCGAAGCGATGGGCGAGATCGAAGCTGTCGCTATCGACAAAACGGGGACACTGACGACCGGCGAGTTGACTGTTACCGACGTGATCCCACTGAATGACAGCAACGAGGATGACATATTGACGACAGCACAGGCGGCCGAACGCCGGAGTGAGCATCCCATCGCCCGCGCGATTGTTGATCATGCTGCAGAGGCTGGGGCTGCTGATCGGTCTGTGGACGCATTCGAGGTACTGGCTGGCAAAGGGGTACGGGCTGAAATCGAGGGCGAGGAGTACTATGTTGGCAAACCCGCGCTCTTTGAGGAGTTGGGCGTTGGGCTGGATCATGTGCATCTCGACAGCGAGTTGCGAACGGATGGCGGGATGGGGAAACGGCTGACCGCTGCCGAGCCAGTCGACTGCGAGCACGGCCAGTATCTGGATCTCGCAAGCGAGACAATTCCACAGCTCCAAGATGCGGGCAAAACCGTCGTGTTGGTCGGAACACGCGAGCAACTGGTTGGGGTGATCGCTGTTGCTGACAGCGTCCGGCCAGCCGCCGCGTGGGCTGTCGACCAACTCAAAGCGCGGGGCATCCAGCGTGTAGTAATGTTGACTGGTGACAACGAACGCACGGCCCAGGCAATTGGTGATCGCGTCGGTGTTGACGAGGTTCGCGCTGGGCTGTTGCCGGAACAAAAGGTGGCGGCTGTTCGTGAGCTACGGGATGAACAGTCGGGCGGCGTTGCCATGGTTGGCGACGGGATCAACGACGCACCCGCCTTGGCAACCGCGACTGTTGGGATCGCCATGGGTGCTGCCGGCACCGACACCGCCCTTGAGACCGCCGATATCGCGTTGATGGCTGATGATCTGAGCCGACTCCCCTATCTACTGCGGCTGGCAACAACTGCTGGCGGTGTGATTCGACAGAACATCTGGTCGAGCCTTGGCGTCAAAGCCGTGCTTGCGGTCGGCGCGCCATTCGGCTATGTGACGGTGTTGATGGCGATTGTGATCGGTGATATGGGGATGAGCCTCGGCGTCACGGGCAACGCAATGCGGCTGGCTGGGATCGACCCCGAGAACCCACCGGGGGAAACCGGCGATTAGGGCCAGTCTTTTTATTGCTGTTTTGCGTGTGATAAACAATGACAACAGATGAACAGCCCACCGTTGTTGTTGCCGAAGACGAACAGGGGTTGGCTGATCTGTATGCGAAATGGGTCGCAGAGGAGTATGTGGCCGAGACAGCATACGGCGGGCATGAGGCAGTCGCACAGATCGACGAGTCGGTTGATGTCGTTCTGTTAGATCGCCGGATGCCAAAGCTGCACGGTGACGATGTGCTGTATGAACTTCGGAACCAGGGGTTGGACTGTCAGGTTGCGATGGTAACGGCGGTGAAACCCGATTTTGACCTGATTGAGATGCCGTTTGACAGCTATATTGTCAAACCAGTCTCGAAAGCGGATCTTCACAACGCTGTTTCGAATCTCATCGACCGCCGAACATACAGCGAGGAGGTCCAAGAACTGATCACGCTGATCACCAAACGAAATCTCATCGAAACAGAAAAAGACGACTACCAGCTGGACGAGAGCGACGCGTATGATGAGCTGTGCGAACGGATTGAGGAGCTTCGTGCAACGGTCGACACTCCGGCTGAATTTCCGGACTGAGAACCCGCTCATCGGCAACCCCAACTGTTATTCCCAGCCGTAACCTCTCATAGCTATGTCAATTGAATCTGGCGACGAAGTCGTAATCGAGTATGTTGGCCGTGCAGACGACGGCACCGTGTTTGACACCTCTCGCGGCGATGTCGCAACCGAATCTGGGCTGGCTGAGGCCCAGCCAGAACGGGAGTTCACCCCGCTTACTGTTGAGGTTGGTTCCGGCGAGATCATCGCTGGGCTTGATGAGGCTCTACCAGGCATGGCTGAAGGCGAGACGAAAACGGTTGAGGTACCGCCAGAGAAAGGCTATGGTGAGTGGTCTGAAGAGCATGTCCGTGAGTACGACACCGCAGAGCTGAGTGAGACGCTTGGTGGTCGAACGCCAGAAGTCGGTGAGTATGTCGAAACCCAAAACGGCACGCCGGCGAAAATCACCCATGTCGGCGATGAGATTTCAAAAGTCGATTTCAACACACCGCTGGCTGGCGAAACCCTTGAATTCGAGATCGAAGTCGTCAGCGTCAGCAGCTAAACCGGTACTGTCACGAGTTCAAACACAAACAGCAGGTAGTAAGCAGCGACGACTGTGAGAATTGCTCCTGTTGTGCGATTAATCTGCCCACTGTAGCGAGCCAGCGTTGTTGTCACCTGCTTGCTAAACGGTTCTGAGAGAACTGCAAACGCCAAAAGCGGCGCGCCGATTCCAAGGCCAAAGGCGAGAAAGCCGATCATACTCTCGGCGTGGGTATCATACAGCACCGGTGTCCGGGCGAAAAACAGTGAGATCGTCCCAGGGTTGCAGGGAATAATGATCGCCCCAAAAAAGAAGCCGTAGCTCACCGCTGTGAGTCCTGGATACCGCGACTGTGGTGGATCGACTGTCGGCACCCGCGAAAACGCCTTTGGCGAGATAAGCAGGATAGCGCCGACAACAAATAAAATCACGAAGGCTATCGGTGAGATACCCTCGACAACGCGGTTTATTGACTCGCCGAGAACAAATGTAAACAGCAGCCCAGCCAGAGCCATGAACAGTAACACGCCAGCCATGACAAACCCACCCAACACTGCAACCGGCCAGCCACCCTCGCGGTCGCCGGTACTCGCAAGATAGGACAAAAATGCAGGATACAACGGAATTACACATGCCGCCGTCAGCGGCGTGACAACGCCGAGCAGAAAGTGCTCAACAAAGCCAGCGACGTTCATTGTGACTCCGTCGTTTGGCTACTGCCAGGTCGGCTGTGGCGTATTTGAGTTGTCATGGGTAGGAAATCAGCAAGGGGTGCACCCACAATCGTTTGTGACATCACCGGGGGGTTCAGCCGCAGCTGTCTTCGACCGTCTCAAGGATTGCATCGATATCAGCGGGTTTGCTCATTGTATTCGCTGAGCCATCTGGACAGACAATGATTAGCGGGGATTGGGAGGAGATTGTGACTGTTCTCCCGAAGGCATCGACAAGATCGCTAGTGACACCATCGGGGGCGACGCCGAAACGCCACTCGTGGCCGTTGTTCTCGGCGTGTGCTTGGAGGTCGGCAGGGCTGTCGTTGTCATCAATCGTCAGATCCACAAACGCCACCTGATCGCTGACGGCCTCGTAGTCATCGCTGACGCCATCTTGGTGGCTGTTGCAGGTCGGACAGTATGTTGCAAATGTGTGGATTACGACCGGGCGGTCGATCTCGCTGATGGTAAACGTCTCACCAGTTGTGGCATCCTCAAGCGGTTCGTCCTGCCAGTCACCTTGGGCAGCCGCTTGGTCGATATCGCCGCCACCGAGACACCCTGCGAGAGCGATTGAGCCACCTGTTGCAGCTAGTATCTCCCGACGGGTAGGCTTCATATCTGACATTCACGCTACAGCAGTCTTATTGGTTCGCTGGTTGTGCAGCAGCTATACACACAACCCCATTCTTTAACACCACGTTTTCGAGCCTGTCGGCAGCCTGAGAAAAGATATTTAATTAATCATTATAAATTAACTAGGTATGTCAGAGGCACCTGCTGACTCGGGATCGGCGACAGAACCGACACACCTCAACAGCAACTGTGAGCGTTGTGGCTCAGCACTCGTCCTCTATGGGACGCTCTCGAAGAGCCAGGTCGAACAGTCCGCGGAGCTGTCGATGGCGAACTACCAGCCGGATGCGACCTACGATGATGAGTGGGTCTGTCCAAGTTGTCTGGATGGGATTCGACTCGATATGCCAACGTAGCTGACGGAGCATCGTCGACTCGACGCATCGGGCCACCAGGGTGAATACTCACCCCAGTCCGTTTCTGGGCAGTCACTCTTCGACCGGCTGGCGTCGCTGCGGTAGCAGCGTGTCTCGCGCACAGAGCCAAGTAGCAGCAACCGAAACGTGGGCTATGGAGCGGTTTCTCCTCGATGTCATGGTCGGCAAGCTCGCCACCTATCTGCGGATGTGTGGATATGACACCGCCTACGCTCAGGAGGAGGGCCTCGAAGCCGATGATGCGATCCGCGAGCGCGCCGAATCGACTGACCGAACGCTGGTCACGCGGGATCAAGATCTTGCTGCCAGCACTGATGGGGCAATCTTGATCGAAACCCGTGAGATAGAGGCCCAACTCACCGAACTGCAGTCGTATGGGGTTCACATCGAACTCCCGACTGTCCCCAAACGGTGCAGCATCTGCAACGGTCGAATCACGGACGTTTCCGAGGCAGAACACCCCGAACACTCGCCTGATGCTGTAGACAACGTCTGGCGGTGCCGTGTTTGTGAGCAGTATTTCTGGAAAGGCAGCCATTGGGAACAGGTTCAAGAAGTGGTTCGCTCGGTTTCAGGCCAGTAGCAGTATGCTAGCTGTCATCTCTCTTCGTCGTGATGAGTCAATGTGGGACTGATCAAGATGAGATACAAGCAGTCGTTTTTGCTGATCCTCTCAGGACTTCAGACCACCTCAGCGGAGGGTTGATACCTATTGAACCCCAACATCTGATATGGAGCAAAATGTTGGTAACACAGATCAACTGGTTCGAATAGTTATCGGCGCGGTAGCGGGAATCATCTCACTCGCTATCCTTGCTGGGCTCGTCGCTGCTCCGCCAGTGTTGGCGGCTGTCTTAGGCGTCGGCGCTGCCATGTTGCTTGGCACGGCTGTGACTGGAACATGTGGGATGTACTCAGTGCTTGGTGTCTCAACCTGTCCCCGCGACAGCTGAGAAGCTGAACCTCGTTTCCCACACTGAACCAACCTCTGTTATCAATTCCGACTTCGGTAAACAGTCTTGCAGCCAACTTGCCCCTTTGTCGTATCCAAATGGTTCAGTTACGCGGTTAATAGGCGAAAAGTCGAAAGCATTCAATCTTGTAATTTGCTTTTAATTGTCATGCGTGAGTAGGAGTTAGCTGCGACCACTGAACAGGTTCGACCACAGTGAGCGAGTGGGAGTAAGCTGAGTCCGTCGGAGTGAGCGAAGCGAACGAGAATGGACTCAGCGGGATTTGAACCCGCGGCCTTCCCCGTGCCAGGGGGATGATCTACCGCTGATCTATGAGCCCGCAACGCAAACTGTGATTTTCCGGTTTTGGTATTAAGGCCTTCGACTCACGGTAATTAGGCTGTGTTGGGCCGGCAGCGACGAATAGAAAGCTCTTAACGCCCCCAGCGGAGAGAAACCAGTGGGAACAGCGCAGTCGTAACTCTGACTCGCCCATCGTGGGCTTGGGATTGCGACAGTGCGCCACCAGCCCTTGGCGACCAGTTGGCCGTCCAGCGGGCTGTGTGGACACGTCGTTTTTGCGGCCTGTGCCGTTCCAATATACCAATGGCACGAATGCACACCCGTCGCCGTGGCTCATCCGGTTCGGATCGCCCGGCGGCAGACGACCCACCAGCATGGAGCGATGTCGACGCCGATGCCATCGAGGATCGCGTCGTCGAACTAGCCGAACAGGGACACGACCCCAGCGTCATCGGGATGAAACTCCGCGATGAGGGCGTCAAAGGCACACCAATTCCGAACGTCAAACTCGCCACCGGCAAGAAGGTTGGCGAGATCCTGGAAGAACACGACGCCGCCCCGGAGCTTCCCGAAGATCTCCGTCGGCTCATGGAGCGCGCAATCGGTCTCCACGAACATATGGAGGACAACGGTCAAGACCACCAGAACAAACGCGCACTCCAAAACACCGAGTCGAAGATTCGGCGACTCGCCAACTACTACCGTGGCGATGAGATCGACGCCGACTTCAACTACAGCTACGAGCAAGCCAAAGAACTCCTCGACTAACACCGCCAGATGTCGGATACCCACGCTGATACCGCTGCTGACGCCGACGCCGATGCCGCCGAAACGGTGGCCTCGGCTGTAGCAGCCGCGCCGTTTGTCCACCTCTTCGGTCACGCTGACGGCGATTCGGTTGCGGCCTGCGGCCTGCTTGCGGTTGCACTCCGCGAGCGAGCCGTCCCGTTCCGCGTCAGCATCGCTGCCGACCCGACCGAAGCTGCGGCAGCCACCGACACCAAACCCGAAGCGGCCGAGAGCCGCACACTCGTTGTTGGTGCCGACCGCGACAACGGACTTGCGGTGCCGGCGACCAGTCGGCAGCCCGCCAGCGTGGCAGCAGCAACCATCAGCCGGACACTCGGCGTTGATCCCGATCCGGTACTCGCGTTGGCTGGTGTTGTCGCGGCGGGCAAAACGCCCGGCCAGGCAAACAGCCAGCAGTTGGTCGAACGCGCCGAAGCGGCCGGCCACATTAGCCGCCGCCCAGGTGTTGCACTCCCAACAACTGATCTCACGGATCTCGCCCACTCGACACGCCTCAGCGCGCCGTTTTCCGGCGATAGGGCGGCCACGACAGCACTGCTTGAGGAGGTGGGCGTTGCCGATGCGGAGACACTCGATGCAGAGCAACGCACCCGCTTCGCCTCGACAGTCGCAGTTGAGACGGCAACTGCCGACGCTGCAAGCGCGGTCGCTGCCGACTCGGTTGAACAGAGCTTGCGGCCGTATGCGACACCCAATGGCCCGTTTGCGACGCTTGGGGGCTACGCTGACGTGCTGTCAGCACTCGCCTGCCGGTCGCCTGGGCTGGCTGTCGCGTTGGCCTTTGAGTCGGGGGCTGTTGAGGACGCCCTTGACTGTTGGCGCGAGCATGCAGCAGCGACGCATGCGGCACTCACTGATCCAATCACCGGTCGGTACGATGGCGAGTTTGTCAGCCGCGTTGGGACTGCCCAACCCGCGGTGTTGCCGACTGTCGCCCGCCTCACTCACCAGTTCCACTCGCCGGAGCCGGTCACGATTGTCGTGACTGAAGAGCTGGTCGATGGCTGCCGACACGCTGCCGTCGTCGCCAGTGAGCCACAGGGGCTTGCTGGTGCGGCGGCGACTGTCGCCAGCGAGTTCGACGGCGAAAGCGGTGGGACGGCAACGCAAGCAACACTGCAGGTTGGAGATGTCGCCGCTGATCAACTGGTTGCGGCACTCAGAGAGGTGATCGGATGACCGATCCTACTGCAACTGAGTGTCGGGCAACGCTGACCCGAAGCTACGAGCGTGCGACCCGCGCACAGCAGGTTGCCAACGCTGTCCGGCCTGACAACACTGCGTCGATGACGACGCAGGTTGAGGGCCCAACACTCACAACCGAGATTCGCCGCGACAGTACCGGTGGACTGCAGTCGACGGTCGATGATTTCGTGGTCAACCTCGGTGTCGCTGAGGCAGTGCTGTCGGCCATCGAGACGGCCAGCGAGGACGCTAACAAGGCCACTGATGGTGGTCGAGGTGAGGACGACGATGGCGGTGCCGACATAGACAACGATGGCGGAGACGGAATCGGCGGTGATGACGGAGCCGACATCGAAACAGCACGTACAGCAGCAGAACCAACAACAGACGAGACAACCAACCTATGAGCGAACGTTCAGTATCCAAGCAGCAAGACGGAAAACGATGGTACACCATTCAAGCCCCCGAGCAGTTCGACCGGGCTGAGCTGGGTGAAACCATCGCAGCAGAACCGCAGCAGGTCGTCGGCCGCACGGTCGAGACGACCCTCGGCGACATCAACGATGACGCCGGATCAAACAACACCAAACTCACGTTCAAAATCAACGACGTGGGGTCGGACACGGCCTACACTGAGTTCATCAAACACGAACTCACGCGGGATTATCTCCGCAGCCTTGTCCGCCGCGGTGCCTCGAAAACCGAGGCCAACATCACAGTCGTGACCACGGACGATTACCGGGTGCAGCTCCAGCCTGTCGCCTTCACCACAAAGAAGGCCGACAACAGCCAGGAGCAGGCCATCCGGCGAGTCATGATCGATCTTGTCGAGGAATCCGCCCAGGAGCGAACCTTCGAAGAGCTGGCCGACAGCGTGATCGAGGGCCGGCTCTCCTCGGCGATCTACGGCGAGGCCAAACAGATCTACCCGCTTCGACGTGTTGAAGTCACCAAATTCAAACTCGAAGCGCGACCAGAAGAGCTGGCCGAAGAGGAAGCGACCGCCGTCGATGTCGAAGCAGACGACATCGCTGACGACGTCGCTGACGACTAACGGCCACTCGATTACCTTTCATTCGCATCTCCAGCAGCGACGACGCTAATGTTAAACGTAGAGCACGTCGATTTCAGAAACAGCTACTCAACGATAATCGTCGCCACCATATCGCTCCTCTCGTGAGGGATACAGACGTAGGGGTACTCGCCAGGCTCAGCAAATGTGTGCGCAAACTGGTCGCCCGTATCGATCTCGCCGCCAAAATCATCCCAGAAGGCGTCTCTCGCGGCTTGCTCAGTTTCGAACCCGCCGCTCGCAAAAAACTCTGCGTCGTCTGGAATCAGTTCTTCGTATGCAGTGACGGTATGGCGGCGTGAACTCGTGTTTTCCCAGACGACTGTTTCACCCACGGCGACTGTCAACTCCGCAGGCTGGTAGGCTGTGGCTGTCATTCCTACATCGAACGTCTCCGCAGTAAATGTAGAAAGACAGCCCGACAACCCGGCGACTGCGGCGACCCCAGTCGTCTGTAGCAGCCGCCGACGTGTCCGTCTGTGTTTCATACGTCTTCTACGACTGGCAGCCGTATAGACTGCTTGCTTCGCGCTGTGGAGTCGCTGCCACGGCAGCAAGATAATAACACATAACCCGTCGCTGGTGGATGCCGACATATGAAACCGCGGTTCGTCGGTCGGCTCGGTGCGGCCGACTGGGTAACAGTTGCCAACGCCGCCCTTGGCTTTCTCGCTACCGCTGCGGTTCTCATCGATATCTCACTCGCTGCGCGACTCATTCTGCTGGCAGCGATCACTGATGCACTCGATGGGATTGTTGCCCGTCGCCGCGGCTCAACGCCTGCCGGCGCGTATCTCGACTCGCTGGCGGATGTGGCCTCCTTCGGTGTTGGCCCCGCGGCCGTCGTCGCCGCCGTCTCGATTGAGCTGTGGCAGCCGACTGAACCGACCTGGCAGATCGCGCTTGGGATAGTTGTCCCCGCACTCTACGTTGCGATGGCGGTTACACGGTTGGGGTTGTATACCGCCTATGATACCGAAAGCGACGAGACAAAAGGGGTACAGACGACGCTTGCGGCGACGATTATCGCCGCCGCGTTGCTGGCTGGAGTGGTTGATGTCACCACCCCGTGGCTCCTGCTTGGGCTGACAGCCGTGCTTGCCGGACTGATGGTGACAACCGTTCCGTACCCTGATCTCCACGCACAAGACGCCCTTATCATGGGGGTTGTCCAGGCACTGGCGATTCTCTTTCCGACCTTCGCAGGGCGGATGTTTCCGTTCGCGCTCCTCTTTCTTGCGCTCGCGTATCTCGTCTTCGGGCCACGGTACTACTGGCAGGATCACCTTGCTAGTAGCCGACTCCGAGAGCTGTTTGGCTCCTAGGAGGGTGTCGCTATCGCCACCTCACTACGGTTCGCCGAGTTTCACGGTGACTGGGATTGCCATCTCCTCGCCGTCGGTGCTTTCGGGAGTAAGCGAGACTGTATGCAGCCCATCACGTCCGAACTCATACTCATCGGCTGTGTCGCCATCGGCGGACTCAAACACTGTCTCATAAACAACGCCTGTTCCATCGTCAACTTCAACAGTGAGCTGGTCACCGTTCCAATTTTCAGTAGCTTTCAGTAGTACAACGTAAGAATCGGGTACACTGTTGGACGACTGGGCCGCCTCCATCACCACTATCCGCATTCGACTCTGGCACGACGACAGCGGGCGCTATGACAGCCGACCCACCACCAGTGGTCGCCGTTGCCTGTTCGGGTTCATACGCAACAACGCTATGTCCGAACGCGAGCCGCGAGCCAGCGGAACGGCAAGCTAGCTCGGTTTCGGAATCCCCCATGTAGGAGGAGGTAAAACCGTGATCTAGCTCGTCCGTGTCGCTAAAGAAGACGCGAGCCACGTTCAGCGCCCCGATGTAGTCGCGGTCGCCCTCGAAGCCACACCGAGTATTGTCACACCGGAAGTGCCCACCCCACCAGTGTTCTTGCTGGTGGTCAGGTGACTTGCAGGTGTGACCGGTCGAACCACAGCGAGGACACGACCGACTCGTTCCCTGCGGGTAGACACGCTCAACAGCGAGTCCAGCACAGTCTGCTCGGTATTCGATGTTCT
>OBKM01001217.1_pt1 | contig 10748 bp, 10 predicted proteins | sample 1519691 | NCBI WGS metagenome assembly OBKM01 (sample SAMEA37050418, study PRJEB22526) | metagenome | biome: saline pan; feature: lake; material: water | place: Egypt | collected 2015 | depth 0.5 m
CGACGAGTTGCTGCGCCGGCTGGCCAGCGACGAGGAACCCATCGCAGTCGGCTCGGAATGAATGAGCATTCAGGGATATGACAGAATCAGGAAACACGACAACAGATCAGCCGGTTAGCAACACGGTTGTTGAAGCGATCGCTGACCACCGTGGTGTGCCACCGCTTGAGCTGGATCCACCGCTTCACACCGTTATCGATTGTGATGCGTTAGACCAACTGTACCGCCACGACACAGCAACACCGGTGACAGTGTCGTTCACCTATGAGGGACTAGATGTCACCGTCCATCCGGATACGACAGTCAGCATTAACACCGACCCGTAACAAGGAGGAGGTGTGTCACGACAGTATGAGTGATGATACGGATCTTTTACAGTTCTTGGCCCAATCCGATACCCGGGTTGCTGTCTTGCAGTTGTTAGAGGAACGCGGCAGGGTGGATCGATACGAGATTGAGCACGAACTTGATGTCTCACGCCGTACAGTGATACGGACTATTGATGCTTTAGCTGACCATGGCTATGTCCTGGATGAGACGGATACATACGAATTGACAGCGCTTGGGGCTGTTGTCACGGCAAGCTATAATGAGTTTGCCTCAACCGTTGGGACAGCCCATCAGCTTGAACCATTTCTCGCTCATCTCCCTGATGACTCATTCGATGTCGACCCGCGGGAACTGGACGATGCTGAACTGTTGGTAGCGAATGAAGCAAGTCCGTACGCCTTGATTGACCGCACAATATCACTTAGACAGGAAACCAGCCATCTTCGTCATATGTCTCCGATCATCGAAAAGAAAAGTCTCGAGCACCTCGCCCAGCAACTCCAGCACGACGACGAGTTGACTGGTGATGCTATCATCCCGAGACAGGCACTTGATTCGTGGGAAGACCATCCCGACTACAACGATGCATACCAACACATCATCAACGTCGACCGCCTCACCCTCCACGTGTACCCCGATACCATCCCATATATGGTTTGTCTCACCGATGACACCGTCGCCGTCGGTGTCGCGAAAGACAGCAAACCCTATGCACAAATCATCGCAGACAACCCACAACTCCGACAGTGGGCTACCGATACATTTGAAGATTATCTAAATCAGTCCACACCGCTCAAACAGTTGATGTCTGATACAGACGAACCGTAGCGCAATTCACCTGAGGCGTAGAAAGGAGTCCACGCGAAAGTCCTACCCTCAACGAGCAAGGGGGGCGATTGCCCTTGAGCGAAGTAGGGTAGGTCACTTCATTGATTGATTATTAACCAGTCATCATCCACCAACCCGACCAAGAAATTGAAACTGCTCTCATCTACTTCTAAACTTTCATGATCGATTTCGACGGTCGCATAAACATAGGTCCATTCGTCCGCTCCAACCGCACTAGCTTGTGAACTCCATTCTGAGCGGACATCGCTTTCGGAAATAGCATCATGATTACCTGCGAAGTCTTCGACGGTTCTTTCTTCGACAGAAATAATGCTCTCAAAATTATCATTCGGAGAGGTCGGAACATTAGACTCTTCGTGTACGTACGACTCAATTTCGTCTTCATCTCCTTCCATCCGTGCTTCGAGATACTGTTCGACGATGCCTTCTGGACCGTCGTCGCCTCCAATACAGCCAGCAAGGAAAACGACACTGCCGGATAGTGCACCAGTAAGGAGGGTACGGCGATTCATGTTGCATAGATTCTGGTGGGACCTGAAAAGTGATAATGGGTGACCAGTTCGACGAACGGTGTCACAGCAGACAAGCGCTGTCTTGTGCGCCTGTCCATGTCACTATACCTTTCGGACCGTATGATTGCATCAAATTCGCTATGTCAACGAGTCACAGTACAGGAACGTCCACGACCCAACCGGAGACAGAGCAGCGAAACCAACTGGACTCTGGCAAGAGTCACAACACAGCATTCTGGATGGCAGCCGTCCCTCCAATAGGAGGCCTGGGGCTCCACAAATTCTACCTTGGCCAGTACAAGAAAGGCGTGTTGTACATCCTGCTACCGGCATTTACATTTGGGTACGGTGTGTTCTTAACACAACTTATCGCTTGGCGTAGTGCGTACCATTACAGCCTCATGAGCGACTCTGAGTTCCACCGCCGGGTCATGGCCAGCCAAGGAAAAGAACTTCCCCAGGAATTGAGTCCTTACGAGGACGAACAGATAGTGGTCGAAACAAAGGGATTCTACGAGTGGGACGAGCTTCCCGCATCACTCGGTGGAAGCTCGGTTGGACAGGTGTTTTTAACAAATCGAGAACTCGTTCTGGGTTACGACCGTGATGTCCCAGGCGCTGCCTCCCAAACAGCGGTTTTCGTCGCGATTGATGGTACGATACGAGGCCTTGGTCGCGCCATCCCCGGCCTTGGACTACTGGTCGCACTAGCCGTCCGGATCATAAAGAAAATCGCTGGAAGTTCTGAGGTAACCCTCTCCCTAGCGGAAGTCCGTGCACTCCCGGGCAGCGTGATGCTGCCGCTTGAGAACATTCACTCGGTCACAACGGTCGAAATCGCATCCGGCATGTACGGACTCCAAATTGAGACAACCACTGAGGACGCACCCCTCGTGTTGACGCTCGGTGAATCACGTGAAAAAGCCGGTACTCGTGACGAGATCGAGCAATTCCAAACCGAACTCGAATCACACCTCACATCGATTCATGAGTAATCAAAAGCACCACAGCGGCGTCACCATGATACGATCAATAAAGCCGGTAGAGCCGCGATAGGTATATGACAAAGGAGATGTTGAACCGTCGGAACACGCTGACTCTTCTTGCAGGGATTCCGCTGGGGAAGATGCTTCCCAGCACTGACGCATCTTCCGGAGGGACACGATCTAGTGGCAGCACTGGTGGATGGCCTATGTTCCAGTACAACCCTGCAAACACAGGATCTATTCCTGACACAGCAGGGCCAAAACAGCACGGACAAGAGCTTTTTGTCCTATTTATTATGAAACTAATTAACGCAGCAACTGATGCTTCAGCAGTTATTTATGAGAAAGTATATACTTTGACAGCAGATGTCAAACGCGACACGTAGTGTCATGCTCGAACACCCGTATCACTATACAGATGCCAGCATGTCCTTTCAATCACAGAAGCGACAGTATGGTAGATGTACACACTCGTCTCGATAGACGGACTGCATTAAAAGCAGGCGTCGCACTGGCGGGACTCTCAGTGACTGATGTCTCCGGCACTGCTATAGCACAACCCGGCAATGGGGGTGACGAATACTGGCGATTTGATGCCGATGAAGGGTTCGGTCGTTCGTCGCCGACAGTTGTGGGAGGCACGGTTTATATCGCTGATTGGTCCGGGGTGCTGTATGCTATCGGTGCAGCGAGTGGTGATGAAAAGTGGCGATTTGAGACTGGCGACGTTGTCAGGACGTCGCCTGCAGTCGTCGAGAACACCGTTTTTATCGGCAATGCCAGTGCCCAGGTATACGCAGTCGACGCAACCGACGGTTCCGAACAATGGGTGTACGAAACACGAGGAGGAAACCGTGTCGCCTCATCCCCAACCGTGGCCGACGGAACTGTATACTTCGGTGCGGTCGATAACAATTTATATGCCCTCAATGCGGATACCGGCGAGGAAGTCTGGAGCCGCGCACCGCTTGGACCAATCGTATCCTCTCCGACAGTCGTTGACGACACCGTCTACGTTGGAAGTGGGACTGGTCACCAACGTCTCAGGGCGCTTGACACTGCGGATGGTGAAACGAACTGGGAGTTCGAAGCAGATGATGACATCGAATCGTCACCAACAGTGGCTGACGGGCGAGTGTTCGTCGGTTCGGACGATCATCACCTATATGCAGTCGACGCTGACAGTGGCGAGCAACTGTGGCAGTTCGACACAGGAGAGAGTATTAGTGGATCACCAACAGTTGCTAACAATACCGTCTACATCGGTAGCGACCAACTGTACGCACTCGCGGCCGACGACGGAGAGTTGTTGTGGCAACAACAACTGGACGATTCAGTGCGCTCGTCACCGACCGTTGTTGACGATACAATCTTCATCGGCGCTGGAAGACCATTTGCCGATGGCTACGTCTATGCGGTTGATGCCTCGGACGGCGATATCGTGTGGGAACTGACTACCGACGAGCCAGTTAGCTCATCGCCGACGGTTGTTGACGGCGTTCTTTTTGTCGGCGACGCCAGCGGCAACGTGTATGCCCTTGATGCTGGCGTCGACGGCTCAAGTAATGGGTCACGAGTCACGCTGGGAACGCTTGGACATCACCATACCTGGGCGGGTGCAGACAGACAGGAGATTTCGATTGAGACTGCCGTCGAAGATGACGATCCGCCTGGTACTGACGACGATGCCGCTGATGATACAGTTGACGATGCCGCTGATGATACAGTTGACGATACTGCTGATGATACTATTGATGATACCGCTGACGAAACCCTGCCAGGATTCGGTGTCGGCGGAGCAATCGCTAGTATCGGTGGAGCAGCCTACCTACTGAAATGGCGGCTTTCTGACAACGACACAACCGAATGACGCACCAGCATGCTCGCTGGCTGATCATCTGTAGCGGACATCGCTTTCCGAAATAGCATCATAACTACCTGCGAAGTTCATCTGTGTTCTGTTAAGGCCAAGAGCGGCAGATCGTCCGGTTGCTGGGTTTGACGGGCTACGTTCAAACTGCCCAATTTGGCGATCTCAGCGATCAAGCACGGCCGCCACCACTCTGCAAATATCACTGGAAGTGTTAACCGAACACGAATCTGCGAAGTCTTCGACGGTTCTTTCTCCGATGGAAATAATACTCTCAACGCTCATGTGTAGTAGATTGTTGATGGCGAGCCTTCCTGCGATTCTACGAGAGTTACGTTGGTCTGAAAATCGGCTGGAGAACGTGTCTGAGTACCAATTGTGATTCCTGACCGCTACGACATTTCCGTATCAACAATTTCCGCCAGAAGAGCGTTTTCTTCGTTCCTTGCACCTGTATTTTAAAAGACAGCAAACCCCTAGCACAAGTCATCGCAGACCACTGGCAACTCCGACAATAGGCTAATGACACCTTTGATAACTATCTCAACCAATGCAGACCACTCAAACAGTTGATGTCTGATGCAGACGAATCATAGAGCGGTTTCAGCCTTCATTTGCCATCCCGTGGATCGTTAATTAACACGGCACCCGAAACCCTCAGCAACTATGTGAGGGAGAGGACGTGTTATGACAGCAAATGTCGAAAGAGACACACAGTGTCATATTCGACCACCCGTATCACTATACAGGCACCAGCATATCTTTTCAATCACAGTATACCAAGGACTGAAAACATCACTGTAGACGCCTGATGTATGATGATCAACAGTACCAGCACAAGAGAATAACCGAATTCAGTGAATGAGTACACGAAATCATGGCACAGAAAGGAAAGTATGAGTATTACAGGGAGTTCCAGTCGCGCGGACTGTCACATGAAAAAAGTGCACAGCTATGGCCGCATGTAGCAACGGTCAAGGCCTATAGTGGTTGGAAAGCCGTGGCGATCGGTCTCTTCACGGTTGTAATTGGTGTACCGGTCTTCCTGGCGTTTGGGTCCGTGTTTGTTGGGTTGGGTACAGGAGCCGCGAACAGACCCGACCCACGCAGCATCCTGAACAACTCGACTCATGAAGACAAGCTTAATCCTGATCTTATTGAACAAGCTGACCAAATTCACCCCCTGATAGCCCAACATCTCAAGAGCAGGTAAGAGAACATTATGACATCATATAAGCCACACCTCAAGAATCGTCGACAGGTCCTCTCAGTTATCACTACATGTATGCTTGGAATAGTTGCTGGATGTACCGGCAACGATACCGAAGAACCGGACGAAACTGAAGAGGCAGATGAATCTGAGGAACCGGACGAAACTGAAGAGGCAGATGAATCTGAGGAACCGGACGAAACTGAAGAGGCAGATGAATCTGAGGAACCGGACGAAACTGAAGAAGCAGACGTAACTGTGGTGTTGCCACCAGATAGCAGTGAATTGTTTCAAAATGGTGAACTCCAAGAGCACGATTTTTCGGAGAGTTCATTCACAGAAGATCAAGTGGGGACAGATGTGAGTGAATTTAATTTAGAGATTGCAAAAACGAGCAACGTCGAAGATATGAGTGGGATGTTCAGTGGTGCTGATTCGTTCACTCAGGACATCGGTGGCTGGGACACCAGCAATGTCGAAGATATGAGTTCGATGTTCTTCAGTGCTGAGTTGTTCGATCGAGATATCAGTGGCTGGGACACCAGCAATGTCGAAGATATGAGTTCGATGTTCTTTGGTGCTGAGTTGTTCACTCAGGATATCAGTGGTTGGGACACCAGTAATGTTGAAGATATGAGTGAAATGTTCATGCAAGCTGAGTCGTTCAATCAGGATATTAGTTCATGGTGTGTTGAACAGATTGACGACAAACCATTCGGCTTCGATTTTGAAGCAGAATTTGAGGACGACAGTGCAAAGCAACCAAACTGGGGATTGCCATGTGGTTAATAATCGCGTTCTATGTAGCACGGTAACCAGTAATAATATCAAAACATTGATTTTTTCTTTCACCGGATCAGGCAAGAGCCTCGTTCTAAAAAGTGATAACGAAAGTTAATTTTGACACATAGTGTCGTATGAGACAACCTGTGTCAAGCTTGGGTTCCCGTGTCACTATACAAGTGCAATCTCTACGATAGTATAGGAACTAAAATTCACTCTACTTAAGAAAAGCATGACTAAGAGTATGCCTAACAGGAGAACATACCTCAAAACACTCGGAGTTGCGGCAGTCGCGGCGACTGCCGGGTGTCTTGGGGACGACAGTGCTGAGGCTCCAGGTGCCAGCCCAGGTCAGTGGATCCAGCATCAGTTCGATTCAACTAACACTGGTTTCGCTCCTCAAAACACCGGTCCGACAGAAGCGGTTACCGGACTGCTGGTGTACGAGACTGATGGACAAGTCCACTCGACACCGGCGATCGTCAACGATGTCGTCTATGCCGGTAGTGATGATGGGAACGTCTACGCCATCGAACCGGAAGAGGGCGAAGAAGTATGGTCGTACGAGGCAGCGGCATCTGTAAAATCTTCACCCGCAATTGTCGATGGCACAGTGTATGTCGGTGACGAGGATGGACACTTGTTTGCACTTGACGCCGAAAACGGAGAGTTGGAGTGGGAGTACGACGAAGGCGGAGGGACATGGGGATTCAGAGCCGGACCCACAGTGGTAGATTCGGTGGTTTACATTCCGGATACAGATGGGACCGTTCACGCAGTGGATGCAGCATCAGGTACTGAAGAATGGATATTTGAGGCCGGCGGGTTCATTGACGCACCAGTCGGCTTTGACGATGAAACAGTGTACGTTGGTAGCCATAACAGCACGTTAGTCGCTCTTGATAGTTCTGACGGAAGCGAGCAGTGGGTGTTTACCGCAGAAGATCAGATTGAGACCGCTCCTGCTATTGGAAATGGGACGGTCTATATCGGCGCACTCACGCCCCGAACCGGGACGGCCGAGGATAACGGATGGGTGTATGCAATCGATTTGGAAACCGGAGAACAAGAGTGGGAGGTTGAATTGGACGGCCTCGTTATGGGTTCGCCTGTTGTGACACCTGATACCCTCTATGTGGCCACAGCAGGTGACGGACTACATGCGCTTGATATAACAGACGGCAGTGAACAATGGACGTTCCAAGAGGTCGGTGATATCGTCGGGGCACCAGCTGTTGCAAGTGAGACCGTGTATTTCGGCGACACGAATGCGCGACTGTATGGTGTAAATTCGGGAGACGGAAGTCTTCGTTGGGAGACAGAACGAGAGCATCCGTTTGTTGCCTCTGAAATACGGACCGGCATGGCTGTCGCTGACGATGCTGTCTTTTACGGTGACCGGGACGGTGGAATTCACGGAGTCGAAAGCCAGTGAGTGGAGTTAGAAGTTATACAACAAAATCTACACACCACGCAATCCATGAAGGAAAACCTAAGGACAACACCGTCACGTCGAAAAGTGCTGACAGCATTAGCTGCGGCTGGCGTCGGGACGGTCTACGCCGGTGAGCCCACACGGGCTGATCCCGATGATGCTCTATGGGCGTTCGAAACCGGCGATTCGGTTTCGTCGTCGCCGACGGTGGTGGATGGGACGGTCTTCGTTGGGAGTGACGACAACAACGTCTACGCGCTGGATGCAAATACAGGCGACAAGAAATGGGCTTTCGAAACTGGCGATTGGGTACAGTCATCGCCCACGGTGGTGGATGAGACTGTCTATATCGGGAGTCGAGATCAAAATGTGTACGCGCTGGATGCGAACTCAGGTGAAAAAAAATGGGCCTTCGACACTGGCAATTGGGTCTTACCATCTTCCCCGTCAGTGATGGATGGAACCGTCTACGTCGGGAATCGAGACGGCAACGTGTACGCACTGGATGCGGCATCAGGCGAACAAAAGTGGGTCTTCGAGACTGACAATTGGGTCTATTCATCGCCAACAGTGGCGGACGGAACCGTTTATATCGGAAGTTTGGACAACAACTTGTACGCGCTGGATGCAGACACAGGTGAAGAAAAATGGACGTTTGGAACTCCCCTGGCAGGATTCTTGTCGGCACCTACCCTCTTGGATGGTACGCTCTACGCGGGGAATGGGAACAACAACCTGTACGCACTGGATGCAGTTTCTGGCGAGGAGGAATGGACGTTCGAAACTGGCGATACAGTACGAACAACGCCGACAGTGGCAGACGGAACGGTCTACGCCGGCAGCCACGATGAAAAGGTATACGCAGTTGAAGCAGCCACAGGTGAAGAAGAGTGGTCCTACGATACTGGCGGACTTATTTATTCATCGCCAACGGTCGCGGGTGGAACCGTCTATGTCGGGAGTAACATTAGTTGGGACCCAAACATGTACGCACTGGATGCGGATTCAGGCGAAGAACAGTGGACATTTGAAACGGGCGACTTTGTTACATCGTCGCCAACGGTAGTAGACGGAACCGTGTTTGTCGGGAGTCATGACAGTCACGTATACGCTCTTGAGGGAAACGGTAGCGCCTCAAGCGAAGGGTCACGAGTGGCGCGTGCCACACTTGGGCATCATCATTCTTGGGCAAATACTTCAGACCAGTCACTAGATACTAACGAAGCTGACGAAGAACAAGACACCGACAGAGGAGACGTCTTTGATCCTCGCGTACACGGGTTTGGATTCGAAAATTGGTCGGGAGAAACATTTACAGCAGAAGATGGCGAGGAGTACACACTGGAATACGACCGAATAACACGGGACGAGATTCGTGACGAGTTGGACGAATGGCCGATTGAAGTTGACACACGTAGCCTATGGGGTAGGGGCCCAACTCAGGGTAGTATTTTGACCGGAATTATCTATCTGCAAACCAATATGTTTGCCGGAGCGGGTGGCCACTGCTTCGGTATGGTTGCCCTTGCTTACGAATATTACCAAAATCCATCAGCATTGCCTGAAGACATAGAGTCGGCAAGCGAGATCCCACGACCTGCAAATGGATTTGACGAGGTTGGAAATCGTATCCGTGCATTACAAGCCGAACATTTGAAGCGATACCCAATCCAAACTGTCATCGCAGCACTCACAGACGATGAAGTGACAATCGACACTGAAACCCACCTAAAAGAAATCATCAATGCGGTCGATTCAAACGGCGCAGCACCCCTTCTACTGCACGATGATGAGCATGAGGGCGATTCATCCATCCATCAAGCAATCGTGTACGGATATGAGGAATCCGACCAACATGGAACCACAACACTATATCTCTATGATCCAGAGCGACCAGCAGACTCCTGGCAACGCGATGCACCAGATGATCTCGTATTCGAAGATCCCCTGCAGACGCTCAGGGTTGAGACCGATACAGGGGCGGTTATCGATCCGCATACCACAGGAGGCGAGGGAAATCCTGTATATGCCGATTATGCATATCTCCCACTCGATGATGTGTCGGCTAACCGAGCCGAAGAGTTGGCGGGTGAACCAGCCTCAATCGAAGAAATCTTTGACGGGATTGTCGCAAAATTGTTTTCACCTGCAACGATGGAACTCATCGGTCCGGACGGCGAACCGGTAACAGAACTAAGCCATCCACGTGCAGATACCAGCCAAATTGACGCCCATGAAGTGATCATTTCAAAAAATAGTCCTCCTGGCGACTACACGATTGAACTGACCGGCAAAGATGATGGAGGCGAGTACTCCCTTGAAGTCGAAGGTATCTCACGTGGCGGTGGCGTCCTTGATTACGAGGAGACTGGTACTATTGCCCCCGGTGAGACCAAAACGATCACACTTACCTTACCAGAGGAGTCCGATGACGACATCGATTGGCTTCCAATCGCAGGTGCTGGAGCAGGCATAGCCGGTGTCGCTAGCGCAGCCTATTGGTACCTCAATCGCGATGATGACGGTCAGGGAAACATCGGTTCGTAACTCCCGCTGCAGCTCGTCAGTAAATTCCTCAGCACCATACCGGCAAACCCCGCAGATAGACGGGTATCCTTCCTGACGCTAATCGCCGACAAACTTATAATAGAGCGCCGCTGTGTAGGAATTACAGTCTGCGCCGCAGGCGCAAGCCTAGGCCGGGATTTGAACCCGGGCTCTCGTCCTTACCAAGGACGCGCTTTACCGCTAAGCTACCCAGGCAGGCATTGAA
>OBKM01001218.1_pt1 | contig 10745 bp, 5 predicted proteins | sample 1519691 | NCBI WGS metagenome assembly OBKM01 (sample SAMEA37050418, study PRJEB22526) | metagenome | biome: saline pan; feature: lake; material: water | place: Egypt | collected 2015 | depth 0.5 m
AGTGAGTAGGTAGCTCACCACTATTGAGGTGAATACAACGACCCTTTCGTGCTACACTGATCCTCTGCATGTTTCACCGGTCTTCTGACAGATTTCATATGCGTCGCCACTCATCACGGTACGTGTGTTCCCTGTACCGACCAATCTGGTCTGACCGAATCCGGGGATAACTCATCACAAGAGTCATACCTTCCATCTTGTACGCGAGTCTTGACAAGAGTCGGATAGACAGGCCGTGCAAAGTTTTCTATGACATGCTCGTTATGGCAGCTGGCAACAGTTACTGCGGTTCTGCATCGGTGATATTCTGGATATCGAGCGAGATCTCTTTGGACAGATTAGGTGACTAGACGATACCAGTAATCAGTGTGGCCATCGTTTGAAGAGTCTCTACTGAAACCAAAATCCACGATAGCAATTACGCCCCTGACGCCGCGGACTAATTTGCTCCATGAGTTAGAGTCTCGGTCGGTTCAGTCGGATCCAGTTTTGGTTTCACCGTGACTGCTATCCGCTGCTGACGAACGCTTGGATTGAGAGCGAGGGTTCGATTCTTCGTTGGGTTGGGTCGTAAACTCCCAGCTATAGGTACTAGTGCGTTCCACTTGACGAGTCTCACCGCTGTCGTCGGGTTCTTTGATTTCGACAGGGTCGAGGTTTACGTCGCCGTGGTCGCTGAGGCTGTGGACGCCATCGTCGCGCCATATGACACGGCGGCCATCCTCGTCATCCTGCTCGCGGTTAAGGACGCCTTGCTCGCGGAGTGTTTCGAGGTGCTTGAAGACCTGCTGCCGTGAGAGGTCCACGACCGGGTGCTCGACGACTGCGGCGGTAGTCGCCTCACCGAGTTCTCCAAGGGCTTGAACGACAGTTTTCATCCCATCGCTCCAGGTGGTTACGACTCGCCCTTCTCCAGCGAGTGGCACCCACTCAGGAAGCGTGTCAGTGTGCACGTAGACGACAGCACCGTTACCGTCACGGCCGAAGCGCATTGCTGCCTGGAGCGTGTCGTGTTCACGCATATGCTTGACGACCTTGTCACCAAACCGACCGTAGGAAAGATCACTGCCTTTCTCGCCGTTCCGTTCGACGGCCTGCCCAGCATATGCACCCCATTTCTTGATGAACCCGTCACCGTAGTGGTTTGAGCCGATGACAACGCCGAGCCGAGTGTCATCGAATTCGTTGCTGCCGAGTACGTCGCCGTACCACTTGACGCAGTCTATAGGGCCGTCTGTGACGCGGTCGCCGGTTGCAGCGGTGATGTCGATATCAATTACGCCGGTCCTGTCATACTCACTGATCGCGGTCGTGGTCGTAATCAGTGCTGGGCGCTGTTCGTGTTTCTCGACGATTGCGTCGAGTAGTGCCGCGTCTTTTTCAACGGCGATTCGTTTTTCAGCCTGTTCGGGTTTGGGGTTGTAGGGTTTGATGTACTCAGTAGTACGTACGATATTGAGATTGAGTGCGTCGCGGATGTACTCTGCACGCTCGTTGTCTTCGAGTACTGGCTGGTGAGTGAGATGTTTGCCTACTGCGAGTTCCCACATACGCTTCGTTGGGGTGCCATCAAGGGCGACGACACTACTGGCGTAGTCCAGTCCGGGAGTCTGCAGGATTGAGACGGTACCGGCTTCTCGATTTGCGACGCCAACTCCCACGTTGTCGATTTCGGTATACTCGAACCCATTCCCGAGATCTTCACATTCAAGCAGCGTGTATACTGCGAGTGGGGCTGCTGCGTGTGAGTTCTCGTCTTCGAAGACGTGCATTTCGTTGGATTCGACACCCTTTCGTTCGAACCAGAGGAGTGCCTGTTCTCGTCGTTCTTGCTTGTCGCGGTTTTCGATGATATCAGTGTAACTGTCGAAGGGAACGTCAGGCGTAGATTCGAGCCAGTATGAAACGGCGTGTTGCAGTTCGGAGTCAAGAATTGTTTCGTACGTATCGATGAACTCATCGAATACGACGGCTCGACCGGCGGTTACTTTCGGTTTATACGCGTGTGAGTAGTGGCCGATGAGAACGTCGAATTTGTCGGGGTCGAAGCTCCATTTGCTAGTATATGGACAGCAATGGTCGTCATGATCTTGGCAGGGGAGCGGAGAATCAAGCACGTACTCGGCAGTCTTGTGGATCTTCTTCGGGGTTGCACCGCGGGCATACCAGCTTTGAACCCTGTCAGCCAAATCGTCGTCATACGTTCTGTTGGCAGTATCACAGTCACGGGTGAAACTCGGGAGCGTGTAGTAATCGAGCCCGAATTCGTCGCACCACTCCGTGAACTGGTCGTACTGTTCTTTGTGCCCGCGGCCGGTGAGAATCGTGACTTGCGTTTCGGTCTCGGCGGCGGCTTTCACAGCGCCGTAGGATTTCCCCATTGTTGGGAGCGCCTCTATCAGCACGCGGTTATGCGACGTGTACGCTTCGGCGATTGCGTTGGTCGTGCGCTTACGTGCTTCAGTGACGGTAAGCGCCTCATCGTCTTGCTGGCTGGCCTGCCTCCAATCCCATCCACTAGCGGCAGTCGTGAGATCATGCTCAGCAGGTGGCAGTACTCCGATCGGTTCTTGCTTGCCGTCATACAGAGGAATCGGCGCGCCACTCTCACGAGCTTTCTCGACGGTCTCCCACCATTTCTTGCCCGCAAGGTGCTCACCGGGACGTGACAGGATATCTTGTTCAAGCGCGAAGAGTTTGAGAATGCCGAACGTTTCGCCTTCCTTGTGGTCATAGAACGTCTCTCGGTCAGCAGTATGGAGTGAATCGTTGCCGCTTGAATGTCGGTACGTACTGGGGTCCCAGGTTTCCCATCCAGTTGAGTCGGTGCCGACCTGTGAAGTCTTGAGCGGGAGATCCTGCGGCTGGAGCCGATTGACGGCAACAAGCACGTCCCGGACATCTTCAGTGGTTTCGTGCGCGGCCGTGGCTCCAGGCTCGTAATCAACGAGGTCAGGTTGATCTCGATCAGTGTCGTGCTTTACCTCGTGGCGGTCGTCGTAGCCGTTAGCTCGCAGGATCGATTCTAGTGCGTCAGCGTTCCACTCACCGATTTCAGTTGGCGTCCCGGGTACGTGGTCGCCGGTAGCCACGCAGACGTGCGTGTTCGCGTAGATTTCGATGGTTGGGGGATCATCGTTTGCACCCCACGGCTCGGTATCGATTGAGAAAGTTGCTTGTTTCTTCCCGTCGATCGGGAGTCCGTCAGGAGCTAGGTAAGGTGCGTGAATGCCTGTGCCTGAAATTGATACGTCTGCGTAAGTGAGACCGAGATGTTCGAGGATGGCTATGAATCCTGGGTGCACCTCTCCAGTATCAGGATCACGGACATCGTCGCCATCAACGAACGCAAAGGGATCTTCTTCCTGCTGTAAGAAGACCCGGCCGTCAAGACGCTGATCTTGTTCACCGATTGCAATCTTCTCACCGGTAACGTAGTTTTCAGGTAGCCCCCACTTGTACCGTGCGTCCTTGTCAGGGTCAGCCTCAGGATGATCGCGGTCGCCCCAGGGTGCGAACGGGCGCTTGTCGCGGTGGCCCATCCATTGCTCGCGGTCGAGCCAAGCAGGAGGATACGTGTTGGGAGTTGGGTCTGAAAAATCCACGTTACTCCAAGCTCCCAATCGGCCACTCTTATTAACCGGGTGTTTGGGTGCTGTGTCGTTAATTTTGGCGCAATCCTTCTTACGATTATTGTGATTGTTTTTCATCGCGCCTAAGAAGAAATCGGGGATGTTTCAGATAGTTTCGGCAAATCTAGATTTATCATGTCTCCAAGTCCAGAATTATTCTTGGTTTTAAATACTCTTAGGTGTGAAAGGGCTCGTCGCCACGTGGATTTTCAGAATATAAGCTAGGGTTGGCATCCCCGATTTATTATTAAGTTTGCATACCAAGAAGCGGCCAATACGTCAGTATGAGATACAAACAGGAATCTGAGCGACTTCAGAACGAGGGCAAACCAGGATGAAACGATTTTTACGGTACTTTTTTTATCGGGAACTGTACAGGTGGCTTCGTAACGCGAGCAAAGATGACGACTCGGACTCCTCACAGTCACGCGACTCGAAGGAGAGAGTAAGACAGCCCACGCAGGAACACGTCGACGAGCTCCCGCTTAATGAAGGCCCGATCGAAAGCACCGATAAATTGAGAACGGCCCTACAGCAGATGGATCCGTACGACTTCGAGCACTTCGTCGCGGATCTCTGGAATCGCATGGGATGGCAAACCGAAGTCTCCTCGGCGTCGATGGACGAAGGAGTGGACGTTATCGCCCGCAAACAACATCCATACGAACAAACAACGCTCATTCAGGCGAAGCGATACGGACCGAACACGACTGTTGGCTCTCCAGACATTCAGCAGTACGCGAGTCTCGGTCACCAATATGACGGCGTCGATAAGGTTGTCGTGGTGACGACAAACGAATTCACCGGGCAGGCCCGTGATCTCGCAAACCGGCTCAACGTGAAACTCATCAACGGCGATGACCTCACATCTCTCGTCGTTAAGCACGACGCGCTAGATCTTGTCGACGACTACCTTGAGTTCGTGACCACTACCCAACACGAGCCTACTAGTGAACACTCTCAACAGCAAGCAGGCGCGACAGACGACCCACAACAAGAGACAACTGAGCAGACGCCGCCAACCGAATCTGGATCGGAAACGGAGACACACGGTGGAGCAGTTCCGTCCACAGTGTGGAAGAAAGCGATCCTGATTGCAATCCCGGGTTGGATTGTCGCGTTCTTCGGCGTCGGGACACTTCCGGAACCGCTGTGGGCAGTCGTCTTCTTCGCTGTCTGGCTCGGACTTCCCATCGCGCTCTTCCTCGATTCGAAGCAAATCCGAGAGTACCACAACTGGCCGAAGTACTGGTGGGCATACGTGGGTACGTCACTGATCTGGCTGCTCGCAATTATTCCGGCTAGTCTCTACCTGTGGCGACGGCGATCCATCGGCGAGTCAGCCGACGCCAACGCAGACCCTGCTCCTAACACGACAGCGGCCGATAATACAGTCACCGATACAGAAATACACTCAGAGACCCAGACAGAATCAGTAACTTCCTCAGGTATTTCAGCAGCACCAGTTGAGGGACCAGAGTCCTCGAAACAGGACGGTGACGCCACTTTGGCCACTAACCAAGAAACTGATCGGATAGACATTGAATACGGTGGTGATCGGTACTACGTCCAGACTACAACATCCCCAAACAACAAATACACTGCAGCCTACCAAGACGGACAATCCAGAACTGAGGATGGCGATCCTGAACCTGGCCGAGTTTTTCTCTTCGAAGACGAGGATCTCCGTTTTACGACTGAGATAGCCCGGCCGAACGCCTGTGCTGTTGGTAACAACGGTACCGTCGCCGTCGTAGATTGGTACGACTGGGGAGATACCCTTTCGGGGACATTCCACGTGTTTAACGAGTCGGGCCACCGGTTCGTGAAACACGAGTTCGATTCAAATATTGGCCCAGTTGCAATCACACCTGACGGCGAATACGCCGCTACCAGTACGTTCAATCCGGACTGCAGCACCTACGTATTCGACGTTAATTCCGGCGATCTGCTGCTCCGTCATGAGAACCAACACGGGAACGTCCAGTATCTCGAATTCTTCAATCGAGATGACAGCTGGGTGCTCCATCTTGGTGATCCTGACGGTGATTCGGCGTACGGTATCGACTTTGGTGGTCACGTTACCTGGAAAAGCGAGGGCGTACAACGCCAAGATCAATTAGAGAAATTACTTGAGAGCAGCACAGAGTCGAGTCTACACGAAGCACTGAACCTTCTAAATGAGGCAATGGAGCTGGCGTCAGAAGACTATGAGGAACGGAACGTTGCTCAGCAATTGGCTGAAACCCACTGGAAACTAGCCAAGAAGATCAAACGCGACGAGGGCGTAACAGACGAGTGGTGGAAACATCTTGATGAAGCTGCTCAGTACTACAGTGAAACATTACCTCGATACGCCGGGAAGCAAGGAATCGCCAAGGTTAGACGGCAACAGGGCAAGCAATATCTCAACGATGGGAAGCAAAAATCGGCGCGTGATTGTTTCGAAGAAATAGCTGCTATCGAGGACGAGTACGACGTACAACTCCTAACTGACGCTGACGAACGGCGCCTTGACGAGTTACCCTGAGAATCGACACACAAGCTATTTTAGACCCATTTTCAGCTAGTCGAATGACTCGTTAGAATCGCAGGTCAAAGGTATCCGCCACCCGACGATAGTTTTTCGAGTTCTCGACGCCGTAATTCCCGCTTCTCGGCTTCGCTGAGCTCCGAGTAGTATTCCTCGATCACCTCTTCACTGGCATCGCAGCGACCACTGATTATGTGGAGTGGCACGCCTTGCCGCCGCAGGTCGGAGATGTATCCATGGCGGAGTGCGACTGGGGGCTTACTGTGCGGGCATTTCGTGGCCTGATCAATTGATTCCATAGCTTCACAGGAGTTCTCATCACGTTCTTCAGGGCAGTCTTCTCCGATCATACATGGCCGACTCCACTTGTGGACGTATTTCTGAAGGGTTGTCGTTGACAAGCGGCCGTAGGTGCTGGTGAGCAGTGGCTCACGATCATCCTCGACGATCCTGATTCGATGCACGTCGATATAATCACTGAGTATCTGGGCCGCAGTGTCGCTAATATTCACAGAATTTTCGCTGCTTTTCCCATTTTTGAGCCGTGTTTCCCCGTCTCGATGCCGGAACTCGATATATGGGTTCTCTGTATCTAGATGCACGTCTCCACAATCAAGGGCTCTGAGATCACTGGGACGCCGTCCTGTTGCAGCGAACAGAATCCAGACAGCGTGTTCGCGGGTTGCGTATTCATACTTTTCCAGGTGGTCCAAGATTGTCTCTATTCGCTCAGCAGCGAAGTCAATATCTCGTTTGCCGTCACCAGGATCCAGCGATGGAATTTCGATCTTCTTGTGTAGATCGGGCGTTGCTGCGTCGATTGATTCGAGGAATCGTAGGAATTTCCGTAGAAGATACATCTCATCGCGCATGGTCTTGTTCGAGAGTGACCCGTCCTTATCGTGGCCGTTATCGCGCCGCCAAATCTTGAAGTCATGAAGCACTCGACCAGAGAGCTCGGATGTGTCTTCGACTCCATTCCGGTCACAAAAGCTCGTGAACCGGGTCAACTCCCGCTCGTATTCGTTGAGCGTGCTCGGAGAGAGCTCTGCTTGTTCATTTTTCAGGAATTTCTGAACTGAGCCATCAAGCGAGAGCGGATCCTGTGAATGGCCGTACTCATGCAGCACGCGCTGGAGTTCGCTTGAGAGATCACCGTCAACAGACATTAGAGATTACCGTGGAACAGCTGTGTTGTTTCTGCGCAGTGTCGCCGCCGGTTACGAGCTATTGTAGTTCTCATACACACATATCTAGCAGTTTTGAAGCTGATTGAGGTAACCCCGAAACTACTTTTTCTACGCTCTTTATATACTAATCTCATGGACGATCCTCTCTGGGACCCAACTGAGATTGATGCTGGTAAGCAGCGAAGTTTGTCCGAGAAGGAACAACAGTTTCTCATAGCTGGTGAGACAGGAACAGCCTCAATCTCACAGATGGAAGATCGAATTAGTAATAAAAGCAAAAAACTCCCCGACCGATTTCAGCAGTTAGTTGACGACATATCGCTGCTCTATTACCACGGTTATCTAGACGATGTTGAGGATGAAGTCTGGGAAGGGCTCCTTTCGATTTCAAATCGATCACAAGTAATTCGAGAGTCACCGGTTGCACGAACGGCACATCAACGCTCGGGCCCAGAATTAGATCTCGGTTTCGAGATTGGCAGTATAATGCGATTTATTCACGATGAACCGGTGCCAGCTGAACTTGTCTGGGGAATCATTATTGGGCTCGTTGGGGAATCTAGTCAGGACTGGGAACGCGAAGCGGAAAATCTGGTTGAGATGTTTGGGGAGCTGGAAGGTTACTACGAGAGCCGTCTGGTATCTGCAGGTAGACAGGCCCACGAGGATGATGGTTTCCGAGAAGAGCGAAATCAAATCCGGGAGATACTCCGTGAACAGGGATTTGATCCCGCACCGCCCTTAGTTGACGCTGTTTTGCAGGAGTATACGAGAGGGGAGTCTGCTGCTCAGTTTGAGCCCACAGAAAAGCCCTCATCAACTGACCCCAACTCAGCAGCGTATCCTGACCCACCGAGTGAGAGACCATCATCAAAAGAGGTTCACCGCACCAGTTTAGAGTCTATTGTGTCCAGACTCGCAAATCAAACGTGGCTCCGAAGTATTGATCGTCTTGCCAAGGATCTGAGAGAGGACGTGTTTCAAATTCAGAACCGTGATATTTGGAGTGTTGATCTGGATTCAATTTTCTGCTTCTTGGGGGAAAATGGTAAGACACAAATTCAGGATTTTGATGAGATAACAGCTAATCAACATAGTAGGACCCATGCTCTTCGATTGCTTTCTTATACGGATTCTACCATAGTGAATCGCCCCGTTACGCAAGAGGATTCGGATGCGGAGTGGACACTAACTCCTTACGGCGAACTCTTATATAAAACTCGTATTGAGTATAATTACTCCACAAATTGGATATACAATTTGATCGCTAATCCGGAACGCCTCGGAAATGACACTGTGTCAACAATCTCGCGTGTTCTTGAGGATAAAAACGAGCCCTAGTGTAGTTGTCCAGAGATTCACATTCGTTTTACAGAGCTATACTTGAGCTTGCAAAGGGGTCTCGAAGAGTAAGAATCAGTAATGAACAATCAGTGGTCTACTGAACAGTTACCCGCGCGGGTAACTGCCGAGATTGCCAGTCCGGTAATAGCGTTGCATGACGCTACTCCCAGACAGGATGTCTTGGGAAAGTTCAGGAATCAAGACATTTCTTGATATTCCTCATTAAATAAATATATTTTGGATATTATGTGGTTCTGATCGACAGGCCATCATTCGACCACACTAAGTCAAATATAGTTTATATAGATATGATTTTTGCGAGAATAAAGATCCATTTAGTAAACAGTATTTCGACATTCTCAATCCCCTAATACCGTTGAGTTTTACTATATTCCTCTGTCGTGAGTATCCGTCCACACTTGCCACAAGCATGGAGATCGCGCTTTATTGTTAATGGAGTTGAGCCATCAACACGACTACAGTAGTGACACCGGTTTTTGGAAGTTGACCGTTCTTTTGCCTCTTCCAAGTGTTTTATCATATCCTTAACTTCAGAGTCCGGCCTCTGATCGGACTTTTGAACGAATTCGATATCAAATATCTTTGTCCTAATGTGGGTCGTTTTCTGATCTCTTCTCACCTTCGTTATTTCTACTGTTAGAATACAAACATCGCCGGGAATCAACTTCATGCCGTCTGGTAAGTCATACGACTCAACCACAACATCCTCTACAAAGTCAAGAACAAATTCAGCCCTTTTATCCGGTTGTATTTTTACGGGTACTTCACCACAGGTACCCTCCGTTGTCACCCAGCCCCAGTCGCTCATACAAGTCCCTGAGAATGAAAGTTCATAAAAATGACTGTCTACAAAGTGCCCGTTCTAGGTATGTTCTCTGAAAACGCTCTGTACAAGACTCACGCCTTCCATCGCGCACAACACCTCCTAACAGAATCCAGAGAGAAGTGTATTGTTGTGTGAAATAAGAGCCACAGAGATGTATGTGATGTGTTCTTGCTAGGAGCTATCTTGGGGTGCTATTGTGGGTCAGAGATCGTCTAGATATTCGCGTCGTTGCTCCATTTTCTCCTCTTCAGTACGCGAATCGTAGTGCATGGAAAGCACCTTTTCGCTCACATTGGCACGGTCCCCAACTGCTTTCATCGGCCACCCTTCCTGCAGCGCGTGTGTAATGCCCCCTCTACGAAGAGCGTGGGGATTCACGACTGACGGGCATTCAGAAGCTGAATCATACGAGGTTGCCTCACACTCGTCAAGCTCACGACCGTGGGGACATTCTCGCGTGACTACGCAGGGACGAGTATACCGGTAGCAGTCACCGCGCAACGTCGTTGTGTGGGCCCGGCCCTCCGAAGTTGACACTAGAGGTTTTCGTCCGTGCTCATCAGTCACAGCTGGTCGGGTGTGCTCCAACCAATCGTCTAGTACCTCGCAAACTTCATCAGCCAGCGCGACAAACCTCTCGCCCTTCTTTTGATTCTTCAGTGTTGTCTCGGATTCCGGACGGTGCATCACCTGTAGTGACTGGTTGACTGAGTCGTAATCTGAGCAGTCCAACGCGTGAATCTCCCCTACACGCATCATTGTGTGCCACATCAGGGTTAGTACGACATGCGGCCGGGAAGCGTATTCGTACTTTTCGAGGTAGTCCAGAATCTGTTCTGCTCGGTCGGAGTCCAGCATCTCATCGCGGATGTTATCGTCACCGGTCAACGTCGGCGAGAGAACCTTTGTGTGGAGATCCTGCTTGACAGCATCAATTGATTCTAGCCATTTGACAAACACCCGTAGTGTATCCATTTGGGTCTTTTCTGTTGCTGGTGAGAGATCACCTTCCATCCGCCGCCAGATCCTGAACTCGTGCAGCTGCCGACCGGACAACTCGTTCAGGTTTGTAATCTCAGCTTCTTCGTTGCACCAACGGATGAAATGGCCAAGCCGTGACCGATGAGAGTAGATCGTCGCTTGAGAGACGTTGTTTTCTCGGTCAGCGATGTACAGTTCGAGTGCGCGTTCGGGTTCGA
>OBKM01001220.1_pt1 | contig 10741 bp, 5 predicted proteins | sample 1519691 | NCBI WGS metagenome assembly OBKM01 (sample SAMEA37050418, study PRJEB22526) | metagenome | biome: saline pan; feature: lake; material: water | place: Egypt | collected 2015 | depth 0.5 m
TCCCGCCTCCGCGGGAATGACGGTTCGCCTTTTGCACAACGATCCTTCGTATTTGGTATTAGCTGCCCTGCTGAATAGAATTCGACCGTACTGAACGACTTGAAATAAACCAAGACCTATGAATCTGCAGAAATTCACCGTAAAAGCTCAGGAGGCTGTCCAGAAGGCGATGGATATCGCGGCTTCCGAAAACCATCAGGGCCTCGAGCCCGCGCACGTGCTCCAGGCGTTCCTGTCGGATCCCGACAGCATCGTCTCGTCCGTCTTCCAGCGCATTGGCGTCAACGCTGAGGCGTTGCGTCGCGCGGTCGATGAGGCGATGGAATCTTTCCCGGTCGTCACCGGCGCGAGCGTGTCCGACCAGTATCTTGCGGAGGAGACGAAGAAGGTCTTCGACCGCGCCCGTGCTGAGGCCGATCTGATGGATGATGAGTATGTGTCGAGCGAGCATATCTTGATCGGCCTCGTGGAGAGCAAGGGCGACATCGGTGACGCGCTCCGCGCACAGGGCGCCACAAAAGATAAGGTGACCAGCGTGCTCGAGGACGTGCGTGGCGGGCAGTCTGCCGACGACCCGCACGCCGAGAGCCGCTACGAGGCGCTCGAGCGCTTCGCCCGCGACCTGAACGACATGGCCCGCCAGGGTGAGATTGACCCCGTCATCGGGCGCGACCAGGAGATTCGTCGTGTGATGCAGATCCTCTCGCGTCGCACGAAGAACAACCCGGTGCTTGTGGGCGAGGCCGGCGTTGGTAAGACGGCCATCGCGGAAGGCATCGCCACGCGCATCGTGCAGGGCGACGTGCCGGAGAGCATGCAGTCGAAGCGTATCGTGGCGCTCGACATGGGCGCGCTGGTAGCCGGCGCCAAGTACCGCGGTGAGTTCGAGGACCGGCTCAAGGCTGTCGTCAAAGAGGTCAGCGAGTCGGACGGTGAGATCATCCTCTTCATCGACGAGATGCACACGCTTGTCGGTGCCGGCGCGGCCGAAGGCGCGATGGACGCCGCCAACATCCTGAAACCTGCGCTCGCACGCGGCGAGCTCCGCGCCATTGGCGCAACGACCCTCGACGAGTACCGCAAGCATATCGAGGACGACCGCGCCCTGGAGCGGCGCTTCCAGCGCGTCATCATCGACGAGCCGAGCATCGAAGACACGATCTCCATCCTGCGCGGTCTCAAGGAGCGCTACGAGGTGCACCACGGCGTGCGCATCAACGACAGCGCGCTCATCGCCGCGGCCGACCTCAGCGAACGCTACATCACCGACCGCTTCCTGCCGGATAAGGCGATCGACCTGATCGACGAGTCCGCCGCGCAGCTCCGCATCGAGATCGACTCGATGCCGGCCGAGCTCGACCAGCTGGAGCGCGAGATCCGGCAGCTCGAAATTGAGCGCGAGGCCGTGAAGCGCGATGACAATGAGGATAAGCTCGAGGAAATCAATGAGCAGATCGCTAACCTCGAGGACGAGCGCGACGAGCTGCGCGCCCGCTGGAAGCAGGAGAAGGACCTCATCCAGACGGTCCGCCGCGCCAAGGAGAAGATCGACGAGCTGCGCGTCGAGGCCGAGAATCTCGAGCGCGAAGGCAAGTACGACCGGGTCGCGGAGATCCGCTACGGACAGATTCCGGAGCTCGAAGAGGAGGCTGAAGAGGCGAACCAGAAGCTCCAGGACATCCAGGAGAACGGCGCGCTTCTCAAGGAGGAGATCGACGGCGAAGACGTCGCCGAGATCGTCTCCAACTGGACGGGCATCCCCGTCTCGAAGATGATGGAGAGCGAGCGCCAGAAGCTCCTTCGCATGGAAGAAGAGCTCTCGGAGCGCGTCATCGGCCAGCCCGAGGCCATCCAGGCCGTGTCCGACGCCGTCCGCCGCGGACGCACCGGCATGCAGGAAGGCGACCAGCCGATCGGCTCGTTCATCTTCCTCGGCACTACGGGCGTCGGCAAGACGGAGCTCGCAAAGACGCTCGCCGAGTTCCTCTTCGACGACGAAAACGCCATGGTGCGCATCGACATGAGCGAGTACCAGGAGAAGCACACGGCATCGCGCCTCATCGGCGCTGCGCCGGGCTACGTGGGCTACGAAGAGGGCGGCCAGCTGACCGAGGCCGTGCGCCGCAAGCCGTACTCGGTCGTCCTCCTCGACGAGATCGAGAAGGCCCACCCCGAGATCTTCAACGTGCTCCTGCAGGTGCTCGACGACGGGCGGCTCACCGACAACCAGGGCCGCACGGTCGACTTCACGAACACGATCATCATCATGACCTCGAACATGGGCTCGGAGATCATCGCTGAGCGCATGGATGAGGTCGAAGGGCACCTCTCCGACGCTGAGCAGCAGCGGCTCGAGGAGGAAATCCTCAAGATGCTGCGGAAACGGCTCCGCCCTGAGTTCCTGAACCGCGTCGACGAGGTGGTGACCTTCCGCTCGCTCTCGCGCGACCACATCCGGCAGATCGTGGACCTGCAGTTCGAGCGCGTTGCGCGCCTGGCAGCAAAGAACTACGATCTGACGCTCGAGCTCGGCGAGGACGCGAAGGACTGGCTCGCCGACCGCGGCTACGATCCGGCCTTCGGCGCCCGGCCGCTCCGCCGCGTCATACAGCGGCAGGTCGCCAACGAGCTCTCCAAAGAGCTGCTCGAGGGCTCCCTCACGGACGGCGACCATGTGCGCATCGAGCTGGCAGCGGACGAGCACGGGCTCACGTTCGAGACCGTTTCATCCGAAGAAAGAGAGCCCGTCGAAGCGTAAGACGCACGAAGGAGCATGGCCGACGTGCCGTAATTGAGAGCAGCCACCATCCTGGCATAGGGTGGTGGCTGTTTGTTTTTGTGATTACGAACCGGTTGCATCTGAGCGGTACGGTTCGGCGGCCTCCGGGCGGCCCCACGCTTCGTAGAGCTCGACAATCGACCGGCGCACCTGCTGCGTGCGCAGATCCGCCGGGCCGAAGGAACCGTGGAAGGCGTCGTGACTTTCCAGGAGCGCTGCTTCGGCATCTTCAAACCGTCCCTGTGCGGCCCAGCACAGTCCGAGAATCCCGCGCGCGGCAACGGTCTGCCAGTGATCTGCGGGCAGGCGATCCTGCAAGATCGCATGCCCCTCTTCGACGAGCGCCTCGGCCTCCAGGGGGTTGCCGCGCTCAACAAGCACCCAGCCGAGTCGCACGAGAGACGAGGCGATGTGCGGGTGCTGGTCCGGCAGCAGGGAGCGCCGCATGGCGAGCGCCTCGCGGTGCATCTCTTCGGCGGCGTCGAGCTGTCCGGTGAAGTGAAGCGTGTAGGCCATCAGGGCCATCGTGTTTGCCACCTGCGTCGAAGGCTCGCCGAAGGCCTCTCGGCCCATCGCCAGCGCCTCTTCGTGGTAGGAAAGAGCCGCTTCGAACTGCCCCTGGTCTCGCAGAGTGGAGGCCAGGTCGTGAACGAGGCCCCACCGCGTCGCGACGTCCTCAGTTGGCACCTGGTCGAGCGCGCGCCGGTAGTACGTCTCGGCCGTGCCCGGCGCGCCGCTCTCTGCGAGGGTGAGGGCCAGGCTGCTCGTGAGGGAGATCTGCCGCGCAGACTCGCCGTTCGCCTCGGCGATCTCAAGCGCACTTCGGTAGAGGCGCTTGGCCTCTTCGAAACGGCCTGACCGAAAATGCAGGTATCCCATGGCCTGCTTGGTCGCGGCCAGGTCCGCGTGGGAGGCATCAAGCTGATCGGTTCGGATGGTGTGCGCCGATTCGAGGAGCGGATATGCGTCGCCGTAGAGGCCCAGGTTGTTATATACCTGTCCGAGTGCAGTCATCAGCTCGGCCTGGACGAGCGGCTGACCGTCGAGCTCCTGGTGCACCTGCTCGGAGCCGCGGTCGAGCACCTCGCGCACGGTGAGGTCGGCATCGCCGGTAGGGGCAAGCGGGTCGGTCGCTCCGAAGAGGTCGACAAGAAATTCCGTCACCGCCTCCGACTTGTCGCGCTCCTCCGCGATGCGCTGATTTTGCACGGTCACCGTGGTGGCATAGGCCATTATCAGGAGAGCGGCGAGCACACTTACCCCCACGGCCGGGGCATTGCGCCGAACGAACTTATCGATATGATAGAAAGGGGTGGACCGCCGCGCCTGCACGGGACGGCCTGCCCGGTACCGTCGGATGTCGTCAGTAAACGCGCTGACCGACGCATATCGCTCCTCGGGGTCTTTTCGGAGCGCGCGCAGCACGACAGCGTCCAGATCACCACTCAACATCTTCTTGAGCTGCTCCGGATCGGCATTGCGCGCCCGACCGATGTCGTCGGGCGTGATCTGAATGCTGGAATTGTTCTTAACCCGCTCGCGCACCTCCGTCACAATCGTGCTGGGACGGGTAGGTTCTTCCTCGCAGATCGCCTTCATCATACCGTAGGGAGAACGCTCCGCAACGGCATACGGCCGGTGGCCTGTGAGGAGCTCGTACAGGAGGATTCCAAGGGCGTAAACGTCGGTCGTCGTACGAATCGGTTCGCCCTTGACCTGCTCGGGAGCGGCGTACTCCGGCGTCATGAGGTGCACGCCCGTGCGGGTGATAGGGAGGTCCGAGGAGACATCGTCTGATGCGGCGTGAAGCACCTTGGCAATCCCGAAGTCCAGTAGCTTCACGGTACCGTCGGGCGTGACAAGGATGTTCGATGGCTTCAGGTCGCGGTGGACGATCAGGTTCTGATGCGCGTACTGCAGCGCGTCGGCGACGTCCATCCAGAGCTCCAGCCGCTCGCTGATAGAGAGATGGTGCGTGTCGCAGTACGTAGTAATGGGCTGCCCATCGACAAGCTCCATCACGAAGTAGGGATGCCCGGCGTCGGTAGTACCTCCGTCATGCACCCGAGCGATATGCGGATGGTTGAGCGAGGCCAGAATCTGCCGTTCGCTCAGAAAGCGGCGCATCAGATCGTCGTGGCTCGACAGTGGGCGGAGCAGCTTGATCGCTACCTGTTGCTCAAAAGCCCCGTCGGCGCGCTCGGCCGCATATACGGTGCTCATGCCGCCGCGGCCGATCTTTTCGATAATCCGATAGGGACCGAGCTGGGCGCCGGGCTCCAGCGGCTCGGGCGGAGCGGGCGGCGCCTCCGTGTCGAGAAGGGCTTTGAATGAGGCGGGAGCTCCCTCGTCGAGAAAATCCGGCGCGTTGCGTTCTGCGTCTAAGAGCGCTTCGACCTCCTTGCGCAGCTCGTCATCGTCACCACAGGCATCGTCGAGAAAGGCAGGCCACTCCCTGGGATCAAGTTCTAAAGCCCTATCGAGAAGTGCGCTAATCTGAGACCATCGGTCAGGGGAGGGAGGGGACATTCGTGCAGAAGGCTAGAGAGCTGATAGCGGCCGTTAAGTTAAGCAGAGATGCAGAATATACTAACAGACGCGCAGATTGCTCCTTTCGAGAAGACAAAAAGCGCTGCGGAGGTCACGTCCGTTGCAGCACAAACACGCGCGGGTAGAGCCCGCCGATTTCGATGACGCGCACGTGGCGCACGTCGAAGGCGTCGTTGTTGCGGAGCATCTTGTTGAAGGCGCCCTGGCGGAGCACGAGCAGGACGAGGTAGCCATCTGACCGAAGCACGTCGGCCGTTTGCTCGAGCAGGCGGCGATAGAAGGGGCGGAAGTCCATGCTGCTCCCGAGGCGTTGCCCAAAGGGCGGGTTCGTGACGATCAGGTCGACGTCTATGCCTGCGAACGTTTCCGCCAGGTACCAGCTATCGGATTCGTGGAGCTCGATGCGATCGGAAAGGCCAGCCGTATCAATGTTCATACGCGCGCCGGCGACCGCATCGTCGTCCCAGTCGTTGCCGAGCAGCCGGACGTCGGGCCAGTACTCGGCGGCCTCCAGCAGGATAGTGCCCGAGCCGCAGAACGGATCGAGAAATACGTCCGGGGATCCGTCCAGATGCGGGAGGCGCAGCAGGGCGTAGGCGACGTTCGGCTTGAGCGCCGCGCGTGGCTGGTAGAGCCGCGCCTGTCGCTTGCTGAGCGCCTCGCGGGTGTGCTGCACGCTCACGAGGACGCGGTCGTCGTGTACGTCGACCCGCACGTCTACATCATAGTCTTCGAGATCGACAGTCGCATCGTACTTCGCGTCGATCACGCCGCCGGCTACGCGCTGGACGTCAATCGAGCTGAAATCGTGTTCGCCCTGCCGCACGGTCGTCACGCGAAAGGTATCGGCCGACTCCATGGCCGGCACGTCGAGCGGCTGCATCGTGTCACGCAGCGCATCCAGCGGATCTTCGTCCGCCAGCGAGAACGTGTAGAGCGGCGCAAGCACGTGGTGCACCGAACGCATAGCGCGCGCCACAGAAAGCAGCTCATCGAGCGACGCCCGGCTCTCCACGAGCGCGTAGCTGGAGAGCCCGAACGGCTCGTCGTCGGTCGCGGTTACCGCATAGTCATGGGCGTCTGCACGCTCCCTGAACTCCTCGACGACGATATCTTCCAGTCCCATGTTCGTCGTAAAGAGGAGGGGCGTACCCTCGTCCGATCGGAGGGAGGTGACCGATGTGTCGGATGGTTTACTCATCGTTGGAGTCCTCGTCCAGTTCGTAGCCCAGCGTGCGACCCTTCTCCGTAGCCGGAATGCCCTCTTCGATCCACTGCGGGGCCGGTTCGTCCATGAGGAAGTGGTCGAAGAACTGCTGCATGCGCATCTGCCAGTCGACCATCAGGTGGTATTCGACGGGCCAGTGCGGCTGGTCATTATAGTTGATAAGCCAGGCAGGTCGGTCGAGCCGCCGCAGCGCCATGAAGAGCTCGATGCCCTGCTCCCAGGGGACGGCCGTCTCGTCATCGTTGTGCATGATAAGCAGCGGAGTCGTGATGCGGTCCGCCTCGAAGAGCGGCGAGTTTTCCCAGTAGCGCATCGGATACTCCCAGAGCGATCCGCCGATGCGGCTCTGCGTGCGTTCGTACTGGAACTGCCGGCTGCGCCCCGATCCCCAGCGAATGCCGCCGTAGGCGCTCGTCATGTTGGAAACAGGCGCGCCGGGAGCGGCGGCGGCGAAGAAGTCCGTGCGCGTCACGAGATACGAAATCTGGTAGCCGGCCCAGCTATGCCCCTGAATGCCGACGCGATCGCCGTCGATGTACGAGCGATCGGCCAGCTGCGTCACGGCCGGCATGATGCTGTTATAGGCGCTCTGGCCGGGATAGCCTTCCTCGTAGACAACGTCCGGCACGAAGACGACGTAGCCGCGGCTCGCGTAGAACGTGCGATTGATGACGGAGCGGTGCGGCCGCTGCGGCTCATGCTGGTGCAGACCGTCCGAATGGCGGTTATAGAAATACACCATCATCGGGTACTCCTCGTCCGGATCGAAGTCCTCAGGCTTGTAGAGGATCCCGTCGAGGTCTTCGCCAACGAGGCTCGTCCACGACATCAGCTCAGCCGTCGCCCACCGGTAGTTGTCCTGCTGCGGATTGGCGTGGCTGACGCGCTGCATGCCGTCGAAATCAAGGTCCGCCGTCCAGAGATCCGGAAACTCCTGAACATCTTCGCGCTGGAAGAGCAGCCGGTCGGCATCTTCGGCTTTCTGGAGACCGGAGAAGTGCCGGTCCATCATCACGAGCTCGTCGAGCGCGCCGCCGCCGAGGTCGCCGCGATGGTAGCCGGCGGCTTTCGTTTCGTTATCGAACGTGTGGAAGAGCTGCGCCTCATCCGGATCGATCGCGTCGTCATCGTCTAGGTCAACGTGGCGGAAGGTGAGGTTCTGGTCACGTCCCGTCTCCCCAGTGACCGCATACGCGTCCTCGGGCGCTTCAGGGTCGATGGCCCAGACGTCATACTGGTCGTAGACAAGGAATTGGGCGTCGTCCTCCGTCCACCCGGCCGCGCCATAGGGCGGTGCCGGATATGGCCGGTCGTGCATGTGGTTGGAGAGCGAGTGGGGGACGGCCTCGGTCAGATTGATCGGCTCACTGCCCGGTTCGGTGGACTGGGCGTACCACTCCGACTCGTATAGATTCCACCACATCACGTAGTCCGCGTCAGGTGAGAGCTGGCCCGGAGACTGGAACTCCTCCTTGATGAGCCGCTCCTCGCCGGTCGTCACGTCGATCAGGTAGATGTCGTAATAGGTCGGAAAGTCCCACGACATCTGCTTGCGGTACGGGCGATTCGTGTTGGCGACCGCCACGTCGGCATTGCCGTTATCGCCCACCGTGACGTCGGGAATTTCCTCGCGAGCGAGCTGCACGACGCGCTCGTCCTCATCGAGATGAGCTACGGCCTGGTATGTGCGCTGGAGCTCCTGGTCGCGCTGCTCAAGCTGAGCCGGCTGCGGCCGCGGGTCCTCCCAGTGCCAGACGTCGACCTCGACCTCCTCGCCGCGGAGCGTGGCCGTGGTGTCCTCGCGAGGCGTCGGTCGGGTGCCGAAGAAAAGGCGCGTGCCGTCGTCGGAGAAGGAGACGCTGCCGTGCTCGCTTACCCACCAGTCTTCGGGCACGCCGTCGGTCGTCTGGTCTGCGACGAGCGTGGCCTCGGCGCCGAGGTCGCCGCGGTAGAGCGTGTACTCGGGCTCGTCTGCGTCTACATCGTCGCGATTGGTGAGGAAGGCCGCCTGCGTGCCGTCTTCGTCGAGGGTAAGCTCCTCGTAGGAACCGGGACCGGTCAGCATAGGCGTTTGCTCGCCGGTCTCCGTATCGACTGCGTAGACGCCGTCGTCGGTGCTGTCGGGCGTGGCCGCCGCATAGACCAGCCAGTCGCCGTCGTCGGTAAACTCGAAGTGCGAGGTGGCATGCTCGAACGTCGTCTCGTCGCCGGTGTCCAGGTTATAGAGCGTAAGCGGATTGCCGGCGTCCGGACGCTCGCCGTTGCCATTATTATCGTTCTCATCATTCCCATTCCCCTCGCCATTCTCTTCAGCGTCGTCGACGTCGGCGTGGCGGTAGGCGAGCCAGGTGCCATTCTCTTCAGGAAGGGCATAGGACTGGATCTCCGGGATGCGCATCACGTCTTCCGCGTCAAGATCGACAACGGCCAGCGAGTCGGCCGGCGGATCGTCGTTTTCCTCGTCTTCGGGAGGATTAATGCGGGCGATGACGTGGCGGTCGCTGGCCGTAAACTGAGCGTCTACGCCGCCGCGGGGGACGTCGAGCACGTGCGACCCGTCGGCCCGATCGACGCGCAGCGTGTCGTCTTCGTTCTCGGGGCCGAGCACGTAGAGCACGTGATCGCCGTCGTCCGAGATCGAGGACGTGTGCATCTGGTTCCAGATGCTATAGACATCGTGGTCGAGCGGCTGCTTGTCCTGGGCGTGAACGTCAGCGCTGGCGATGAAGAGAAGTAGGATGAGAAGCGAGGTAGTCCAGGCGGTGGCGCGGTCAAGCATGATGTCGTAAACGTATGAGATGAACGATTGCATCGACCACAAGGTAGGGGCCAGCGGCGACAAACAAAACATGCCGGCGTGTGGAGGTGAGCGGCATGAGGTGCTATCCCTTATCACACTGATTCTTATTATCTTACATGCTATGTTGAGTGTGCACATGCAGTTGAGTGTGCACATGCATCTGTACTCGATTGCTCACCAACATATACCACATTATGAATATCAAATATCGCTTTACATCCCTACCATCCATCCTTCTAATCGGAGCGCTGATCGTTGCCGGCTGGATGGCCGCGCCGGCTGCAACGCAGGCGGACCCGACGGACGATGAGGCCGAAGAGCGCGCGCCGCTCGAGGTGAATATGGACGAGCTCGTTGAGATGTCCGTGATCGGCCAGATCCGATCTCCCTACATGGGTAGCCCGCCGTATCGCGTAGCGCCCGACGGCACGGCGGAGGCGCTGCCGGGCACGGGCGGCATCACCTATAACTTCCGCGTGGGCGACTCGGCCGTTGACATGGCCGGCGACCACATTGAGCCGTCGGTAAGCATCACGAACCACGACAGTGCGCCGCAGCGCGCGCTCAACACGATGGCGAGCATCGGTAACACCGTAGAAGTCGTATCTGGCGATGCCAAGGGCGCCGAGGGTACGGTTATCGGCAAGCACGGCGGCATCGAAAACGTAATGGTCGAGTTTCCCGATGAGGTGTACGACGACCTCGTTATCGGCGATCGCATGCAGGTGCGCGCCGTGGGTATGGGCATGGAGGTCGAAAACGTCGAAGACGTCGGCGCGCGCAACCTCGGCCCGAGCCTGCTCGAGGCGCTCAACGAAAACGGCATGGGCGTCGAGGACGGCACGCTGCACGTGCCCGTCACCCACGAGATCCCGGCCAAGATCCTGGGGTCCGGTCTCGGGCAGAGCCACGTAGAGTCCGGTGACTACGACATCCAGATGTTCGACGAAGAGATCGTTGAGGAGCACAACCTCGACGAGCTTCGCTTCGGCGACATCGTTGCCATCGAAAACGCCGACAATCTGCACGGGCGCATCTACCGAGGCGGAGCCGTGAGCATCGGCGTCGTCGTGCACGGCAACAGCCGCGTGGCCGGACACGGGCCGGGCTTCACCACCTTGCTCACGTCTCCAGGCGGCAACATTGAGCCGCACATGGACGAGGAGGCCAACCTCAAGCACCTGCTGAATCTGCGTGAGTAAGGCTGCTCCGAAAACGGCCGTCCGTCGTCTTTTTTTTCAGTCTCTCTATTCGGCCTTGCTCAGCACCGTCACCTGGTCGTCGGTACGGCGAAAGACAGGAGGTTCGATATGGGAGCTGTACTGACTGATCATCCAGAGTTCGGGCAGGATTTCCGCGATAAGGTCGCCCTCGTCAAAAATTC
>OBKM01001221.1_pt1 | contig 10740 bp, 12 predicted proteins | sample 1519691 | NCBI WGS metagenome assembly OBKM01 (sample SAMEA37050418, study PRJEB22526) | metagenome | biome: saline pan; feature: lake; material: water | place: Egypt | collected 2015 | depth 0.5 m
CGACGAGTGCTGCCTCGCAGCGACACGCTCCGTCACACTTCGGGCACGGATCCTCGGATCGGTCGGCGATCGAGTGGCGGTGAGGGATGTCGTATCCGTGGGCGTCGAACAGCCGTTCGGGTGTGTCCGGTCCGCCGTGACACCACGCGTCGGCGACGAACACGGTCACGCCCTGCTCGCGGCCGATCTGCTCGAGCCGTTCTAGCAGTCGGCTTCCGATCCCGCGACCGGTGTAGCCGTCCCGGACGTACCCCATCTGCAAGAGCCCGTATCGCTCGGCCGGGCGAACCTCCTCGAGCGAATCGATCAGATACATCTCTGCCTCGACCTCGCGTTGGTCGTCGTGTATTCCAAGGCCCATTACGCCGACCGGCTCGGTGCCGGCGTCGGCGACCAGCACGTGCAGGTCTGGGTCATCGAGCCCCAACTCGACGGTGTAACTGCTGTCCGCGCCGAAATGTGCCGTGATCATCGCTTCCAGCGGGTCGACATCGTCTGGGTTCGGCGAACGAATCGTGACCGACTCCATAGCGGTTGCTCGCCCTCGACGTGGTAAACCCCAGCGATCAGGTGAGATCGGGGCGGATCAGCACGAATCAGGGTGGATCGAACAATCCGGCGACGTCGTCGTCTTTTGCCTGTCGCCGATCGGCGTGCTGAGAGAGACGCTCGACGACGAGTCCCCGGTGCTCGCTATCACGGACGTAATCGAACACGAGCGCGACAAACGGGCTCGAGACGACTGCGTTGGCGACATCCTCCTTGGCGTACCCGATCCCCCGTTCGATGTCGTCACCACGGGCCCGAGCCAGCGCTCGCGCAGCGACTGCAGTCGCTTCGAAACCGAGATCAGACCGCCTGATCTGGGTGCCGTCTTCGAAAATTGGCGACGGCCGGCGACGCTCGACGACCGCTGGATCCGACCGGAGCACCGCGGCGTAGGCACGAAGCGGAGCGAGCTCGAGGCCGTCCGGCGACGGCGACGCGTCGAGTCCGGCCAGCGCTCGCCTCGCACGGTCCTGGGCTCGGTCCCATTTACGCGTGCGGGCAGCGACGATCGCACCAGCCGTCCTCGATAACGCCTCGCACAGCCGGCCGGGAGTCGGGTCAGTCCCCTCCTTTTGATGATTGTCCCGGGAGGTTTCGTCGGACCGACCGTCGTCGAGCGCGCCGCTCCAGATATCCGCCGCTATCGCGTACGAGCCATCGTTGAACGCGGCTGAGCCCGCACGGCGTCGCGGCTCCATACTGACAGTCGCCGGCCGGCAGAAAAAACTGTGTCGGCACACGGACGGTTTTTCACCACGGCACCCCAACAGCGCGTATGGAGACGCTCAACCGGCTCGCGACGGAACTCGTCGACGAGGCGATCGATTTTGCCGACGAGCTCGGCCTCGCTGTGTACGGACTCGACGGTGATGCCGCCGTCATCGATTTCGGCGTCGACGTACCCGGCGGGATCGAACCGGGACTGCTGCTGGCCGAGATCCAGACCGCCGGACTCGCGACCGTCGACAGCCGACTCGAGGCGACCGGTGCCGGCCCTCGGCCGCACGTGGAGCTCTCGACGGACCATCCGGTGCTCGCGTTGCTCTGTGCGAGCAAGGCCGGCTGGGAGCTGTCGGTCGACGACTTCGAGGGGCTGGGCAGCGGGCCGGCCCGTGCGCTGGTCGCAGAGGAGGCCGTCTACGAGCAGACCGGCTACAGAGAGCAGGCTGACTTCGCCGTCCTGGCCGTCGAGTCAGACAGTCTCCCGACCGAGGCCGTCGCGGCCCACGTCGCCGAGCGAACCGGAGTCGCCGAGAGCAGCGTCTTTCTGCCGTCGTACGCGGCGGCCTCCCTGACCGGGAGTGTCCTCTCTGCCAGCCGGGCCGCAGAACTTGCGGTTTTGCGCCTCGTCGAGTCGGGATACGATCCGGGCGCGGTTCGCTCTGTCACCGGGTCGGCTCCGGTACCGCCGGTGCCAGCAGAGGAGGGAATGGCGATGGCCTGGGGTAACGACGCAGTCGCCTACGGCGGGCAGGTACATGTCGTTCTCGAGCGCCCGCCGGCGGCTCCCGACACGCTCGTCTCGACCGCCGCCGCCGAGTACGGACGACCGTTCGCCGACATCTTCGACGAGGTCGACTGGGAGTACGCCGCACTCCCCAGGGAGCTGTTCGCGCCAGCACAGCTGACCATCGACGTCGTCGGCGGCTCCACGCAGGTCGTCGGTGACACGAGCGAGGAGCTGCTCGCCGAGGCCTGGCACCGGGCCGACTGACCCTCGACCGACGACGAGAGAGTAGACTTATACGCACAGCCGAAAATCTGGCGCGCATGAGCGCGGCTCCACGGGCTGTCCTTTTCGACGTCGACAACACGATCTGTGAGTACCGGCGTCCCAGCGAGGAGCTGCTCCCGGTAGCGTTCGAACGAGCCGGCGAGCAGCCGTTTTTCACCGTCGAGGAGTACTGGGACCGCTACGGCGAGCTGCTCGGAACGGTCGACAGAGCCCGGATGAGCGAGCTCCGCGAGCGCTGTTTCGTCGCGCTGGCCGCAGAGCACGGCCGCGATCCCGAGCGGGCCGGGCGGGTCGCCAAGGCCTACGAGGCGGCGCGCGATCACACGAACGTTCGGTTTTTGAACGGCCTGCCGGACGTTCTCGACCGGCTGGACGACCGGTACCGGCTCGCGGCGGTCACGAACGGCCCCGAACCGGCCCAGTCGCGAAAGCTAGAGGCACTCGGAGTCGATCAGTTCGAGCAGGTCGTCTTCGCCGGGTTCGACGCGCCCCCGAAGCCGGATCCGGCGCCGTTCGAACGAGCACTCTCTGCGGTCGATGCGTCACCGGCGGAGGCGGTGTTCGTCGGCAACAGCCTCGAGGCAGACGTCGCCGGCGCCCACGCCGCCGGGCTTGAGGCCGCCTGGCTCCGACAGGGACGACGCCCCGAAGACGGGCCCACACCCGAGTACGTCCTCGAGACGCCCGCGGATCTGCTCGACCCGCCCTGGGAGTGACCGGTCGAGCTCTCATCCGAGTGTCTGTCACGACACGCCTGACGGTCACTGCGAGATGTCGGTCACGGTGCCGACGCCCTTGCTCTGTCCCTCGCGAAAGACGAACCGCTGGCCCTCCTCGACGAGATACGGCTGGAACTTGAACCGGACCGTTGCCGTGCCGGTGTCTCCCGGCAGGAGCTTCCCGTCGGCAGGATAGAACGCCGCTGCCTCGCTGATCGTCTCGAGGTGAACGACCGGCTCGTAGCCGGACCCGATCCGCGTCGGGTGGTTCAGCACCATGACCTCGGCCTCGAACTCCCGCACCGGCGAGGGCTCGGCGGTCCGAGGGAGCAGCGCCATCCCGCGTTCGAGGTCTGCCTCGGCGACGCCTTTGAGTGCGATGCCGACGATCCGTCCGGCGCTCGCACTGTCGACGCGGTGGTAGTGCATCTCGATGCTCCGGACCTCGACTGGTCTGAACGAGCCGTTCTGCATCGGACCGAGCAACAGCTCGTCGCCGGGCTCGACCCGGCCGGACTGGATCGTCCCGGAAGCGACCGCGCCGACGCCAGTCACGTTGTACGTTCGGTCCACGTACATCCGAAACTGGTCGTCTGTCTGTCCGCCGCCGGTGGCCGGGAGTCGCTCGAACAGCTCATCAAGCACTTCCAGTCCGTCGCCCGTGACGGCGCTCGTTCGGACGATCGGCACGACCGTTTCGCTGATCTCTTCGATTGCAGTCTCGACGCCGTACCGGTCGACAGACAGCGGCGTCCGATCGACATCTCTGAGCAGCCCCTCGACGTCCCGTTCGACCGCGGCAAGACGGTCAGCGTCGACCAGATCTGCCTTCGTGATCGCGACCACGGTCGGGAGGTCGGTCGCGAGCAAGATCCCCAGGTGTTCGCGGGTCACACGCGTCGGTCCGTCGTCTGCCGCGACGGTGAGCAGACCGTAATCGAGTTTCTGCCCGACGAGTCCACGAATCGTGGTCCGCAGCCAGGGTTCGTGACCGACCGTGTCGACAAACGAGACCAGCCGGTCTGCCTCCTCGACGACCCGGGCACGGTCGTCTTTCCGGGTGGGGTTGTCGGTGTGTACCGGGCCCTCCTCGTCGAACCCGTAGACTCCATACGAGAGATCGGCGGACAGCCCCCGCTCGATCTCGTGGGGGCGAACGTCGAGGAAGCTCCGGGTGCCGCCCTCGCCGTCGTCTGTCTGGCCGGTCACCAGCGATCCGACGAGCGTGGACTTCCCGTGATCGACGTGACCGGCCGTGCCGACGACGATGTGGTCGTCGTCGGTGACCGATCCCTTGCGGACGGTCGCGACACCGACGATCCCCGGCCGGTCGTCGTCGTGCCCGCCGGTGTCGTCGGTCGTGTCCTCGACCCCCCAAGTCTGTACCTCGTCGATGTACGCGTCTGCCTCCTCGGCGAGCAAGGAGAGGACGTCCATCGATTCGGAGAACGTGTCGGGATCGATTCCCGTGATACCGCCGTCGTCTGCCACTCCGAGGACGTACGTCGCCGTGCCGTCCCCGGAGAGCACGCGGTGTCTGAGCTGTGCGGCGAGGCTGTCTCGCCGGTCAGCTTCAAGATGAAGGTCTTTCGTGAGCCGCTCTTTGAACTCGACGCTGCCGCCCTCCTGCTCGCCACGGTCGATGGCGCGCTCGAGGACGGCCCGGTCGGGGCCCATACCTGCATTTGCAGATCCGCGAGTAAAAGCGTTGGCTCCGCCCGTACCACGAGGTGCACGGACAGAGCCTGCGCGAGGTCCTTTTTTGTACCCCCGGATAACCGCCGGTATGGCAGAGACAGTCGTCTCCTGGTCGTCGCCGGCGGCGTTCGTCGGCGTCGTGCTCCGTCGCCAGACGTACAAGAATCTCCTGTACCTCTTGATCGCGTTCCCGCTCGGGATCATCTACGGATCGGTGCTCACGATCGGGCTCGTGTTCGGCCTGGTCTTTGCGGTCGTGCTCGTCGGGATCGTCGTACTCGTCGGTGTCGTCATCGCCGCTCGTGGACTGGCCGGCATCGAACGGTGGCTCGCGAACGCCCTGCTCCGTGTCGAGCTGCGAGCACCGACCGACGTTGACGCTACCGGCGAGGGCCCGATCCACAGTGCGAAAGGCTACCTCGATGCGCCCTCGACCTGGCGTGGACTCGGCTTCCTCTCGGTGAAGTTCTGGATCGGCGTCGTCGGACTCGTGTTGCTCGTGTTTCTGGTCCGGGCGCTCGAGCTGGTCTTGACCCCGGTTCGGTATCCCAGCACGGTCGAGTTCGGCGAGCTCAACGAACAACCCCTGGTCTGGTCGATAGAGACACTCCCCGAGGCAGGACTGGCTGCCGTCGTCGGGCTCGTGGGCGGGCTTGTCGTGATACACCTCATCAACGGCGTCGGGTACGTGTCCGAACAGATCGCCGGCGCGCTGCTCGACGGAGTCGACGATCGATCCACGGCAGAGCAGTCCCGCCAGTAGCGACTCGAAACGCCGGGACACCGCCGAGTCAGCTATCGGTCGACGATCGTCGTGATCGCCTCGAGAAACCCGTCGGCGTAGCTGGCCTCGGTCACGCGGTCGGCAGTTCTGCGGGCGGACTCGTCGGCGTTCCCGACGGCGATTCCCTCGCCCACGACCGCGAAGGCCGACGCGTCGTTCTCCGAGTCCCCGATCGCGACGACCGTCTCCAGGGGACAGTCGAGTGCCTGCATCGCTGCCGTCACTCCGTTCCCCTTGCTCACGTCGGGTGATTTCACGTGGTAGGCGAAGCCGGTGTCGACCACGACCAGCCCGTGTCGGTCGGCGATCGTCTCGAGTGGGGCACGCGGTACCTCTCGTGGGACCGCAAGCTCCGTTTCGCGCCACCGATTCACCGGATCGAGTCCCCCCTCGCCCCAGCCGGCTGGGTACTCGGCCGCTCGAAGGTCGGCGGCCACGGCGGCTGCGGCCTCCGGGTCGCCCTCGATGTGGAGCTGACCGGTCCGCTCGACCGCGACGACGCCGCCGTTTTCCGCAACGACGGCAATCTCGATGCCCAGAAACTCACAGAGTGCCACGGGATAGGGCATCGCCTTCCCGGTCGCGATCACGAGCGGCGAAGGCCACGCCCGCAGGATCGGTATCACGCGCGGATCGATCGCGCGCTGGTCGTCGGTGAGCGTGCCATCGATGTCGACGGCAAGCGGCGGCACCGACGCGTCGATCCTGGCCGCGAGCGCTTGACTTGCCGCGAAATCCATGCACACGGTGGGGCAAGGGCAGGCTTGTGGCTTGTGACTGACCGCCGCCAGAGGGTTCAAGCCGGCTCGGACGCTTGTACGGCTATGAGCGTCACGGAGTCCTGCGAGATCTGTCTCACGGCCGCCGTGAGTGAGGCGTGCATGCGGTGTGGACAGCTCGTCTGTACAGAGCACTTCGACGACCAGACCGGCCTGTGTACCGAGTGTCTCGCGGAGGTCGGCGGAGACGGCCGGACTCCGACCGACGTCGAGAAAGAGCCGTTCCGGTTCTGAGCGGCGAGTATGCCCCCGGAGATCAGCGAAACTCGTTGAGACGTTGCTTGAGCCGCTTTGCAGCCCCACCGGCGGCGGCGAAGTAGTCCCTGCGCGCCTCCTCGCCGGCGAAAATGATCCCTCGAGAGGAGTTGACCACACCGACGCCGTCGGCGAGACCGTACTCGACTGCAGCCTTCGCGTCCCCGCCCTGTGCGCCGACCCCCGGAACCAGAAACGGACGCTCTGGGGCGATCTCTCTGACCGTCGCCAGCTCCTCGGGAGCCGTCGCGCCGACGACGAGACCGACGTCCGGGCCCCACTCGCTTGCCACCCGGGCGACACGCTCGTAGACCGTCTCGCCAGAGGACAGCTCGAGGTCTTGGAAGTCGGCTCCGCCGGCGTTCGAGGTGCGACAGAGCACGAACACCCCGCCCGAGGCCTGCAGGAACGGATCGATCGCGTCTCGTCCCAGGTACGGGTTGACGGTGATCGCGTCGGCGGTGTCAAGCAGCGTCGCGTACTGCCGGGCGGTGTTGCCGATGTCGGCTCGTTTTGCGTCCAACAGCACGGGAACGTCTTTTCCGTGGGCGTACGCGACGGTTTCTTCGAGCGCCCGCCACCCGTCTGGATCCTCGTAGAAGGCGGCGTTTGGCTTGAAACAGGCGGCGTGCTCGTGGGTCGCGTCGATGATCCGACGGTTGAACGCCCACCGCGGGAGCGACGCCGAGCGCACGACCTCGGGCAGCCGGTCGGGATCGGGATCGAGTCCAACGGAGACCACGCTGTCGACCCGATCGATCCGGGCTCCGAGTCGGTCGAAAAACGGGGTCGAACTCATACCGGTACTGCAGGGCCACCGGAGATAACCCTTACTCGTCGGCGGCCGCGAGGCCGCTCCGGAGCGCGTCGACGGCCCGTTTGACGTCGGTGCCGTCATGCATCACCACTGGTCTGTCTTCGGGGGCGAGCCAGTCGACCGACTCGACGGCCTCGAGCACCGCCCGATCGGGGTAACAGACCACCTGGGCGACGATCCGGTCCCGGTAGCTGACTCGGTAGGCGACGGCGCCATCGGGCGCCGGCGTCACGTCGGGGTCGGCGTCGATCACAGATACCGCATCCAAGGGGCCGGTCTCGAGGCCGACGAACTCGGAGCTCAGAAGCTGTGCGATGCGCTTCCCGTCGGTGATACGGTCGTCGACCACGGTTACAGCTCCGCTTTGGCCCGTCGAGCGAGCTCGCTGACGTCGACCCCCTGACGCCGCGCGTACAGCGCCGCCGCGGCCTCGATCGTGACCCCGAGCTCGTTTTGGAGTCCGTTTATCTCCGCGACTGCCGTGCGTTTCTCGATGCCGGCGTCGACGACCGCATCGAGGAGGCGCTCGAACGTGCTGCGACGGGTGAGGACGTCGTCATCGGGTTCGAACGCCTCTGGAAGCTCTACCGCGGCGGTGTCAAACGCCGGCAGCACGTCGTCGCCGTTTCGCTCGAGCAGCCCCTCGCTTGTCGCAAGCGCGACCAGCCGCTCTGCCTGGTCCGGAGAGAACCAGCCCCGATCGAGCGACAGCGCGACGATGAACTCACTCTCTGTCATCCGATCGACGCCGCGGTCTCGAAACGGCGCAGTGACGGCACGGCGGAGGCTCATCACGCTAACGCCGCGCGAGTCGCTACTAAACCTGTCGACCTGCGACCGGGGCGTTGAAGTGGCGGCCGGTCGTTCGTGTCGGTATGACCACGCAAGGACACGGTCGATCGCTTCGCAAACGATCCGGCGGCCGCCTCCGCCCGAACAGGGATCGACGCAAGTACGAAGCGGGCTCCGAGCCCACGGAGACCCAGATCGGCGAACAGACGCTCAAAACAATCGACGTTCGCGGCACCGAACGGAAGATCCGGGCGCTCAAGACAGACACCGCGAGTGTCGCGACAAAGGACGGTGTCGTGGCCGCCGATCTGCTCGATGTCGTCGAGAATCAAGCCGACCCGAACTACGTTCGCCGGAACATCGTCACGAAGGGTGCGGTCGTCGAGACCAGCGAGGGCCAGGCCCGTGTTACCTCTCGTCCGGGCCAGGACGGGCAGGTAAACGCCGTCCTCGTGGACTGAGCGCCTTTCTGTCAGTCTCGGTATTAATATCAATATCGATACCGATACCCACACCTACATTGACACTGATACTGAGGCGACCGCTGCCGACGCGTCCGGCGTTTGCTCTGTGCTGTCGCCGCGTTCGACGTCGAATCTCTCCCGAACAGGGTCGAACACGCAGTATCAGTACAGTACGCCATCGACAGTGCAGCCAAGCACTCGGCGGAAGCTGACGAATCTAGAGGAGAATGGTTACGGGCTGGGCGCAGCCATCTGGAGAGCGCTCTCTGCGATGTTCCCGCCGTAGTCGGCGGTTCGGGACAGCGAGTCGGTAACCAGTCCGAGCGTCTGTGCGAGTTCTGCATCGTACTCGTGAATCTCGGCGTCGATGGCCCGGCTCCGTTCGGTGACGGTGCCGATCTGGGACCGAGCCTCTGTGGCGCGCTCGACGGCCTCATCGGAGTCGTCTGCGAGGATCGCATCCATGGACGTCTCCGGGACCTGTGCGGCCTCTCTGCGAAGCTCCCGTAACGACTCCGCGGCCGCCTCTGGAATCTCGCCAGTCTCGAGGGCGAGCTCAGCGATTTTCGTCGCGTGATCGGCGATGCGTTCTAACTGACGGGCCGTCGACTGCAGGTCGAAACAGGTCTCTCTGTCGAAGCCGATCTCTGTCGCAGCCGTCGGATTCCGGAGCACCTGCCTGAGCACCCGCGAGGTCAGATACCAGAGCCGGTCCACGTCGTCGTCGCGCTCGATCACGTCGTTGGCCAGGGCGTCGTCGTCCTCGACAAACGCCTCGACGGCGTCTTCGAGCATCGTCAACGAGACAAGCCGCATCCGCGTGACCGCGTTTTGGATCGACAGCTCGGAGGAATCGAGCAGATCCTGTAACACCATGGCGTTGGGACGCTCCTCAATCACCTCAAGCCCGACCAGTCGTTGGGAGGCGTCGCGGATCGCGCGGCGCTGGCTGGCGGTCATCCGATCGGTTTCCAGGACAATCGCGTCGAAGCCGCTGACGTACATCGTCATCACGGCCCGGGTCAGCTCGTGGTCGGTCGTCAGTCCCGTCACGTCCATCCGCCCCTCCGTCCGGCCCTCGTCGTCGTGGGGCGTCACGAGCAAGAGATCCTCCTCCGAGTGAAACTCGACGACCGACCCCGCGGCGACCTCGTTGTCCGTCGCCCATTCCTTGGGCAGCGACACCGTGTAGGTCGAACCGCCTGTCACCTGGACCTTGCGAGTCTCCATGACTGGTAGTTAGCGCGGGTCTATATAAATCCGGCTAAGGGTATATAGTACTCTGCGAGAGGCGGTCGATCACCCGAGCCGCACGTCGAGGGCGCCTTTCAGGCTGGCGGCGTCGAACTCGTGATCGGGGCGGACGTTGACGAAATCGAGGTAGCGGCGGGCGGTCAGCAGCGCCGACTCGTCGTAGGACTCGCGTGCGGCGTCGACGGCTGCCGTCGGACCGAGATGAGGCTCGAGCGCAGCCAGTGCACACGCAAGATCGTATCCGCTGGCTTCGTCGATCGCGTCCGTGTCGACCCGAGTGGCGTCGATGAAATACAGCTCGTCGTCGACGACCAGAACGTTCTCCGCCCGCAGGTCTCCGTGGGCCAGCTCGGCGTCGTGGAGCCTTGTGAGCATCGCGAACAGCTCCGGAGCGAGCCGTACGATACGCGCTGCGGGGAGATCCTCGAGTGTCTCGAATCCGCCGAGATACTCCATGACGACGACGCCGTACTCATCGTGTGAGAACGCCTCGTACGGCTCTGGGGCGTTGAGGCCCGCCGCGATCATCGCCGCGGTCGCCTCGAGCTCGTGGGTTGCCATCTCGGCGGGCGTCTCGAATCCCTCAAAAAAGCTGCCGGTCCCGGTCGAGACGGCACCGAAGTTACGGCCAGCGGTCAGGAGCCGCTGGACCAACACGTTCCGGTGGCTGATGATCTTCACGAACAGACTGTCGTTGACGACGATCGGCAGCGACAGCCAGTTGTCGACCTCGAGTGTCGTGACAGAGTGGAGGCTCTCGCCGCGCCGGGTGGCGGCCTCGCGTGCGATCGCCGTAACTGTCTCCTCTGGGGGGCTCCCGCGGAGAAACTCTCGAATGGCCACTCAGACAGAGTACGTCGGGGCGACGGTTTAGCTCCTTGGGTTCTGCCAGCA
>OBKM01001222.1_pt1 | contig 10734 bp, 6 predicted proteins | sample 1519691 | NCBI WGS metagenome assembly OBKM01 (sample SAMEA37050418, study PRJEB22526) | metagenome | biome: saline pan; feature: lake; material: water | place: Egypt | collected 2015 | depth 0.5 m
ATTATATAAATATTGAAAGATTCCGGCAGGGTCGATAAAAATGAACTCGGATCGTAGACCCGTATTTACGCGAGCGCTTCGCGGAGCTTCTCGACGGGGTGGGCGGGGTGTTCGCCCTCGAAGTCGTCATCCGAGAGCTGGGATCGACAGGATGCGCCGGGAGCGACGACCGTCCCGCCGGGGCTTTCCTCGACTTTCTCGTGGAGGATTTCGCCGATGGCCTTCGAGAGCTCGTAATGCTCCTCCTCGTAGCCGAACGATCCGGCCATTCCACAACAGGAGGAGTCGAGCGCGTCGACCTCGTAGCCGGCGGCCGACAGCGCCGCGGCGGCGTGGTGGTCGCGGTTGAGTGCCTTCTGGTTGCAGTGACCGTGATACGTCAGGTACTCCGAGGGGGCGTCGAACGCCATCCCGTCCGTGACCTGGTACGTGTTGAGATACTCACAGACGCCGTAGGCGGCGACGGCGAGATCCTCGACGCGATCGTCGGAGAGGAGATCGACGTACTCGTCTTGGAACATCACGGCGTCGGACGGCTCGATGAAAAGCACCGACCAGCCGTCCTCGACGTACGGCATCAACGCGTCGAGGTTCGTCTGTGCGCGTTCCTCGGCCTCGTCGAGTAGCCCCATCGAGAAGGCCGCCCGGCCGCTGGCTGCGACCTCGTCTTTGTCGGCGACCCGAACGTGGATGTTGGCCGCTTCGAGCAGCTCGACGGCTGCCTTCCCCGGTTCGGGATAGTTGTAGTTCGTGAAGGTATCGGGGAACAAAACGACGGTGTCGTCCGCTTCCGCCACCGAGACCTGCGGCCCGCGCGAGTCGAACCAGCTAACAAGCGTCTCCTCGGAGAACTTCGGGAGATCCCGTTCGGGGGCGATCCCGAGGACTTTCTCCGCGACGAGATCCGAGCCGGGCAGCTTCTGGGCCCAATTCGATACGGGCGCGAACGTGCTTCCGAGCTTGTTGACCGTTTCGATGTTACCGAACATCTTCGAGCGGAGGCTCGTCCCCTTCTCCTGGTGGTAGTCGTGTTTGACTTCGGCTTTCAGCTTCGCGAAGTCGACGCCGGTCGGGCAGTCGGATTTACAGCCCTTACAGCCGACACAGAGATCGAGCACCTCCTCTTGGAACCGATCCGAGTAGATCTCATCCTCCGGGAGTTCGCCGCTGATCGCGGCCCGAAGGGTGTTCGCCCGGCCGCGGGTGGCCTGGACCTCCTCTCGGGAGGCACGGAAGGTGGGACACATCGTGTTCTCGTCGGTCTGTCGGCAGGTCCCACAGCCGTTACACAGCTCGACGAGGTGTGAAAAGCCACCTTCGTCGGAGAAATCGAGCTTCGTCTGGGGTTCGATCGACTGGTAGCTCGACCCATAGCGGAGGTTTTCGCGCATGTCCGCCCCGATGCCACGGTTTGCGTCCGGCCCGATGTCTTCGATGTCCTCGCGGTAGACGACGTTTCCGGGGTGCATGTACCACTCGGGATCGAACGCCGTTTTGACTTCCTTGAACGCCGACCAGAGGTCCTCGCCGTACATCTTCGGGTTGAACTCGGTTCGGGCCATCCCGTCGCCGTGTTCGCCCGAGAAGGAGCCGTGGTGTTTCAACACCAGATCGGTCACGTCGTCGGTGATCGAGTGCATCTTCTCGATGCCCTCCTCGTCTTTGAGGTTCAGAATGGGCCGGATATGCAGCGTTCCGCTGCCGGCGTGAGCGAAGTACGCGGCCGAGGTGTCGTGGTCCGTAAGGACTTCCTCGAACTCGGTGACGTACTCGGCGAGTTCCTCCGGTGGCACGGTCGCGTCCTCGATGAACGGGTAGGGCTTCGGATCGCCCTGCAGCCCCATCAAAAGCGGGATCGCGGCCTTCCGGAGCGACCAGATGTCCTTTTGATCCTTGTCGGTGTAGGCTTCGAGCACGTCGAAGGCGTCGCCGTTTCCGACGAAGTGATCGTTCGTCGCCTGAATGGCCGCCTCGAAGTCGTCGTGGAGTTCGGAGTCGTACTCGAGCATGAGCGCCGCGGCCGTCCCCTCCGGGATCGGCTCGGCGTACTCGCTGTAGCCGTCGGACTCCGCGGCGAGGCGGAACACCTCATCGTCCATCAACTCGACGGCGCTGACATCGAACTCGAGCGCCTCGGGGACGGCCTTCATCGCGTCGACGAGGTCCTCAAAGAAATACAGCGCAAGCGCCGTCTCCTCGGGGACCGTCACCAGCCCGACCGTCGCCTCGACGATGACCCCAAGGGTGCCCTCGCTGCCGACGTAGAGCTTCGAGAGGTTGATCACCTCCTCGCCGTCGTCGTTCTCGTAGATGACCCGGTCGAGGTTGTAGCCGCTGACGCGGCGTTTGAGGTCCGGATACCGTTCCTCGATCTCCGCCTCGTTCTCCTCGACGAGCGCGCGGACGGTCTCGTAGATCTCCGCCTCGCGGTCGTCTTTGGCGACGATCTCGTCGTACTCGTCGCTGTCGAGGACGATCTCGCGTGCATGGAGCAACGATCCGTCGGGGAGGATCGCTTTGATCTCCTCCGTGTAAGCGTCGGTGATCCCGTACCGGACGGAGTGTGCGCCGGTGGAGTTGTTCCCGATGCCGCCGCCGACTGTCGACCGGTTCGAGGAGGCGGGATCGGGGGCGAATTTCAGACCATCGTCCTCGAGTTCGTCCTCGAGGTCGTCCTGAACGATCCCCGGCTGGATGCGCGCCCGCTGTTCGTCGGCGTCGACCTCGAGTAGTCCGTCCATGTGTCGCGACATATCGAGCACGACACAGCCCGGGCCGACGGTCTGGCCGGCGAGGGACGACCCCGCGCCTCGGGGCAGGATCGGGATCTCGTGGTCGACCGCAACACGGACGGCTGCGCGGACATCGTCGATGTCGGTCGGATAGACGACGCCGGCCGGTCGAGCCTGATAGATGCTCCCGTCTGTCGCGTACAGTATCTGTGCGTACTCGTCGAACCGAACGGCACCGGCGACGGCCGCCTCGAGATCGGAGGCGAGATCGACGTATTCGGAAACGGTGTCGTCCGGTTGACGTTCGAAAGGCGATGGATCCCCCGCCGGATCGGCCGGCCGGACCATCGGTTCCTGATTATCAGCACCCATACTGAAGGCCCCGTGTGTAACGACATAAAGACTGTTGCTTCGCTCGGTTTTGGCCGATGTATCGTGCGATTTTTCATGATATATAGGTGAGCGGTATCTCCGATAGCGTATTCCAGCGAAAGCCACACCACGGCGGCGACCGACGTCCACCGCTCGGCGTCGATTACGGTATGTAGGCGCACAGCCGTGATACGGGAACGGGCTATCGTACGGAAACGCAGTCGCGGTATGACAACACAATCTAGTTGTAGTACGACAACACAACCGTGTTTTCGTCGTGTGGTTCCGATGTGTTCACCGCTATCGACAACGGCACAAGCGTGGCGACCGACGGCAGGACGCCGGCAGTATGAGACGTCGGTTCGTTACCCGAACCGCAATTCGACCGTTAGCATCGTGAACACTCACGTACTGCGATTTTTAGCGAAAACTTTATATACTTAAGCAACTAACTTCGAGTTAGTATGACTACATACACCGAAACGATTCGTGGCGACGCGGACAGTATCGTCCGCTACTACGAGTACGACGACAACGGCGTTCTCGTTGCCGATTTCGGCCCCGTCGAAGGGAGCGTCGACGTCGTGGACGGAACGGCGATGGTGGTCGTCGGGGACGACCAATTCGAGCTCGAGGTGTCCGACGACGTCGGCCGTGCCGTTATGAACAACGGGGTCGTTACTATCGAAACGGAGCGATAACACATGCGACTGACAGTTAAACCCCTCAAACAGAAGGATGCGGGCCGTGGACTGGCCGCGATCGATCGCGCGGCGATGGACGAACTCGGCCTCGAAAACGGCGATTACATCCTCATCGACGGCGGGGAGTCCCGCGCCGTCGCCCGAGTGTGGCCCGGCTATCCGGAGGACCAAGGCCGCGGCGTCGTCCGGATCGACGGCCGCCTCCGCGGTGAGGCGGACGTCGGCATCGACGACAAGGTCGGTGTCGAGCCCGCGGACGTAAACCCCGCAAAGGAGGTCACCGTTGCGCTGCCGCAGAACCTCCGTATCCGCGGGAACATCGGTCCACATATCCGCGACAAGCTCAGCGGCCAGGCCGTCACGACGGGACAGAACGTCCCGTTCTCGCTCGGTCTCGGCCCGCTTTCGACCCAAAGCGGCCAGCGGATCCCGCTGCGGATCGCCGACACCGACCCGAGCGGAACCGTCGTTGTCACCGATTCGACGGAGATCACGGTGAGCGAACGGCCCGCCGAGCAGATCGCCCAGTCCGGCAGCGAGGGAGCCGGCTCCGGAGTAAGCGCCGGAACCCCCTCGGTGACCTACGAGGACATCGGCGGCTTGGACAGCGAACTCGAACAGGTTCGGGAGATGATCGAGCTGCCGATGCGACACCCCGAACTGTTCCAGCAGCTCGGCATCGAACCACCGAAAGGCGTCCTCCTGCACGGTCCGCCGGGGACCGGCAAGACGCTCATGGCGAAGGCCGTCGCCAGCGAGATCGACGCCCACTTCACGAACATCTCCGGCCCCGAGATCATGTCGAAATACTACGGGGAAAGCGAGGAGCAGCTCCGGGAGGTGTTCGAGGAGGCCGAGGAGAACGCCCCCGCGATCGTCTTCATAGACGAGATCGACTCGATCGCGCCAAAGCGCGGCGAGACCAGCGGTGACGTCGAACGACGCGTCGTCGCCCAGCTTCTGAGCCTGATGGACGGGCTCGACGAGCGCGGCGACGTGATCGTCATCGGCGCGACCAACCGCGTCGACGCCCTCGATCCCGCGCTCCGCCGCGGCGGCCGCTTCGATCGGGAGATCGAGATCGGCGTTCCGGACAAGGAAGGCCGAAAGGAGATCCTACAGGTCCACACCCGCGGGATGCCGCTGGTTGACGGCATCGACCTCGACAAGTACGCGGAGAACACCCACGGGTTCGTGGGAGCCGACCTCGAGAGCCTGACGAAGGAGGCGGCGATGAACGCCCTGCGGCGCATCCGCCCCGAACTCGATCTCGAACAGGAGGAGATCGACGCCGAGATCCTCGAATCGATGTCGGTCACCGAACGCGACTTCAAGGACGCGTTGAAAGGTATCTCCCCGAGCGCGATGCGGGAGGTGTTCGTCGAGGTCCCGGACACCACCTGGGATTCGGTCGGCGGGCTCGAGGACACCAAAGAGCGCCTCAGAGAGACGATCCAGTGGCCGCTCGACTACCCCGAGGTCTTCGAAGCGATGGACATGGAAGCCGCCAAGGGCGTTCTGCTGTACGGTCCGCCGGGGACCGGCAAGACGCTCATGGCGAAGGCCGTCTCCAACGAGGCCAACTCGAATTTCATCTCGGTCAAAGGCCCGGAACTCCTGAACAAGTACGTCGGGGAGTCGGAGAAGGGCGTCCGTGAGGTCTTCGAGAAGGCCAGATCGAACGCCCCGACCGTCGTCTTCTTCGACGAGATCGACTCGATCGCGGGCGAGCGCGGTCGAAACATGGGCGATTCGGGCGTCAGCGAACGCGTCGTCTCCCAGCTTCTGACCGAGCTGGACGGGCTCGAAGAACTCGAAGACGTCGTCGTGATCGCCACTACGAACCGTCCCGATCTCATCGATTCGGCGCTTCTGCGCCCCGGTCGGTTCGACCGTCACGTCCACGTGCCGGTCCCGGACGAGGACGCACGCCGGGCGATCTTCGCCGTCCACACCCGCAACAAACCGCTCGCCGACGACGTCGATCTCGACGAGCTGGCGGCCGAAACCGACGGCTACGTCGGGGCCGACATCGAAGCCGTCGCACGCGAAGCCTCGATGACCGCGACACGGGAGTTCATCAACAGCGTCGATCCCGACGAAGCAACCACGAGCGTCGGTAACGTCCGGATCACCCGCGAGCACTTCGATGCGGCCCTCGAAGACGTAAGCGCCAGCGTCGACGAACGGACCCGCGAGCGCTACGAGGAGCTCGAGGAAACGCTCAGTCCCGGCGAAGAGCCGAACGAACCCGACATCAGCCGGACGTTCCAGTAGCGATCGAGCCGATCCGGATCATTCGTCGATCCGGGCGAGGGCCGATCCGAACGGGACCGCTTCGATCGCCGCCTCCGTCTTTTTCCGGTTCGAGTCGCTCCCCGTTTCCCGTGGTGATCGGGACGCCGGGGCCGGCGCGGATGTATATAAACCGGCCGTCGCCGAGCGCGCCGCTTATTCCGCTGGCGACACAAGGAGAATCGATGAGTGACGGGGCCACAACCGAGACCGGGATGGACGCTTTTTCGGCCCTTCACCCGGACGTTCGGGCCGCGCTGTCCGAACGGGGGTTCACTACGCCGACGGAGCCACAGCGGAAGGCCATTCCGGCGCTCGCCGGGGGCGATCACGGCCTCGTGATCGCCCCGACGGGATCCGGAAAGACCGAGACAGCGATGTTGCCGGTTCTGTCGGCGATCTGCGGGCGCGAGCCCCGACATGGGGTACAGGCCCTCTATATCACGCCGCTTCGGGCGCTGAACCGCGATATGCGCCAGCGGCTCGACTGGTGGGGCGAGACGCTGGGGGTCGACGTTGCGGTCCGACACGGCGATACGACCGATTACGAACGGGGAAAGCAGGCCGACGATCCGCCGGACGTGCTCGTAACGACACCGGAGACGTTGCAGGCGATGTTCACGGGGAAGAAGCTCCGGCGGGCGATCGAGGACATCGAACACGTCGTCGTGGACGAGGTCCACGAGTTGGCGGCCTCGAAACGCGGCGCACAGCTGACGATCGGTCTCGAACACCTCCGGGAACACGCGGGGCCGTTCCAGCGGATCGGCCTTTCGGCCACCGTCGGCGATCCCGAGGAGGTCGGGGCGTTTCTGACCGGCGATCGCGGCTGTCGGATCGCCGAAGTCGAGGCGGGATCGAACATCGACGTGTGCGTCCGGACCCCGGAAATCACGCCGGCGGACCGGACGGCCGCGGGCGAGCTTCTGACCGACGCGGAGATCGCAAGCCACGTCAGAGCCATCGATGAGCTCGTTTCGGCGCACGACTCGACGCTGGTTTTCGTCAACACCCGACAGACAGCGGAGGGGCTCGGATCGCGGCTGAAGTCCTACGGGACCGACATCGGCATACACCACGGTTCGCTGTCGAAGTCGGCACGCATCGAGGTCGAGGACCGATTCAAGGCCGGCGAGATAGACGGGCTTTTGTGTACCTCCTCGATGGAACTCGGGATCGATGTCGGGCGGATCGACCACGTCGTCCAGTACGCGAGCCCCCGGGAGGTCAGACGGCTGCTCCAGCGTGTCGGGCGGGCGGGGCATCGACGCGATGAGGTCTCCTCGGGGACGATCATCGCGACGACCCCCGACGACGCCTTCGAGGCGCTCGCTATCGTCGACCGTGCCGAACGCGGCGCGGTCGAATCGGCCGGGATCCACCACGCGAGCCTCGATACGGTCGCCAATCAGATCCCGGGGTTGCTCATGGGGTTCGACGAGCTGTCGGCGGCGCGGGCCTACGAGATCATCACCCGTGCGTACCCGTTTCGGGAGCTCTCTCGCGAGGAGTTCAAATCGGTCGTCCGGGAGCTCTCCGGGAACCGGCTTCTGTGGCTCGAAGAGGACACGGACCGGATCGAGAAATCCGGGGGAACCTGGCAGTATTTTTATGCCAACCTCTCGATGATACCCGACGAGGCAAACTACGCGGTCGAGGACATGGCGTCGGGCGATACGATCGGTACGCTCGCCGAACGGTTCGTCGTCACCTTTGCAGCGCCCGGCGAAACGTTCGTCCAGGGCGGAGAGATGTGGCGGATCACGGAGATAGACGACGAAGCGGAGGAAGTCCTCGTTTCGCCGGTCGGCGATCCGACCGGGGAGGTGCCGTCGTGGGTCGGCCAGGAGATCCCGGTCCCCTACGGCGTCGCCCAACACGTCGGACGGACGAGGGCGGCGACCCGAACGCGCTTCGACGACGGGATGGGGCGCGGACACGTCGCGCAGGCGCTTGCGGAACGGTTCCCGACGAACGAACACACCGCGAACGAGGCGCTGAAACCGGTCGAAGGCCACGACGGCCCGGTTCCCTCCGATCGACGCGTTGTCGTCGAGGGGTTCGGCCGGGAAATCGTCGTCAACGCCGCCTTCGGGCATACAATAAACGAGACGCTGGGTCGGTTGCTGTCGGCGCTCATCGGTCAGCGGACCGGCTCGTCGGTGGCGATGGAGGTCGATCCATACCGGATCGAGCTCGAAGTTCCCGCAGGTGTCACGATCGGCGATGTCGTCGAGATACTGGAGACGACCGACCCCGACCACGTCGGTCCGCTCGTCGAGTTGAGCCTCAAAAACTCGGGGAGTCTGAAATACACGCTCGCACAGGTCGCCGCGAAGTTCGGCGCGTTGAAGCGCTGGAAGGGGACGGGGTCGAGCCAGAACCGGTTCGGGAAGGACCGGCTGCTCGAGGCGCTCGAGGACACGCCGATCTACGACGAGGCGGTCCGTGTCGTGCTCCACGAACAGCTCGATGCCGAGGGTGCCTGTGACGTACTCCGGAGGCTACAGGCCGGTGAGTACGTCCTCGAGACGGTTGGCGAACGGACGACACTTGGGCGGGCGGGACGGTCCTCCGGTCGGGAGCTGCTCTCGCCGGAGAACGCCGACGCGTCCGTCGTCGAGACGGTCAAAGAACGGATCATGGAGGATCGGGTGTTGCTCGCCTGTTTGCACTGCGAGGAGTGGGATCGCCGACAGAGCGTCGGGCGGGTCGACGACCAGCCGGAGTGTCCGGTCTGCGGTTCGACCCGCATCGCGGCGTTGAACCCCTGGGCCGACGAGGTGCTCGAGTCGGTACATACGTCCGCGGAGCGAAAGGACGACGAGGACCGAAAGCGGACGGAACGGGCGTATAAAGCCGCAAGCCTCGTCCAGAGCCACGGCAAAAAGGCGGTGATCGCGCTCGCGGCCCGCGGCGTCGGCCCGCGGAACGCCGCCCTTATAATCAACAACCACCGAGAGGACGAGACCGATTTCTACCGCGACATCATCGAACGGGAGCGCCACTACGCGCGGACGAATTCGTTTTGGGATTGAACGGCCGGGGGCGGACGTATCTGACTGAACAGCCGCGTTTGGACTGAACGGTCACCTTTTTCGGGCTGAACGAGCGTGGTCTTTGATACTGGTGGGCGAAATCGAACGACCCCGACACACGAAAATCACGCCGTTCGACGGAGCGAACGGCGGCTCGCTCCTGGGTCGTGTGTCCGTTCGGGTTCGGAATCGGGGGGAAACGGTTTATTAATACCATCCGTAGCTCCGGTATGCGAGCACTCTGTGCGACGGACCTCTCGGCGGCGAGCGAAGCGGCGATTCAAAACCAGACCGGGCTGGAGTGTCTGGGCCGGATCGGTGTCGACGAGATACACCTCGTCACCGTCGTCCCGTCGAACGTCCACGGCGGGATGCCGGGGATCGACTTCGAGCAGCGACGGCGGAAAGCGCTCAAACAGTACCGACGGGTGATCGAGGGGGCCGGCTTCGAGGTCGAAACGCACGTCGTGCGGGGAACGCCACACCGACGAATCAACGGCATCGCAGAGACCGTCGTTGCGGACCTGATCCTCGTCGGATCGCGGGGGAAAAGTCCCCTCGAAAACCGAATCATCGGTTCCACGGCACGGAACCTGGCTCGGACAGCGGTCGTCCCGCTGATCGTCAACCGCATCGAACGCGGCGAGGACGACCCGGATCCGGTCCGGAAGCGCCTCTTTCGGCACGTTCTGTATGCGACTGATTTCTCGGAGAACGCCGAGCGCGCCTTCGGTGCGTTCTCGTATCTTCGATACGCGACTCGGGAAGTGACGCTCGTCCACGTCGGGACGCCGAAAGACCCGACTCCGGACGGAGACGCCGAGAAAGCGACCGTCGAACGGCTCGAAGACCGCGTCGAAACGCTGGAGGGGTGGGGTATCGAAACCCGAACCGACGTACGGGAGGGTGATCCGGCCGAGGAGATACTCGCCTCGGAGGCCGAACACGGCCCAACGATCACGCTGATGGGCTCGCGGGGCCACAGCCGGCTCCGGCGATTGCTTCTCGGAAGCGTCTCGGAGGAGGTCGTCGCGTCGGCGAACGGAAACGTGTTGCTCGTGCCGCCGGAACAGATCTGATCGGAACCGACAGCTACTGTGCGGGGCGGCGGGCCCGACGATCCTCTCCCCGTCGGTTAATATTGTGCAATATGGCCAAAACTACTTATTCATCCGGTCCGTACGTCCGCGCATGAGTTCGAACACGAAAGCGACCCCGAGTGAGCCGATTCAACTGGGTAGTGCGAACGACCTCGAGGAGATCACCGACACACACGACGTCGTTCTCGTCGATTTTTACGCCGATTGGTGTGGCCCGTGTCAGATGATGGAACCGGCGATCGAGTCCGTTGCCGCCGACACCGACGCGGCCGTTATAAAAGTCGACGCCGATCAGTTCCAGGGACTCGCCTCGGAGTTCGGCGTTCGAGGGATTCCGGCGCTTTTCCTCTTCGCCGACGGTGAGGTCGTCGAACAGCTGGTCGGCATGCAGTCCGAGGACCAACTCGTCGATGTGATCGCCGAGTACAGTCGGTGATCGCCGCCGGGGGATGACGGATCGGACGCGCGTCTGGCTCGTCGAGCGGACGTACTC
>OBKM01001223.1_pt1 | contig 10730 bp, 14 predicted proteins | sample 1519691 | NCBI WGS metagenome assembly OBKM01 (sample SAMEA37050418, study PRJEB22526) | metagenome | biome: saline pan; feature: lake; material: water | place: Egypt | collected 2015 | depth 0.5 m
ATCTTGCACGCCAACCAGTAACAATATCGCTAATCTGATCGTTGTTTCACTCAGTTAGGTAAGAGCCAGAGGTATTTTTCAAAAGGAAATAGCGATCCGGTAGGAACGGTGAGAGCAGTACGAATCGCAAGGTGGTCCGGACAAAGACATGTCGGCACCAATCGGGAACGCGAAACAGAAGCTCAATGGGCTTCGTAGCGAGCGTGAGGCTGAGATCTCCCGTCTTGACGAGGAGAGACACGTTACCATCGAAGAACCTAGGCTCGTAACAGCAACCTTCATAATCTTGATTGACTAATGTGGTAGATGCTCCACAGAAGTATGAGCGGATCACTGCTTAGGCATATATACTATGACCAGCAGAGCTACCACGTTCCGTATTTGAGTGATTCACTTGCGATCATACGCTGAATGCTCCCACGGTGTGTATAATATATAATGAGATTAATGAGTGTCATTGAGATCAAATTTGACGGCGGAACTCAGCCAAACCTGGGCCCAACTGCAATCGGATATATCGTAGAATCCGAAAGCTGACCAGAGGTGAGAAGTGAACACACCGGTGAAGCGACCAACAACGAGGCAGAGTATCACGCGCTAATAAGCGCGTTTGAACTCGCTCTGGATCAAGATGGCGAACACGTGGTGGCCAGGGAGATTCAGAGTTGGTCGTCAAGCAGGTGAGAGGCGAGTACAACATTAACTCAGATCGCCTTATCGGACTTCATGAGCGCGTACAAGGGTTGTCGAACAGGTTTGAGTCGTTCGAAATCAAGCACATCCCCCGAGAAGCGAACACTAGCGCTCATGATCTATTAGATCGCGCTTTGTCGGGGAGGTAGTGAATAACTGCTCTAAAGGTAATTAATAACTGTTGTAATCTGCTTCTGATCCGCATTGGATACAACAGCATCAATTGGAGATATTCTTGCCCCCCCGTGTTCTCTCGCGGTGCGGATGCTTCCCATCATATTATATCCACATCGTGGAAAGTCGGTACAACTATTTATACTAGCTTGGCTCTGTTGAAATTCCATTCTTTAGATATATTCTCACCTCAAATAGCCAGTCTCTGAAGACTGCGAACTGAGTGGTGGAGAAATGACAAATACGAATGGTATTTGAAATAGTATGAAAGATAGAGGGCGCGTATTTTGCACACGTTGTTATTCTTATCGAGACAATCGCCAACAAATACTTCTATTCTTACTACTCATTATGTTTAATGAACAGACGAAGACTACTTTCTACTGCTGTTGGCACGGTGGCGGTGGCAGTAGCTGGGTGCGCGGAAGGAAACAATGCCAGCAGTGGAGAGACCGAAGACGACGTAGTGGAACCCAGCGAGGACAATGAAACAGAGAGTGAACAAGTCGTGTCCGGGTCAATATGTGAAACGGTAATGGAAACCAGTCATTATGAACGCCAGTCACAGAGCTTTGAGGTCGGATTCAATCAGTACATTCGGGTAAGCATCAGTAACACAGCTGGCTTTCGAACCCGAGTGACACTTAATCACGAGGAAGAAGGATTCATTTTCGGTGAATCGGTGGAATCTGATGAGGAGCAGCTTTTCCGCGTTCATGACCCTGATCACGAGTATGGAATAGTCGAAGAGTTGACTGGGGCGTGGGAGGTCCATTATGAACCACACAATAACGAATCAGATACATACGGATATGCCAAAATCCAAGTTTGCGATGGCGCATTTGATCTTGAACAATAGATTCTCTGTATGTTGCACTGCCCCAGCTACCAACTTCTGGACAGACACCGCTGTTTCACTGACTTCGGTAAGAGCCTATCATAATATTCATTCTGGATCCGCTCACAGCATGTGTTTGTTCCCCGATATTGGCTTGTAAAGAGTGGGATCGAAGCAACCCACCACAACCAATCGGGACAGCGCCGATCTGATCTCGATGGGCGAGCTCAACCAGCCCTCGAACGAGCAAATCGAGTTCCTCAAGCGAACCCACGGCGGTGACGGTGAAACGACGATGAAGTCTACGCGTGGGAACCCCGCGACCGGCTTCGACACGAAGAAGATCACGAAGCAACCGAAGTCGTATCACTTCACGTACGCCCAGTTCGATCCCGACTTCGAGCTCTGGAATCGGCTCCTGAAGGTGCCGGTGCACGAATCGGAGTCGAAGAACCGCGCGGTCGGTCGGATGGCCTTCGGCCACGAAGACATCGCGATCGACGGCGACGCCGAGTACGGGTACGACTTCGCCGATGGGACCGAACGACTGCAAGCGCACGTGCTCGACATCAAACGGCACGCTCCCAAACGCGTCGTGCTGCCGAACGGGACGACCGGTTCCTTCGACGCCTGGGACATCGTCGAGCCGATCTTCAAGCATGCCCGCTCCGAGAGCAACCGCGTCTACCGGATGGTTGCGAACCTGATCCGGGCCTCGGCGCTGTGGAACTACACGGGCCGGGAGACGATCAGCTACGACGTCACGACCGACGAGGGCGATGTCGTGACCGAGCGGGCGCTCGTGGCCGACCCACAGGACGTCGCCAACGTCGTCGCCTGCCTGGACGCGCTTCGGGCCACGACCCACGAGATCGACGCCCGCAAGCGGGCCATCGTCGAGGCGATCCAGGTGAAGGGTGGTGACTCCAACACCGTCGAGGGTGTCGAGCCGATCGTCGAGTTCCTCGAGGAGTCGGATGCCTCGCAGGTCAACGCCTCCGAGCTGGATGCGATCCTCGACGATCTGGCCGAAGACTACCTGATCGCGACCGACGGTGACCAGATTACGGCCCGCAACTGGGACGAACTGGGCGAGCCTCGGATCCTCGATCGGGAGTCGCTGTTCGCAGACTGTGTGGATCCGATCGACAACGAGGGCTTCGTTGACGCCTACGAGCGCCGGCGTGCGGAGAAACAGACGACGACGTCGGAGCTCCTCGAAGCAAGCGAGATCGACTCCGAGGGGGCCGATGTCGTGGCCGAGGAGACGGCTGCGATCGCACCCGACGCGGACATCGCCGATTACCAGCGAACGGTGCTGGCTCGGCTCTCGGAGACGATCGACGGCACCGTTGTCGAGGATCCGGCCTCGGTCCCGGTCGAGGCCTTCCTCGGGCTGGTCGCGCCCGACGGTGACGCCGTCGGCGTCGAGACGGCGGGGACGCTGTTGGATCCTGACCACGGCGTGTGGGACCAACCGACGAAACCCGACACCTGGGTGACGGCCGAAACGCAGGCTCGCACGGAGCTCCAGCGGACGATCAAGACGTTGCTCGAAGCAGAGCTGCTCGCCTTCCGTGCGGTTGACAACGGTGTGTTGATCGACGTTGAGTAATGCTTGATCAAAACGCTTGTTTTCTATTCAGAAGCACTATGACAGTTTCAACTGCTGGAACGGTATCAAGTTCAAACTGGGCGGAACCGCATAGGGATATCTTGACTTCATATTCTTACAAGCCGATAACGTACTGCCGTCGTAGAGTAGCTGTAGTCCGAACCTCTACGCTGTAATATAGTGTATGGATCAAGATCAACCAGCCCGCGAGAGAACACGGGTGGGGGGATAGACGCAGTCACGACACTGCAACCTGAGTTGGAGGAGTGTACGGACTCAGTCAGTGAACGAGGAGCCAGTCAGACCTGTGGCCCTGAGAGGGATTTCCGTCGGATTGGATAATGATACCGCAGTAAACAGAGAGCAGAAGCAAGAGTACGCAAGGATTCAGTCAAGTGTTCAGAAACGCAGTAGCGAAGACAGAGCGGGGCGGGTTACAGGGACGTATTATGCACTATGTGCTATACAAATCGGAGGAACACGGGTTAGAAGCCCTAAGACCGTCGTCCGTGATCGCGAATCTAAGCACAATTGGCATTCAAGGGAGTGTCGGCGCGGACGAGAATGTATACTTTTGTGGGACGATTCCTCAGAGTCTCTCTGTCATTGATTCGGCTTGGCTGTGACGCAGATCAGTTCGTGAGGAGTCAACTTGTGTCCTCGAAACCGGCGGATCTCAACCTCCTCGTCCTCAAAAACGCGGGCTACTTCAGCCCCGCCCTGAAGTGACGCGTAGATCTCACTGATAACGATCTTGTCCCCCGCCTTGGGGGTAATGTCTATACTGACTCTTCGGTCGTCACGGTCGATATCGAGGATCGTCAGATGCTGAAGTCTGTTCGTTGACCCACGACCGTCGTGGTGTTTCGCTGTCATGCGACATTTTCCGCCGAGGATCCGGTCTCCCGGCGGACCACATGGAAATGACGGCGAGTCAACGACCATGCGGTTGTTATGCAGGCCAGCGACTTTGATGTCTGGAACAGGCTCTGCTATTATTTGATTATAGTTCTACAGACACTTTAAATCTTTGATCTGCTTAGGTACCGGATAATGGCCCGTTGCGCCGATTGGAACTAATCTGCTTTTATTACAATATTATTATATCTTGTTCTGCAAATCTCTGGCGGACGAAACACTCCTAAGATCTTGAGCTTGGGCTCAACAGGATTGAGCCTGTGCTGATCGCGCTGGAGCACGGAGCTGGTTCCGTCAGACGGAATCCGCCCATCGGTGACGATCGAGTCAATCGGTGGTTGACGAATCATTAGTTGTTGGGTAGAAACAGACGCCCGATCGCCCCGAATGAGTTCGCTATCCTGAACCGGACTGGCTGATTTGATAGTCGCCAACACACCGCCTCTTTGATCCAAATGGCTCACTAGTGAGCTTCTCCCGACCATACCCTTTTGTCCTGTGACAGGGAGTCTCACGTATGTCGTTCAGTGCGAGCTGGCATACGCTTCTGGAAAACGTCGATGAACTTCCATCGGACGCGACCCTTCTCACACCGCTATCCCGCAAACCATTCGCCGTGAAAGACGCACAAGAACATCGCGTTCTCATCGAGTACAGAGAGAGTGACGGGACGATTCCACTCCAGCGCGAACAGTTCGAGACGCTGTTCCAGCGGATCGAGGAGAGCCATGGCTCGTTCGATCTCGACCGACTCCCACCGGACGCCGAACCCTACGCAACGGTCCTCAGCCTGCATCCGCGGTTCGAACTCGATGACCGAGAGGGGACAATCACCGAAAGCGAAACACCAACCGGTTCACCGTTGGTCGATGCCCACAAGGTAGATCGCGAGGAGGACGACCGAACCGAACCAGACATTTCTGTCTACGCTGACGCGCTGCTACTGATCGACGCGCTCGAACGGCACGATCCAACGGCACTCGAGGAGTTGGACACACAGGTCTTGGTGAATCTCTACACGCTGCTCTCAGACGTCCAACGGAACGCGAACGATCTTCGGCAGGACGTCCGTTCGGTCCTGCTTGATCGGCTCCATCACGACCAGCCGGTAAGTGGACAATACGGATCGGTACAGCGCGCATCCCGACGGAATCGGTCACTTAGAGACGAACAAGAAGTGATTGATTTACTGGAAGAGCAGGGGATCGAACGCGACCGGATCACGAGTGTTGACACCAGCAAAGTTGATGAGGCGCTTGAGGTGACCGAGCTCGCTGAATCGGACGTGTATGAGATCGAAGAAAGTGAGTACGTCAGGAAAGCCGATGTGGACGAGGAGAGCAAAGAGACGCGACTTCAGGGGCTAAAGGATCGCTTGGCTGCGACGGATGAAGACACTGAGGACCTCCAGCAGGAAATCGAGGAATTAGAACAGCGGATTGAAGATCTGACTAGCTTCGAGACCGGATCGTCGTTCCAGTCGAAATCGGGGGTTGAGTAGATCTCTGCTGGTCTACACAGAAATCCGTATCCGAATGACTGGTAGAATTAAGAGTTCAAGAGCGTTCATGTCCATACCGGTAGCGAGACTCCAAGAGCATGCCGTTAACAATCGACGACGTCTAAGATAGAAGGATCCTCTTACCAAGGTTTACCGACAACAAGCGACCCTCAGCGAAAGACTGGACTCAGAGATCTTCGTCCTCAAACAGCTCCTTTCGTTCTTCATGTTCCATCTCGCGTTCCTGCATTTCTTTCCGGATTTTCATCTTTCGGAGCGTTACCCGGTATAGTAACAGCAGTCCCAACAATAGCAGTAGCAAGAGTCCTGCAAGGAAGACTGCCCGGATCATTAATCACTTTCCTCCGGTTCGTCTGGTCCAGTCACTGGTTCTTCGGTACTCTCAGAGTTAGTCTCGTCTACTGAGGGGTTATCGGGGTCAAGAATGACGGGCGTTCCTCCGTCGGTCACAAATATAGTGCCTTCATCGTAGGCGCGGATCTGTTCCAGCGCTAGATTCTCTTCTTCGAGTGCCTCCTGAACTTCTTGAAGCGCGTCTGCCTCGCCTTCGGCTCTAATTCGTTCAGCGTCAGCGTCGCCTTGGGCCCGAGTTCGTTCAGCTTCTGCCTCTTGTTGTGCGATTTCAACTTCTTCCAACGATGCTTGGTAATCAGGGTCAAGATGAATGTCCCGAACCTGCACGGATTCGATCGTGACGTACGCAGGTGATTCTTCGGTGAGAGACTGTTGGACAACATCACCGATTTCGGCACGCCCAGCCTCTGAGTTCGCTTCGGTGGCGTCAAACCCAGACCCTTCACGGGCGACTGTGTCAATCGTCTCGGGGCGAAGGAGTCGCTGCTCGAATTGAGCTATCGTATTGTACTCTGTGTGGAACTCATCTACTTCGCTTTCTTCGATTGTGTATCGGACTGTAATGTCGGTTCCTACCTGCTGCTGGTCGGCGGAGCGGAAGCTAATGGCGTCTTCTTGTTCTACTTCCCCCTCATGGACATCACCGCTCATCGTATGTGTTTGTGGACGTACCTCAATCCGTTCGACGGACTGATAAAACGGGATTACCACATGCCATCCGGGTTCCAGAACATCGCCGGTTACGGCCCCTTGCGTTTTCAAGACGCCACGGTCCCCCTCGTCGATTGTTACGACTGAAAAGAGAAAGAAGACGCCGATAATTAGTAGCGCTGCTAGAACCACGACGCCTATCGCAGTCAATCTTGGTGATAGCTCTTCTTTTATATCCGTCCGAGACATGTTACTCACTCGTTACTCCGGATGGGAAAAAGCGCCGGAACCCCGGGACAAACTCTACTACCCTTACTGATTTACTCACGGGTTCCCTATGCACTGCTGGAAGTTGGATCCAGTCACACACTCCAAGTTCCTCCCCTCATTCACATGCCCAATACGTCGTCGGAGCTCGGAACGTGCCCGCTTTGCGGGACAGACATACCAGCTGGCGCTCTGCTCATTAAATACGAAGTAGACGATGAGACACGCATATTTGCGGAATGCTACGACTGCGAAGAGCCTGTCCGACCACAGTAGCTGGGGATGTGGACTAGTTCGGGCGTATCAATCGTCAATTACCCGAACCTGACCGATTTGTACTCTGGGGCCACAGGATCAAGTATGCCCGACCTCGACACACCAGTTTCCTCGCTCCCAGCTCACCCGCTTGAGATGGAACAGGAACTCACACAACTCGAAGAGAGCGGACGATTCGATGCAATCATTCACGCTGAAGGGACGGTAGAGGTCGATGAACCATTCGTGTACGTGTACGATCTCATCCTCATTACCGAAGAGACAGTCTCAGCGGTCGTCTACATTAAGGATGAAGAGACGTGGTATCGGATGTTCAAAGACGACCGTTCCAGTGCTAAACTGACCGACGCTTACGATGCAGTCCGTGATATCAGAGATGAAGAAACTTTGTATGACCGCTACCCATTAACGATTGAAGAAGCGGTATTCAGAGAGGACACCCGAGTAAGGAAGAAACATCTGGCTACGAGGAGGGAGACTCATTTGAGTGCCCCGTCTGTGGTGAGACGCATACCGTCAAGTTCGAAGAGGATGAGCTAATGAAAGACCACCCGACCGATGTTTCACAACTGTATGTTGAGTGTTCTGAAGCCCGCAACGACGAACTCATCATAGAGTTCCAAGCGAGGACGCCGAGTTAATTGGGGTCAGTGTCTGCTTCGTCCCTTCGATAAACGTCGACCCTCATAATGACAGACGGTACGGATTCACTCACGTAGAGATCTCGTGATGACGTTCGATGACTTCAGCGAACCCGACGTTTTCTTGCACGGTTTCGAGACGGACAGTCACCTGCTCACCGACTTCGGTATCCGGAACAATCACAACATATCCTTGTTCCACTTTTGCAATCCCATCACCTTGATCACCGAGACTCTCAATCTCGACTTCACGTGTCTCTCCTTCCGACACGGGCGGTCCTTCTAAGACATCACTGCGGGGTCTCGACGAAGTAGATTCTACTGTATTCGTTGGTTCAGCCTGCTCAATTGTTTTCGAGTCATCAGCTGAAGGAGATAGGAAAGCAACTCGGTACGCGTCTCCTCGTTGGATATCTCCTTTTTCGATTTCTCGTTTCGGGACTTCGATTGTGTAGCTATCGTCTTGTTCGCGCACACTGGCGGAATACAAACACAGTAGCTCCTCAGAAATCCTCATCGGTTGGATTCAATTTAGGACGCTTGCCGAATAGCTGTTCCGCTCTGGATATCACCTCTATCGTCGTTTTACTAGCAGAGGAACTCCTGTGAGATCTCAGGATGACACTCGGCAGAGCGGACGGTGTATCTATTGCTCGGCCTCGGTTATGATTTCCCAGTCAACTCGCTCAACGCTGTAACTCTCACACTCTGGGCACTGGTGATACTCCAGTTTGAACTGACTCCCACACTGGTGGCACTCATACACAGGCTCGCCATCGTTGGAGTGCCGAAGGCTAGAAACTATGTCGCCGACAACGCCCATACGAAAAGGAATCGACGACAGGTACTTAATTCCTCATGATTGTTAACCCACCAGACAACGACATGATATTATCCTCCGATATGACGTATCTACGGTACAGTGGCTCTCACTCCGTGTATGTGGCGACGAGATTCTCTAGTGGCTCTCGAATGTCTCCACTCCCTTCGACGTCACCCGTCGGTGTAATGCGGTACTCCTCACCCATCTTCTTAGAAATTAATGAACCATCATTGGTTGATTCAACATCCCAGTCTGCCTCCTCGAGTCGGGTACGCAACCCGTCCATATCAACGATGTCCGCACGAATGTTCTCCGCTTGCTCCTCAGTGAGTACCGACAGTCGTGACTGCGGAAATGTGTAGATTTTCACACCGTTGTCTTGTGCTCCTTCGTAGAGACGAGCAGGTGGGACATCAGTCCATTCTTGCCACTTTGTATCGAGTCCCGACTCCACAAACGCTACTCGCACTGCGGGTTCGGTCGGCTCGTATGCTGGATTGTCTTCTGCCACAGTCCGAGTCTCATCATCCCCTCCGACAGTCGCCGACTCGATCGCCACATTAGGACGGTGTATGACCACAGCGAGATCTGGGTCATCGTCCTCCGTGTCGACCACGTAGTCACCCACGTTCATGCGTGATTCTACCACCACTTGGCTGGATAAATCCTTTCACCACCTGCCGAGGATGGGAACACGAACATCTCAGCAACTAAAATTAGAGTCTGCAACAAGCTATACGAGAACGGATCGCTGAGGTAGTCTCCGTGTTCAATTCTGCGTGGCACCCGAGCGATCAGACTCAACTCGCGACCTCCTACACGAGAACCAGCGCACTGTATCGGTGGCGACCTACACAGCGAGAAAACACGGGGGGGTGAGTAGTCCACCTCTGTCGGTCTCCTACTCGCCGTCGAGGCAGTGTTCGGTGTCACTGGACTAGGGATTAGTAATCGGTTGAGCTCCATCCGAAGGGGTATGCGTCGGTGGAGCCAACCTTGCTATTGCCAAGGCCTACGGGTGTGTGCGATCAGATCATACGCTCTGCCACGTGGGAGGAGACTATCTGTGGAGAGGTTACCGCCACGCGAGATTGAAGAGGATCGACTCTATTGATGACCACCCCAACCCGTGTTCTCTTGCTGCCCGTTCGTTACAACACTATACAAATCGTAGCATCGGCCAGTAGAGAGTCTCTATCGGGAAACTAACCGTCTCAATTTTCTGAAACCGATCAAAATTGGTCAAAAATCTTCGCGCCAGATCACTCATAGACGGCCGGCGATTGATCTGATCTGAGAGATCGTTGTCAGTAGAACGTCAACCGTGGCCTTGTGAGTTTCAAACCATCACCTCACTTATCGACACTGGATAGTTCTCAATGCTCGTGCAAGATGGAGAGGATGGAGTCAGCATTTGATCTCTCACAAGGGTTATTCCAAAAAGAGCGAACTTGCAGGCATGAAACGTCGCCAAATCCTTGGGCTTACTGCCTGTACGGCTGGGCTTGCTGGCTGTCTGAGTGGTGATGGCGATGATGTGGATGAAAGCGCATTTTTTGATGAGGGGACAGCATTCATTTCGGGATTCGAGGCTGCTAACGGGTTTTCAGGAACAGTCAGAATTGTCCCGTCGTGCCGTGAGGAGTCCGTCGAAATCAAGATAACAGATGGTGAGCAGGAAGACTCGATTCCGTATACCCGAGAGGAACTTGGCGAGAGCTGTTCATTCGAGATGTACGTTGATAATGAACTCGCTGGGGAATTTGATATCAGTGGGGCTCGGGGGAGTTGTCAGATATCGATAGACGAAGACGGAACTATCGATCCAGTCCCAACGTGCGTGAACAACTGACACCTCACCGGAGCCCGTACGCCGTGTATAAATTGGCGTGACCGCTGGAATGGTTGGATATTCTCGTACTCGTCGAGCACGGGCAGTCGAGCACGGGCAGTCGAGC
>OBKM01001224.1_pt1 | contig 10716 bp, 11 predicted proteins | sample 1519691 | NCBI WGS metagenome assembly OBKM01 (sample SAMEA37050418, study PRJEB22526) | metagenome | biome: saline pan; feature: lake; material: water | place: Egypt | collected 2015 | depth 0.5 m
TGGGGACGCGAGATCAGTCGGCCACGCGGTCAGTATCGGTAGACCGCACAATCAGTACCGGCAGACCGCACAATCAGCACCGGTAGACCGCACAATCAGTACTGATAGCGCACGACACCGTCTTTCGTCTCGTTGGACGCGAGTTTGTCACGCGCATCCTCGATATCGCGGCGGGTGACTGTTGTTCGGTCGTCGCGAATGGCGAACATCCCGGCCTCGGTCATGAGGCTCTCGATGTCCGCGCCGCTGTAGTCATCGAGATCGGCCGCGAGATCGTCGAAGTCGACGTTGGCGGCGACCGCAATGTCGCGGCTGTGGATTTCGAGAATCCGTTTGCGACCCTCCGGCCCGGGTTTGGGAACCTCGATGAGGCGGTCGAACCGGCCGGGGCGCAAAATCGCCTCGTCGAGCATGTCGAACCGGTTTGTGGCAGCCATAATCCGGATTTCGCCGCGTTCGTCGAAGCCGTCCATTTCGCTGAGCAACTGCATCATCGTCCGCTGAACCTCGGCGTCACCCGACGTTTTCGAGTCGGTTCGGCGGGAGGCAACCGCGTCGATCTCGTCGATAAAGACGACCGCTGGCTCGCGTTCGGCCGCCAGCGAAAACAGATCGCGCACGAGCCGTGCACCCTCGCCGATGAACTTCTGGACGAGTTCGGAGCCGGTCATTTTGATGAACGTCGCGTTCGACTCGTTGGCGACGGCTTTTGCCAACATGGTTTTGCCCGTTCCCGGCGGGCCATGCAACAGAACACCAGACGGCGGCTCGATGCCGACGGTCTCGAACTGCTCGGGGTTCTCGATCGGATCTTCGACCGCTTCGCGAACCTCCTGAATCTGGCCGTCGATGCCGCCGATGTCGTCGTACGTGACGGTCGGCGACTCGGTGACCTCCATTGCCTGTGCGCGCGAATCGGTTTCGTCATCCAGCGCGAGTTGGACGTTGAACGATTCGTCGATGGCGACGCGGTCGCCCGATTCAATACTCGATTCGAGTTCCGACGAGATCTCGGTGAGCACCTCCTGATTGTTGCCGTGTTGTTTGATGACGACGCTGCCGTCATCGGTGAACTCCTCGACGCTCGCAATGTAGAGGGCGGCGGTTTTCAGCGCCTCGTTGCGGGATTTGAGCGTGCGAACCTCCTCGTGAAGCGACATGCGTTCGTCGGTCGCCTCGTCAAGGCGGGTTTCGAGTTCGGCGTTGATCGAGAGCAGTCGACGGTGGTGTTTTTTGAGCGCCGCCAGTCGCTCGGCTGGAGACATTTCGGGATCCAGGTCGAGTCGGGGACGGTCGGGAAGCGACGGACTACGTGACATTCGTTGCTACTGCTTTGCGTTGGTCATAAATGGGCCTTTGGGTCACCCCAATCTGTGTGCCTACCGAAGCTCATCCATGCGGTCGAGAGACATCTCGTACACCGAAAGTGCTGACTCGATCGGCTCGCGACTGGTCATGTCGATGCCAGCGAGTTCGAGTGCCTCAATCGGATAGACGCTGCCACCGGCGGCGAGCATCTCGCGGTAGTCGGCCGCGGCGCGTTCGCCGGCCGCGCCATCCTGACGGATTCGCTCGACGATGGCGACCGCGGCCGAAATACCGGTGGCGTACTGGTAGACGTAGAAGTTGTAGTAGAAGTGTGGAATCCGCTGCCACTCGCGAGCGATGTGGTCGTCGAGGTCGGCGGTCGGGTAGTAGTCGTTTTTCAACGAGCCGTAGCGGTCGTCGAACACGTCGGGCGTCAGCGGCTCATCGCGTTCGGCACGTTCGTGGATTTCCTGTTCGAACTCCGCGAACATCGTCTGGCGGAACAGCGTCGAGCGGAACCGTTCGAGATACTCGTCGAGCACGTGTCGCCGGAGTTCGTCGTCGTCGACGGTGTCGAGCAGATAGTGTGTCAACAACGTCTCGTTGACCGTCGAGGCGACCTCGGCGACGAAAATGTCGTAGCCCGCGTCGTGCCACGGCTGGGCCTCGTTGGCCAACTCCGAGTGCATCGAGTGGCCCAACTCGTGGGCGAGCGTGAACAACGAGGAAATGTCATCCTGATAGTTCATGAGAATAAACGGCTGGGTGTCGTAGGTGCCCGACGAGAAGGCCCCAGAGCGCTTGCCGCGGTTCTCGTAGACGTCGACCCAGCGGCTCTCGAGGCCCGCGGCCAGTCGTTTTTGATACGGCTCGCCGAGCGGTTCGACCGCCTCGACGATCCACTCGACCGCCTGGTCGTACTCAACGGTCGGCCCTTCGTCACCCGTGAGCGACATGTAGAGATCCCACGGCCGAAGCTCATCGACGCCGAGCGCATCGGCCTTGGCGTCGGCGTGTCGCGACAACACCGACAGGTTGTCGCGAACGGTGTCGACGAGCGTGTCGTAGACGGCGACCGGTACGTTCGGCCCGTCGAGCGCGGCCTCACGGGCGGTGTCGTAGTTGCGCGCCCGGGCGAGTTTGACGTCCTTGCGAACCTGTTTTTGTAACGACGTACCGACCGTGTTGCGGACGGTTTCCCACTCGTCGTAGAAGGCCGTGTACACGTCCTCGCGGAACGCACGGTCTTCGTGCTTCTGCAGCTTCGTGAAGTTGCCCTGGCTGATTTCGACGTCGTCGCCGTCGGGGTCGGTGACGGTCTGAAACGTCAGGTCGGCGTTGGCGAGCATCGAGTAGATTTCGCTCGGCGAACTCGTGACCTCGCCGAGTTCCGCAAGCAGTTCTTCGACCTCCGGCGAGCGGGTGTGTGGTTTCGCCCGAAGCACGTCGTCGAAGTAGTGCTCGTAGGTCGACAGCGCCGGTTCGCGGTCGACGAACACCTCTAGCTCGTCGGCCGACAGCGTCTGCAACGCGGGTTCGAGATACGAAATCGCGCTGGAGGCCTCCGAAGCGAGCGCCTGTGCGCGCCCCGAGAGCGCCTGATACGTCTGGTTGCGCGTGTCCTCGCTGGCGCGGAGAGTGGCGTAGACGCTGAGTTTCGAAATCTCGCGCATGAGTTCCTCCCGCAGCGTGAGCAGTTCGAGCAGCGTGTCGGGGCTCTCGGTGGCCCGACCCTCGTACGCCGCGAGTTCGTCAATGCGGTCAGAAACCGCCTCAAACCGTTCTTGCCACGCCTCGTCGGAGTCGAAAATGCGTTCGAGCGCCCATTTGTCCGTCTCGGGAATCTCGGATCGCTCGGGAACCGTACTCATACACCGACTGGGCGACGGCGGGACTAAAACTTGTCACTCGCGGTTGCAGGCGGCTCGCGCAGTCGCTCGCTGATCGCCGTCGACACCCGGCCGATCGACCGCGCGGCGACGGCGCGCTCGCCGAACGCCACCGCACCGCTCTCGGCGGCCGCCCGGTCACGCTCGAACGTGACACCGGGATACTCGACGCCCGACAGCACCAGCGGTTCGGGAGCCGCGGGCGACGGCCGCGGATCGACCCGGCCGTCGCTGAGCAGCGTTTCGATCCATTCGAGCGGTTTCTCGCCCGTCCCGACCGCGTGAATCACCGAGACGAGTCGTCGAACCAGTTCGCGCGCGAAGCCGCCGGCGACGACCTCGATCGTGAGAACGTCGCCCTCGCGGTCGAGTCGGCCCGAAAGCTCGCGTTCGGTTCCCCGCGAGTCGGGCGTGAGGTTGTGAAAGTCGTGTGTGCCCGACAGCGCTGCCAGCGCGGCTTCCGCGCGATCGTCGTCGACGCGGGGACGGCCGTCGAGCGTTCTCGGTGGCTCGGAGTTCGCGGCGTCGGTCGAGACCACCGGCGGGGCGTAGAGATAGTAGACGTACGTTCGGCGAACCGCGTGGTGTGTTGCGTGAAAGTCGTCGTCGACAGCGGCGTACGCCCACGCGCGAACCGTTCCGGGAAGTTCGCTGTTGAGCGCCCGCGGCGTCAGCCAGTCGGGACACTCGAAGCCGATCGTCTGGGCGACCGCCGAAACACCGGCGTCGGTCCGGCCCGCAGCCGCGTAGCGGTCGGGTTTGGCCGCGTCGCTGTCGAGCACGCCGAGCGCGCGCAGAGCGGTGAAGATCGAATTCTCGACGGTCGGCACGTCGGGCTGGCGCTGAAAGCCGTGAAACGGCCGCCCGTCGTAGGCGACGCGGAAAGCGCGCATGAACGGAGGTGTGGTTGCCGGGAGTAAAAACGCTGCTTCCGGCGGTGACAAATGGTGAAAAAACGAATCGGCCATCGCCGTTGCTCGGCAACAAAACGAACTTATCAGCGCCGTTGCTCGGCGGTAAAACCGGGCTGAGAGGAGTAAGCCCCCTTCTGTTTCGACCCGACATTCGGCTGAGCGTCCGGCGTCGTGTTCGGACTACCTCGACGACAGATCACCCGAGGGCGACCCGTCGTCTGACGCGGACTTGCACCGGTGAGGATTCACCGTTCCATCCGTTCCCGTACGTCGGCTCGCGGGCGGAGCCCGCAAGCGATCGTGGTGGTGTGGCTGCCGATGGCAACCCACCACCACGCAACCCTCGGCGGGTTAGCTTTCTTCCCTTGCGGGTCGGGTCGCGCACTCGCAGCGAGGCCACGAGTGCCGGCGGCCGCGATGGCGGCCGCACGCGCCTCATCGGTCGGTACGGGGGGTCTCGTTTCTGTTTCAGTGCCAGCAGTCTCCCACTCCGGGCTTGCACCCGGTCACCTGTCCGAACGGTGGGGGGACTTTCCTCATGGCGACGAACCGGACGGCTCGTCTCCACGGGGATCGGGCTCTCTCTGCCCATTTCAGGTTGACAGAGCGGGCCAATAAGGGGTTCGGTCGGCCAGCAACGAATCCACCAGTGCGATATCGACATCGGCAGTCGGCTGTGTCGGCCATGAGACAGCCACCCAAAAATCAATGCTTATGAGGGCCGGGTTCAAAGCTTGGTTCGTTACGGAGAACCCGGAATGTCATGGATAGCAATCGGGGCGTTGGCGCTTGTCGGTGTGGCCATCCCATTCGCGATGATGGCGGTATCTGCACTGCTGCGACCGGCGGTTCCCGAACAAGGCAAGAAAACAACCTACGAGAGCGGTGAGATTCCAACCGGCTCGGGGCGGATTCAGCTCAACATCCAGTACTACATGGTGGCGCTGTTGTTCGTCGTCTTCGATATCGAGACGGTGATGATCTTCCCGTGGGCGGTTATGTACCGGAGTGCGCTGGAGGCCGGCGTCCCGCTCTCGCAAGCACTGCTTCCAATGCTGCTGTTCGTTGCGATTCTCGTCATCGGCCTCGTGTGGGCCTGGCGCATTGGCGCAGTTGAATGGACACGGAGTCTGCGTGCTTCCGCACGAAAGACAGAGAGACAAAACACATGAGCAGCAACAATCAACAACCCTTCGTCACCGACCGATCGAGAGTTACCACTGACACCCAAGACGCACGGCTCACGGGGCAAGACGACCGGTTCAACTCTCGGCTCCGAGAGGCGTTCGGCTCCTCGCCGTTCATTCTCACCAAGTTCGACAAGTTCATGAACTGGGTGCGCGGCTCTTCGATGTTCATGCTGCAGTTCGGCATTGCCTGCTGTAGCATCGAGATGATGCACACCTACGCGGTCAAACACGATCTCGACCGCTTCGGAGCCGGCGTCCCCCGCGCCTCGCCGCGACAGGCCGACGTGATCATCATTCCCGGGACGATCGTCTCGAAGTTCGCCCCGCGGATGAAACGCGTCTACGACCAGATGCCCGAACCCAAGTTCGTCATCGGGATGGGTTCGTGTACGATTTCGGGCGGGCCGTTCCAAGAGGGCTACAACGTCGTCAAAGGAGCCGAGGAGGTCATCCCCGTCGACATTCACATTCCGGGGTGTCCACCTCGACCCGAAGCGCTCGTCTACGGCGTCGCCAAACTCCAAGAGCGGATCGCCAACGGCGAGTCGTCGCCCGTCGTGGTCAAACCCTACGAACTCGAACAGTTCGGCGATCTCGAGCGCGACGAAATCGTCGACCAACTGGCCGCCGAAATCGACACCGAGGATCTCGTCATGCGGTACAACTGGGCTGATTCACCATGAGCATCGAACTCCCCGAAACAGCGGGTATTAGCGAACCGACCCCCGAAGAACTCCACGCGCTGCTTGGCGACCTCGTCATCGGTCGCGACGACCATCTCAACGCGCCGGGGTTCGTAATTAAACCCGACACCGTCGTCGAGAGTCTGCGTCGACTCCGCGATGACGCCGGCTTCGACCATCTATCGTGTGTCACCGCCCAAGAGTACGACGACCGCTACGAGTCGATCTACCACCTGAAAAAGTTCGACGATCCGACCCAGGAGGTCTCGATTGTCGTACCTGCGGACAAGGAAAGCCCCGTCAGCCAGTCGGCGAATGCCGTCTTCCGGACGGCCGACTGGCACGAACGCGAGGCGTACGATCTCGTCGGCATCGAGTACGACGACCATCCCGATCTGAAGCGGATTTTGCTGCCCGAAACGTGGCAGGGCCATCCCCTCGGATTGGCGTACGACCAGGATCAACCACAGGTCGTCCCGCTTCGAGAACACAAAAACCCGCTGCTCGAAGACCAGCGCGCCGCCTCGCAAAGCGAGACGATGTATCTCAACATCGGCCCGCACCACCCGGCAACCCACGGCGTGCTCCACATCAAAGCCGTCCTTGACGGCGAACAGGTCGTCGATCTCGAGCCAGATATCGGCTACCTGCACCGCTGTGAGGAGCAGATGTGTCAAAGCTGTACCTACCGGTACCAGATCATGCCGTACCCCGACCGCTGGGACTACATTTCGGCCGGCCTGCTCAACGAGTGGGCATACGCGCGCGTCGCGGAGGATCTGGCTGACATCGAGGTGCCCGAGTACGCCCAGGTCATCCGGACGATGGGTGCGGAGCTGTGCCGGATGGCCGCACACTTCCTCGCGCTTGGCACGTTTGCACTCGACATCTACGGCGACTTCACCGCCATCTTCATGTACTCGATTCGCGACCGCGAGAAGGTCCAGAACATCCTCGAAGACCTCACCGGTCAGCGGCTCATGTTCAACTACTTCAGACTCGGCGGCGTCGTCTGGGATCTACCCGAACCCCGCGAGGAGTTTTTCGAGAATGCACGTGACTTCCTCGACGAACTGCCGACCGCGCTCGAGGAGTACCACGACATGATGACCTCCAACGAGATTCTCCAGCTCCGGACGGTCGACACCGGCGTGTTGCCCCCGGAGGTCGCCAAAAGCTACGGCGCGACCGGACCGGTTGCACGCGGCTCGGGAATCGACTACGACCTCCGTCGTGACGATCCGTACGGCTACTACGACAACCTCGACTGGGAGGTCGCCGTTGAGGACGGCTGTGACAACTTTAGCCGACTGCTCGTCCGGATGCGCGAGGTCGAACAGTCGGCGAAAATCGTCGAACAGTGTCTTGACCTGCTCGAAGACTGGCCCGAAGACGAGCGAACGATTCAGGCGAACGTTCCCCGAACGATCAAACCCGACGACGACACGGAAATTTATCGGGCTGTCGAGGGTGCAAAGGGCGAACTCGGTATCTACATGCGCGCCGACGGAACCGACAAGCCCGCACGCTTCAAGATTCGAAGCCCGTGTTTCTCGAATCTCCAGACGCTCCCGGAAATGTCAAACGGCGAGTACGTCCCCGACGCAATCGCGAGCCTCGGCAGTCTCGACATCGTGCTCGGTGAGGTGGACCGCTGATGGGCGCGTTGTTGCAGGGTGAGGCACTGCTGCCCGAACAGCTCGCCGCGCTGCTCGGGCTCGAAGGGCCACTCGGCGTTGCCGTCGGCGCACTGCTTGGTGCGTTCATCGTTGGGAACATCATGCTTGCGATGACCGGCGTCGCCGGGCCGTGGGCCAAACGAAAAATTACGGCGGCGTTCACCGACCGCTTCGCAGTCAACCGAATCGGCCCGTTCGGGCTGTTCATCATCGTTGCCGACTCGGTTCGGCTGCTCGGCAAGGAGCTGATTATTCCGAGCGGTGCGGATCGGCCCTCGTACGATCTGGCACCGATCGTGTTGCCGGCGTCGGCGCTGCTCGGGTTTGCAGTGATTCCGATGGGCGACCTCGGTCCGTTCAACATCCAGCTTGCGGATCCCGAGGCCGGACTGGCGATCGTTTTCGCGTTCGCCTCGATTGCCTCGATCGCACTGGTGATGGGCGGCTACGCCTCGAACAACAAGTACTCGCTAATGGGTGGGTTGCGGGCAGTCGCCCAAAACATCGCCTACGAGATTCCGCTGATCGTCACCGCAATGAGTGTCGTCGTCTTCGCGGGCTCGCTACAGATGAGCACGATCGTTGCCGAACAGGCCGCGACGCTCGTCTCGTTCGGTGGGATTTCGATTCCGGCGTGGTACGCCTTTGTCAACCCGTTTGCGTTCGTGTTGTTCCTCGTCGCAAACATGGCCGAAATCGGCCGCAACCCGTTCGATATTCCCGAAGCGCCGACCGAGATCGTCGCCGGCTACCAGACCGAGTACTCCTCGGTGTACTTCGTGTTGTTCTACCTGGGAGAGTTCCTCCACGTCTTCCTGGGTGGGGCAATCATGGCGACGGTGTTCCTTGGTGGGCCGGCGGGGCCGGTGCTTCCGGGCTTCGTCTGGTTCGTCATCAAAATCTGGGCGTTCTTCCTGTTCACCCAGTGGGCGCGGTCGGCGTTGCCGCGCGTTAGAATCGACCAGCTAATCGAAATCGGTTGGAAGGGCATGCTCGTATTGTCCTTTGCTAACCTGGTACTCACGGCCATCATCGTGGGAGTGATCGCATAATGATTGGACTACTCAAAGGCATGGCAACGACGATGAAACACGCACTCGACGGCAAGAAGTTCACCGTCGAGTACCCCGAAACTGCACCAGAGGTCAGCCCGCGGTTCCGCGGCGTCCACAAGTTCAGCCAGGAGCGCTGTATCTGGTGTCGCCAGTGCGAAAACGTCTGTCCGAACGACACGATTCAGATCGTGATGGACGACCAGCGCAACGGCGAACAGTACAACCTCCACATCGGCCAGTGTATCTACTGCCGGCTCTGCGAGGAGGTTTGTCCGGTCGACGCCATCTTGCTCACCCAGAACTTCGAGTTCACCGCGGACACGAAAGACGAGTTCATCTACAACAAAGAACAGCTCAAAAACGTGCCGTGGTACAAAGGAATCGACCCACTCAACTCGCGAAACCCCGACCGCGGGGCGTGGGTTGGCGAGGGCGACGGAAGCGTCGACTACCAGTAGCGCGGCCGGCGAGCGGCCGTTCCGTTCAGCATCCTGATACAAGCGGCGGCCCGAGAGCCCGATTGCCGTCGGAAAGTCGGGTGGATTCGGCGATCGTTCTCGAAATCTTCAAAGGGATCCCTTAAGCATAGACACACAATGGTTTTTGAGACCATCGCGTTCGCGCTGTTTGCCCTCGTCACAGTGGGATTCAGCCTGGGCGTCGTCCTCGTGCGTGACGTGTTTCACGCCTCGTTGTTGTTGGGCGGTGCCCTACTGAGCGTCGCGGTGCACTACGTAATGCTGCAGGCGGAGTTCCTCGCAGCCATGCAGATCCTCGTCTATGTCGGCGGGGTCTTGATCCTGATTACGTTCGCCGTGATGCTGACGCGAAACGAACCGGAGTCGGAGGTGAGTAACGTATGACCGATGGAAACCGATCGCGCTCGTCGCTCGCGCCCGGGCTGGCTGCCGTTGCGCTCTTTGGCGTGCTCGCGGCGGCGGTCCTCGGCTCGGCCGGCGGCTTTGGCGAGCCTGCGGGCTTCCCCGCTGGCGAAAGCGTCGTCCACAACATCGGCTATGCGCTGTTCGACATCGACCTCGGCGAGATTGCCGCCGAAGGGTTTCTTGCCGCATTCTTGATTATCGCGCTGGCGCTTGACGTGGCGCTCGACGCCGCGATCTACCTCGCCAAGCGCGAAGACGGCGGCTCGATCGTCTCGGCGCTCACCGACGGCGGTCGCGACATCGTCGACACCGACACACACACTGTTGGCGGCGACGCAACCGCCGAGACCGTCGACCGCGACGTCGACACCGACCCGGACAACGGAGGGACTCACTAAATGGTGCCAATCGAATACTACCTGCTGCTGTCGTCGGCGATCTTCTGTATCGGCCTCTTCGGGGTGCTGACCCGACGCAACGCGCTGTACTTCCTGATGTCGGTCGAACTGATGATGAACGCCGCGATCATCAACCTCGTGGCGTTCTCGTTTCAGGTGGGTAACCTCACCGGCCAGACGTTCGGCCTCTTCGTCATCGCGCTGGCGGCCGCCGAGGTCGCCGTCGGGATCGGCATTATCCTCGTTTTGTACCGCAACTTCGGAGACATCGACGTCATGGACGCGAACACAATGAGGTGGTAACAGATGGAGTTTGCATTCGAACTCGTTCCGTTGATCGTCCTCCTGCCGTTCGTTTCGTTCGTTGTTGCGCTGTTCGGGGGAAAATACCTGCCAAAGGGCGGTGCGCTTCCCGGCATTGCCGCGACGGGAATCGGGCTCGTGCTCTCGGTGCTGGCGGTTGCGGGCGTTCGGTCTGCCGGCGTCCACGAGGCGACCTACTACACGTGGGCGACGGGTGTAGGCAGCCAGCCGTGGGAACTCACCTTCGGCGCGCTGATCGATCCGCTGTCGTCGCTCATGCTCGTCATCGTCTCGCTCATCGCGCTGCTCGTCCATGTGTTCAGCCTCGGCTATATGAACGACGAGGGCGAAGACGACTTGCCGCGGTACTACGCCGGTCTCGGCCTGTTTACCGCCAGCATGCTCGGCTTCGT
>OBKM01001225.1_pt1 | contig 10705 bp, 11 predicted proteins | sample 1519691 | NCBI WGS metagenome assembly OBKM01 (sample SAMEA37050418, study PRJEB22526) | metagenome | biome: saline pan; feature: lake; material: water | place: Egypt | collected 2015 | depth 0.5 m
GGCCCGTGCGGTTGGAGTGGGACAGCCACGAATGGCTGGAGGCATCACACTCTCAGGAAAGTCCCAAACAACAGCGCACAGACCGGAGTACCGTCAACAGCGACGGGAATGTTGCCGCCGGGGAATCGGCCTAGCCGAGACTCCCACGGGGGAAACCGCGCCGTTCACGGCGCGGAGGATGTCATTCGACCGATGCTGTGACTCCGGAGCGGAGGTCGCGTCCGAGATAGTGGCCGACGATCGCGAGGACGAGTCCGACCCCGCCGCCGACCGCGAGCAGCGCGACTCCCCACTCCTGAACGTACTGGAGACCGATCGGCAGAAAGCCGATGCCGAGAACGTTCATCAGGGCGCTGCCGCCGCCGATGCCCGCACCGGCAATGCCCGTCTCGACGTATTTTCGGGCGGAAAACAGGAGTCCAACGAGGAACGCACCGAGAAACACGCCGGCGGCGTGGCCGATCGTGCCGCCGACGAGCGGGAGCATGCCACCAAGGAACACGCCGAGCCCCAGCGCGACCACGACGACCGCGAACGATTTCAGGGAGAACCACCGCCCGTCCATGCCGATCCGACCGCCGTTTCCACGATCCCCTCCGGACGCCGCCCCGTCCGACGTGGCGGACACGTCCCCGTCCGACGTGGCGGACACGTCCCCGTCCGTCCCGGCGGTGTCGTCGCCCGGGATGTCGTCGTCGAGGAGCTCATCGAGCTCGTCGAGCGGGTCGCCGTCCGACGCCTCCCGCTCCTTGGAGGGTTGCATATCCGGGAAATACGGCCGTGAGCTCTTGTGTCTTGTGTCGATGGAACGCGAAACGCCTCTCGACGGGAACCGGTTCGCCATCGATCTCGCCGATATCGCCAACCTCTCGCTCCCCGGGACGCCGACTCCCGTTTCACCGGAAACGAGGTGTGTTCTCATGACATCCCATCAACCGCCCCCCTGTCGGTGGACACCGACGTCGCCGTCGGGGGCGAACTCGGCGAGCACGGGTATCTCGGATCGCCTCTCGGGGTCGAGCAGGTGCCAATGTATGCCCGAGGGACGCGAATACGGGGTTTCCGTCCGGACGACGCGGTCCGGCGTCACGACGAGGTCGAGAGGCACGTCGTGGTCGTCCGGGTCGGGGAGCACAGTCGGGTCCGGAATCGGTGACGGCGACTCGTCGGCGACCTGTCGTTCGTGGACCGTCGTGGCGACACGTGTCGAGTCGTCGACCGCATCGAGCTCGCGGAGCACCGCCCACTCGAGATCGCTGTACCCCTCACCTTTTCCGATCCGCGCACCGGCGGTCGTCACGGCGACGGAGCCGGCGACCACGAGGTCGACGTGGGGAACCGCATCCGGACCGACCGGTACGCCGTGTTTCGATACGCCCGAAACGGTCGTCGCCTCGTCGATGTCGTCGACATCGGCAGGGTCGAGTCGGAGGAACGGCTGTGGATCGCGAAGCCGTGGCTGTGCCATGAACACCGTCTTTCCGGCTCGGAGTGCAGCCCGACGAACGGGAAGCTGCGGTGCGTCCGGGTTGCATTTGAGCGTCTCGGCAGCCGTCCACTCCGGCGTCTCGACCAGTCGGTCACACGCACCCTCCGCGCCGGCGAAGTTTGGGATGCGACCGTGTGGCGGGAACGGAAACCGAGCGTCCCCGCTGTCCTCCAGTACGTCCCACACTGCCTCACGAACCTCGTCTTTCTCCATCGGTCGTTTCTCGACGACGCTTCGAGCCGCCGCACCGAAAGGGTGACGCTGCTTTTATGTATCGAATGTGTGTCATTCGGCGATATGCTCGAGGATGGACTGTCGTATCCCGTGCGGGGCGACTGGATCGGACGTGTGATCATCGGCGGCGTGCTCGGATTCCTCTCCTGGCTCGTCATTCCGGCGTTCCTGCTTTTCGGATACTTCGTCGAGGTGCTGGAGTCGACCGTGGCGGGCGAGGAGACCCCGCCGGAGTTCGAGGAGTGGGGAGATCTGCTCGTTCGCGGGATCGTTGCGACGGTGATCGCGTTAGCGTACGTCATTCTGCCGATGATCGCCTACGCACTGTTCGTCATGGTCGTCATCGGTACCGGCGGAGTGATAGGCGGTGACGCGGGGGCGCTCATCGGTGGGCTCGGACTGCTTGCGGCCCTTGCGTTCATCCCGGTGGTGTTTCTGGCGTACTACGCGGTTCCGGCCGCGCTCACCGCGTACGCCGTTCGCGACGACGCGGCTGCCGCCTTCGATATCGGCCTCCTGAAGCCGACGCTTTTGAGTGTCGACTACCTCGTGGCCGTGCTCATGCCGCTCGTCGTGGCGTTCGTGCTCTGGATCGCGACCGGGATCCTCGCCGTGACGGTTATCGGACTCGTGCTCGTGCCGTTCGTGCAGTTTTACGGTCAGGTGGCCGTGTTCCGCATGTTCGGGATCGCGTTCGGCGCACGGAGCGACGAACTCGCCGCCGGATCGGCCTGACACGAACACCGAGGCGGCGACGGTGACGCGGTACTTAAAAGTCTGAGACTCGGAGTACCGACCATGTTCGAAGACCGGCCGGACCGTGACGCCGAAGTCGTTCTCGTGGGACGCTCGAACGTCGGGAAATCCACGATCATGCGGGAGCTGACGGGGCACGACTTCTCGACGGGTGGAAAGCCGGGCGTTACCCGGAAGCCGAACCATTACGACTGGGCGAGCGAGTCGTTCATGTTCACGGATCTGCCGGGGTTCGGGTTCATGTCCGGCGTCGAGGCGGACCGCCGCGAGGAGATCAAAGCGAACGTCGTCCGATACGTGGAGGCGAACGCGGACGCGATCCTCGCGGGCGTCGTCGTTATCGACGGGAAAAGCGCGGTCGACATCATCGACCGTCATCGCGAGCGGGGGAACGTTCCCCACGACGTCGAGATGTTTCAGTTCCTCGAGGACGTGGGCATCGAGCCGATCGTCGCCGTAAATAAGACTGACAAGATCGACGACCTCGACGAGCGTCTCGACGAAGTGTGTGACCGGCTCGGACTGTACCCGCCGTGGCAGCAGTGGTCGGACACTATCGCGCCCGTCTGTGCGAAACGGGGCGACATCGACGCCTTAGAACAGTGTTTGCGCGAGCGGTTCCACGCGCACAACCGTGACGACCTGCTGAAGTTCGTCTCCTAGACGGCCGCGCCGGTCTCGTTCTCGCTCGCGCCGCCGGGGAACGTTGATCCCTGTGCCTCGAGCAGCTCCTGATAGCGGTTCCGGATCGTCACTTCGCTCATGTCGGTCACCTCGCTGACCTCGCTCTGCGTGAGGTCGACGTTGGTGAGCTGTCCCGCCGCGTACAACGCGGCGGCCGCGAGCCCGACGGGCGATTTTCCGCTGTGGACGTTCCGCCGCTTGGCCTCCGCGAGCAGCTCGCGGGCGAGCCGTTCCGTTTCGTCCGGGACGTCAAGGTCGCTGGCGAACCGTGGCAGGTAGCTCTCGGGGTCGGCCGGCTGGATCTCCAGTTTGAGCTCCTTGTTGATGTAGCGGTACGCCCGCTTGAACTCCTCGGCGTCAACCCGCGAGACGTGTGCGACCTCGTCGATCGAGCGCGGCACGCCCTCCATACGCGCGGCGGCGTGGAGGCTCGCGGTGGCGATCCCCTCGATCGACCGCCCGGGGAGCATATCGTTGTCGAGCGCCTGACGGTAGATCACCGAGGCGGTCTCACGGACGTTCTTCGGCAGTCCGAGAGCGCTGGCCATGCGGTCGATCTCGCCGAGCGCCTGCTTGAGGTTGCGCTCCTTCGAGTCGCGCGTGCGGAACCGCTCGTTCCACGTGCGCAGCCGCTGCATCTTCTGCCGCTGGCTGTTCGAGAGCGTGTTGCCGTACCCGTCTTTGTCCTGCCAGCCGATGTTCGTCGACAGCCCCTTGTCGTGCATCGTGTTCGTCGTCGGGGCACCGACGCGGCTTTTCTCGTCGCGCTCGGCGCTGTCGAAGGCGCGCCACTCCGGCCCGCGGTCGATCTCGTCCTCCTCGACGACGAGACCGCACTCGGTACAGACCGTCTCGGCGCCCTCGCTGCGGAGATCGCCGTCACACTCCGGACAGAGGAGCGCCGATTCGGTCGTCTTCTCGCTTTCGTTCGTCTCCGTGGGACGGTCCGTCGGCTCCTCGTCGCGGGTCGCCGGGTCGTCGGCGCGGCGTTCGGCTCGTTCGCCGCGTTCGGGCCGATCCCGTGCGGCGTCGTGCTGTTCGTGCGTGTCGGTGTGCTGGTGAGCACGGAAGCGTGGTGAACTCATGATGAACTGAAGCGACGGCGACGAGGAGGTGAAAACGGTATCGTCGCAGTCGTGTTTCCTTCACGAACAGTTAGGAACCTCGAGTATATAAATGTTTGTGTGGTGGCGTACCACGGTGTTCGAGAACAGGGACACAGAAACCACTGTTTCCGGGCGAATGAGCGGTTTTGATCGGGAGTTTCTCGATTCGGGTTCGTTGCGTCGATCCGGCGTCAGTGAAACACTTTTAAATATAGGGGTCGAACGCGTTGTATGACCTACGATACCGTCGTGTTCGACAACGACGGTGTCCTTGTCGGCCGCACGCGATTCGACGTCCTCCGGGAGGCGACCCGGAAAACGTTCGAGAACCTCGGTGTGGACGATCCGGACCCGGACGATGTAGAGCGAATGACCATCGGTGCGACGCCCGGCAGCGTCGGCACGGTTTGCCAGACGTACGACCTCGATCCGACGCGGTTCTGGCGGACGCGAGACAGCACCGTCTCGAAGGCCCAACAGGTGGAGGCTCGCGAAGGGCGAAAAACTCCGTACGACGACCTCGACGAGCTCGGAGATCTCGACGTCGAGATGGGGATCGTCTCCTCGAACCAGCAGGAGACGGTCGACTTCCTCGTCGAACACTTCGACGGATTCGAGCGGTTCGGGGCGGCGTACGGCCGTGAGCCGACGATCCACAGCCTGCAGCTCCGCAAGCCGAACCCACATTACATCGAGCAGGCGCTCGCGGATCTGAGTGGCGAAAACGCCCTGTTCGTCGGTGACAACGAGTCTGACGTAAAAGCCGCCCACAACGCCGGCATCGACTCGGCGTTCATTCGCCGGCCACACCGTGACGACTGGGAGCTGAACGTCTGGCCGACGTGGGAGATCGACGGCTTGGCGGATCTGCACGAGATCTGCACGCCTTGACCGCGGGCGAGGTTCGGGACGAGACGCAAATACCGTCCGACCGTGCGTGCCCAGCACGACGACGTCGCAGTCCACACCTACCCGCCGGAGGAATGCTCGGTAGCCAACGCGTACAGCCGGTCCGCAACGACGGGGTCGGCGGCGGCGACGTACAGCTCCGCCGATTCTCTGATGGTGGCCCCGGATTCGGCAGCGAGAAGGCTTCCCGCGAACTGCTCGAACGGATCCGGGCGGAAACTCACCACGGCCTCGGTGCCGCCGCGCGCGAGCAGCCCCCAGTCGACGCAGGGGGACCACGACTGGAGGACGCGCTTGCAGGTCGCGTCGACCGCGTCCACCAACCGATCCGCACGAGCCCGCCGCTCCGGGTTTCGGACCACGGGCAGGCCGACGATGAAGGAGACGGTCCCGTGATCGAGCGCGGTGTCGCTGTCGGCGGCGAGGGTACGACCCGCCGGATCCGGTCCGTCGATGTCGACGGTGACTGGACCATCGAGGTTCCCCGTGACCGAGTCATCTGGTTCGACCGCAACCGTCTCGGTCTCCCGATCGCCCGTCTCCACGAGCGTGTCGAGCTCGGCTGCTTCGATACCGCGTGCACCCATCCCCTGACCGGCAACGTACAGCGACCCGGGAAGCGGCTCGTACACCGCGGCTGCGACCGGCTCGTCGTCGCGGAGACAACATGTCGCGGTCGCGAACGACGGGAATCCCGCGGCGTAGTTGTTCGTCCCGTCGAGCGGATCGATCACCCACGTGTACGGGCCGTCACCACGCTCGCCAGTCTCCTCGCCATACGTCGCGTGCTCGGGGACGTGGTAGTCGAGGGCGTCGAGGATCAGCCGTTCGGCGCGCTCGTCGATCTCGGTTTTCACGTCGTGAGCGCCGTACTCGCCGGCGACGCGTCCGGTTCGAAACTCGGCGGCGAGCAGGTCGCCTGCCGGTAACACTGCCGTCGCTGCGACGTCGACGAGCGCCGAAATCGATCGGGTGTCAGTCATCGGCTGGTGGGGAGCCGCAACCGGTCGATACGCATCAGTACGCTGGAGCTACATGTCGCCGAACGCGCTCAGCCCGCGTCCGGGCGTGGACACCTTGGTGATCCACCGGGACGCGATCGTCTTTTTCAGTAGCTTTGCCGGCGTTCCGCCGAACGTGTCGATCGGCAGCCCCTTCACGTCGTGTGCGACCGCCTTTTCGCCGACGGATATCACGGTCCCCTTGTCGTCGAACCGCCACGACTGCAGGGGTGCGCCACGGGCCGCGCGAGCGAGGTTCTCACCCGCAACCTCCGCGGCCTGCCAGGCGGCCTGTGCGGTCGGCGGGGCGACGTCGTCGGAGCCCTGGTCGACCAGCGAGGCGTCACCGATCGCGAACACGCGGTCGTCGCTCGTCGTGAAGTCGGATTCGGCGTACACGCGGTTGGAGCGCTCGTCTTTTTCGACGTTGATGTCGGCGACCTCCGGCTGTCCGGTGATCCCGCCGGTCCAGACCAACACGTCGTACGGCAGCCGCGTCGCATCGTCCTCGGCACCGCCGCCGAGATAGACGTGGTCGTCGTCGACCTCGGAGATGAAGTCGCCGGTCAGAATCTCCACGTCGACTTCCTCCAGACGCTTGCGAAGCGCGCCCTGGATCTGCGGATCGTGTCCCGGGAAGATCTCGTCTAACCCCTCCACGAGCGTGATCTCGATCGGGGCGCGATGATCGTCGCGGTACTCCGCGACCTCGCCGGCCACCTGAATGCCGGAGAGCCCGGCACCGCCGACGAGCACCCGTGCGGGTGCAGAACGCGTCGCCTCGGCGGTCGCGTCTCGGAGGTCGCTGTGGATCCCCTTCGCGTCGGCAAGCCCTTTCAGCTGGTGGGCGTTCTCCTCCAGTCCGTCGATCCCGAAGAAGGCGGTCGTGGAGCCGACGGCCAGCAGGAGGTAGTCGTACGCCACCTCCGTACCGTCGTCCGTCTCGACGATGCGCTCGTCGGTGTCGACGTCGACGACGCGACCCTGCACGAAGTCAGTGTCGTGGGATTTGATCTCCTCGACCGGGATCGTGATCTTCTCCTCGACGGCGGGGTTGCGGATCGCCCGGTGCACCTCGTGTAATACGAGATGATAGTCGTGCTCGGCGACCCACGTAAGATCGGCTTCACCCTCGCCGACTTCGTCTTCGAACGATCGGACCGCCCCGGCACCGGCGTATCCGGAGCCGACGACGACGACCTGCGTAGTCATGGCTCCGGGTCAGCGACGCGCGAATAAAGACGCTTTGAAACCACCGCCGTCCGTGCGGCGATCTAACCGCTACTGACGGGATGCATCTCAGTTGTGAGACGATTGTCGGCCGAGTTGGCCGTCCCGTGTTCCAACCTCGTACGATCGCTCCTGAGAAATCTCATGTGCCGGGCGGCGTTCGCATCGACTGGTCTCGGCGCTCCGTTCACAACGAGAGCCCGGCGTGCCACCGATCCACACCCGCCTCGCGTTTGATCTCCTCCATGCGCCCGAGCAGTTTCACCGCGAGGCTCGCAGTCTCGGCGGCCTCGGACTCGCCTTCCGTGCGGAACTCGCCGGTGACCCGGTTGGCGTAGACGGAACACACTGCGCCGGCACGAAGTCCGTACACGTTGGCGACGGTGAGGATCGCGGACGCCTCCATCTCGATGTTCTTCACGTTCGCCGCCCGAAGCTCCTCGACCAGCGCGTCCGAACCGGCGGCCTCGAACCCCTCGAACCCGGGTCGCCCCTGTCCGGCGTAAAAGGAGTCGGCGCTCATCGTGATTCCGGTGTGATACTCGTACCCAAGCCGCTCGGCGGCGGCGACGAGGGCGGAAACGACTTCGCCGTCCGCGCTGGCGGGATACTCCTCCCGGACGTACTCCGCGCTCGTACCCTCCTGTCTCACTGCGCCGGTCGTGATCACGAGGTCACCGACGTCCATCTCGGGCTGGATCGCGCCACAGGAGCCGACCCGGATGAACGTGTCGACGCCGACCCGCGCGAGCTCCTCGACGGCGATCGTCGCCGACGGGGAGCCGATCCCCGTCGACGTTACGGAGATCGGTTCGTCGCCGTACGTCCCGGTTGCGGTGCGGTACTCGCGGTGGTACGCAACCTCCTCGGCGCCGTCCCACAGCGCGGTCACCTTGTCGACTCGCTCGGGATTCCCGGGGAGCAGCACGGCGTCGGCGACGTCGTCGGGACCGACCTCGAGATGGTACTGCACGTCCGCGTTCGGGTCCTCGCTGTCTCCGGTCATGTTCCCGGGCTTTCTCGGAGCCGTCTCAAAGTCGTTGCGGCTCGACGGTCCCGTCAGGCCGGATCCGCGGACGAAACCCGTTTGTCGTCGGGGCATCAACGCACGGTCGAATGGCCCGGAACGACGAGCTGCGGATGACGGCGGAGTCCCTCACGGACTCCGTCGTGGTCTGTGGAGTCGGTTGCTACGACGCATCGCTGGCCGACGTGGCGTTCCCACACGCGCGCTACAGCCCGGCTTCCGCGCTGTCGGATCACGTGACCGACTCGACCGCGGCCGTCGTGATCGGCGTCGACCCGGCCGCATCTGGAGCGGTCCGAGGCCTCCACGAAGCGCTCGCATTGCGGTCCGGCGCGGACCCGAGCGCGAGCCCGTTCACCGTCGCAGTGATCCCGTGTGCCGCCGTCGAGGGAGATACGCTCGCAGAGGTTCGGGAGCACGTCGATGGGTTGCTGCTGGCCGATTCGCCGGCATCGGAGCCGGAGTCCACCCGCACCTCGGACGCTACAGCTCACGCCTCCGACTCCGGCGCTCGCCCTCCCGCTTCCGGAGCTAGCGGTGCACGCTCCGGAGACGGGTCGGTCGTCGACGAATCGCTTGATCCGGTCGAACGAGGGATCCGGGAACTGCTCGCCGCGGTGCAGCGCCCGGGGTTCGTGAACCTGGATCTGACTGACGCGCGAACCGTGCTCTCGGCGGGCGTCGCCGCGATCGGATCGGGGACCTCCGGATGCGATTCGCCGGGGAGCGCGGTCAACGCCGCGTTCCACCGGCTGCCGAGCGCGGTCGACGTCGACGACGCGACCGCGGTTCTCGTCGACGTCGTCGTCGATCCCGTCACGAGCATCACCGCCGCGACCGACGCGATCAGCGCTGTTCGCGAGCGGATCGATGGGGATGCGAACGTCATCTGGGGCGGTGCAGTCGACGAGTCGACCGACGGCGAGCTCACCGTGCGCGTCGTCGTTGCGGACGTGCGTTATTCGCCGGCGGTCGTCGCGGGTGACCCCTGTCCGCGCTGTGGAACGACGCTTTCCGCCTACGCGTTCGGTGCCCGGTCGACGCTGTCGTGCGACGGCTGCGGCTTCTCGGGGATCGACGTTCGACGTGGCTGAGATGTCGCGGTCGGCGTCGCGACGGTCGCTCCCATCCGCAAGACACACGGGAGATCCGCGGCAACGGCGACGCATGGACAGTGACGATGCGGCTGGCGACGGACGCCCCGATGACGACGAGGACGGTACGAACGGGTCGAGCCCGCAAGCAACGGAGGCGTTCATTCGGCGGCATCTCGATCGGTACGCGGAGACACAGGGTGTGCTGCCGGAACGACTGCAGTCGTTCGGTGACCGGTACCGCGAGCAGGGGTATCTGACGAGAGAGCAGCTGTACGAGATCGCCTACGAGTCGTCGACACGAAGCGCTCACTACGTGGAGTGGAACACGAAGGAGCGATGTCGAGAGGTGACCGCGAACGTCCTCGCGGTCGACGGCGACTTCTCGGCGATGCGCCTGCTTACGGGGTTGTCAGGATTCAAAGCTCCGACCGCCTCCTGTGTGTTGACCGCGCTGGATCCCGATCAACACGCCGTCATCGACACCCGGGTGTGGGCGTCGCTCGACCGATTAGATCGACTCGACGGGCGCAAGGAATCGTTCGACGCCGACGACTACGTAACGACGATCGAACCGATCCGCGACATCGCCGCGGAGACCGGGCACACCGTCGCTGAGGTCGGCTATGCGCTGTTCGCGCACGACGCACACGTCAGAGAAGGAACGCTTCACTAGTGGCATGGAGCGCCATAAAACTGTGTTGCATGGCCTATTCCACGATCGCATACCCGAATCAGCCGTGCGAACGATCCGCTTCGTGGTCGATGCCGGGCGTATATTGTGCATAGTAGAATCGAGCAGATGCGTATAAAGGCGGATTCAGCACGGTGAGGAGTGGTATATAAATGAGCGGTGAGGCAGAGACCGACTTGGAAGCCCCAGTCGCGACGGCTCGCGCGGCTCGCTGCGCGCTTCGGTCGCTTCGCTCCCTGCAGTGCTTTCGTCGCCGTGCGTCGCCCTCGCGACTGCCCCTTCCAGTCCCGCCCCGCACCGCAGCCTCGGACCGCCCCAGCCTCGACCGGAGGGGCCGCCGGAATCTCGGCGGCCCCTCCGGTCTCCCTCGCGCGCTCGCTCACGGGCCTGCGGCCCGCTCGCGGCGCGCGCCACCGCAACCACACCGCAGAGCATTGTTCGGTTATCAGGTGACTGCGGGCGGTCGGCGCGCGCCCCCGAG
>OBKM01001226.1_pt1 | contig 10702 bp, 18 predicted proteins | sample 1519691 | NCBI WGS metagenome assembly OBKM01 (sample SAMEA37050418, study PRJEB22526) | metagenome | biome: saline pan; feature: lake; material: water | place: Egypt | collected 2015 | depth 0.5 m
GCTCAATGGCGATCTGATAGGTCCGGTCGTAAATAGGCAGCGCCTCAAACAGGTCAGCGGTGATCTCAAGGCGCAAGCGATCGTTCGTACCCTCGGCGTTTTCGACGGACGCCTCGGCGTCGCGGTCTGCGTCACTATCGGTGTCCCATACGACGTTGGCAAAGTCCTGCCCGACGTGGCGCCGGAGGTGCGCGCGGATGCGGTCGAAGCCGCTGAGCCAGTCAAGCGGATTCCCGTCATCGTCCTCCAGCAAAAAGGTGAGGTCGGACGTGTCGCCGCGATTGCGCTTGATCTCTTCGGCCATGTCGCTAGTCGCTTGTGACAATGATCGTACTTGTTCTATCCGTCAATGTATTCTTCCGGGCGCGGCCACGTCTGCCGGGCGAGAATCCACCCGAAAATGACCGCCCCGGCCCAAAGTCCTGTCGGGTCGAGAAGCCATTCTAAGGCGCCCGTCACGAAGCCTGTGCCGAGCACCAAGAGCGCGCCGGTGTGGCCGGAAAAGTGATCTACGCTGTCCTTCCGTGGATAAAACCAGTGCGCGGCGCATGCCGACCAGATCAAAGCGATCCCCGCCGGTTGCGTCCACGCCACAAGGCCAAGGCAGCCCCAGGCGTAGGCGACGCTCGGGTTCCGGTCCGCATACGCCGCAATCTTCGCGCTCCACGTCGATTTTTCGTCGGACGCGGCGGCGTAGGCCGTGGCGCTAAAACCCACGGCGATGATGAGGACCGAATACAAAGGGGAGAGGGTCGGCATTTTTACCTCGTAATAATCTACACGTCGACCTGCTTGCCGCTGCACCGCTCAATCACGCCTTCAATGTCGCGCCCGATCGTCTCTAGGTCCTTGTCGCCCGTGATGAGCGCGCGGACCCACGGGAGCGCGTGGCTCTTGAGCTCGTCGATGCAATCCTTCCGCGCCTGGTCGTCATCGATAATCCGCGCGGCGGTTGCGACCCCATCGATGATCCGTATGATGAGGCTCGCCACGTCGGACTCGATCACCTTGGCGCGCACAAATCCCGTGACCGTGGTGGCGGCTGTCTTAATTCCGTTCCAGATGTTCGATAGCATACCCTTGTTGTGTTGATTCGGAAGTTCTTGCTTGCGTTTCGCGGCTTCCCGCGCCTTTTCGTCGGACGGGATCCACCCGCTCGGCATCTCCGGCGCCTCAACTTCTCCTACGTCGGGCAGATCGAGGTCGGAGCCGTCGATTTTGTTGGGCCGGTCACTCATAGAACTTCTGCATGTATTCGCTCGCGCGCTTCAAAGAGTGGTGCGGAACCATCGTGCCGTCCTCGTGAATCGTAAGAGCGCCGGCCACTTCCTCATTTTCATATTGCGGGTAGCCCTTGCGCTGCGCGTAGTCATCAAACTTTTTGTAGGTGCCCGTCTTGATTGCTGCGCAGTAGCCGCCAGATTTCATCGCAAACACCTTCATGTGGAGGCCGCTGTGGTCGTGCGCGCTGGCGTAAATGTCGCGGCCCGGATGGTCAAACTTGGCGGCCCGTTCTAGTTCGTGCGTCTCGTTCCATTGGCTGTGCCCTTTTGAGTACTGGTGCCGAAGGAACACGTCTTTGCTTACTTGGCTGCCGATCTTGAGGGTAAACTCAATCTGATCGGCGTCGTACAGCACGCCGTCGCCGACCATGCGGCGCAGCGGATCGAGGTGCGTTTCGAGGCGGCTCCACCCGTCGTGGTTCCCGCCGACGACGGCGATGGAATGGCCGCTCAGTATGTCAAGATGCTCCTGCGCGCACATCCACTGCTCTTCGATGGCGAGCGACGGTTTCGCATTTTTCCCTTCCAGGTAATTGACGATAAAGTTATCAACGAAGTCGCCCAGCTTCACCGCGTACATGCCGGGCGTGCTCGCAATAAGTTCTGCGTCGCGGAGCGCGTGGTCGATGTCACATCCGCTATTTCCGTAATGCTCGTCGCCCTGAAAGGCGAGGCAGACCGGCCCGTAATCGAACCGAACCACCTGCCGGCGCCGAGCGCGCTCCTTCTCGCGGCGCCGAGCGTATAGGTCGCGCTGGCGACTGACGACGTCCGAACGGTCTTCGTTTTGCCGACCGGCGACGCGGCCTGTTATGTGTGGGTTCGGCGGGTCCTCATTGTTGTGCTCCGTCTTCGGTGGGCCGCTCCGCATTTTATCAGCAGGGTGGCGCACCTCCAGCGTTTCGCGCGTTACTTCCTGCGGGTCCCGCTCTGCGTCGGCCGGTCCGCTATAGGTGTCCGTTTGGTTTTCTTGCAGCCACTGGCGTAATCTATACTTTTTCTCCTTGTCGTTCGGGTGCGACTTGTAACTTTCGTCAGGGTCGGCGTTGATCGCGTCGTGCAGGCTACTATCTGCGATGCCTGTCTCGCGCGACAGGGCTTTAATCGTCTCGGCCTGCTCGGCGGCGCGACTCGCCAGTCGTGCGAGTTCGCTGTCCATCCGATTGGCGATTGGTCAGAAAGTCCGGAAAACGCGTCCGATGCTCGCGCAAAATCTTGAGTAGGTGCTCGGCCGCGCCATTCTTGCGCCACTCGACGCGCTTCGCCTCTTTGCACGCGCCCTCTAGGCGCTCGCGCGCCGCGCGGATCCGCTCCTTTTCGTCACTGGTCCTCATCGCGGATCTCATCCTCTATGATCGCAGCCATCTCTTCCATCGCCTCAGCACGTTCCATCATCTCCTGCTTGATAAACGTCCTGTCGTCCTCCCACGCCTTCAGCATCACCCACATCACCGCAAGGAGCACGGCGATCACGACGATGAGGCCGCCCTGGTCGATAAGCTCTATCAGAACTTCAGTCACCGCTGCGCGGCCCCCATCGCCGATCTTCCGATCCTACGTCTACGTGCGTGAAATTCAAGTATTTGCCGATCCCGCCGAAGCCCAATTCCTCAGCGAGCCGTTCGGTTTTAATCACCGTCGCCTCCGTCGCCACAATATCGGCGGCCATGCCTTTCATGTGCAAACTCTCAGCGGCGCCGCCGACCCGTTCGTTGTGCGCCGCCGTCCGGAATCCGGAGGTCACGCGCATCGGGCCGAGCTCGTCGCGCATCGCCTGCAAACCGTCAAGGAGCGCCGGATGCAGTGCAACGGCCAGCGTGCCGTCCTTGCTCTGAAACTCGCCGAGCTGGAAGTTCTTGCGGAGCTGCTTTTCCGGCCCGTGGCACGGGATCCAGTAGGTTGTACTGTATCGTGGCAAGCAGTCGCGTAGTCGCATAGGCACAAAACAGAAAAAAGGCAGACCCTCCACCACACCGATATGCTCGGCGTCGTGGAAAGCCTGCCTCTCATGCAGACCTTTCGTTTATGTGTCGACCCGCGACTACTCGCGCGCGAGCGGGATCTTGACGGTGACCTTCAAGTAATCCCGCCGCTTGCCGGGGTCGGTTTCGATGGATTCGACCGTGCCCTGCGCTTGCACGTCACCAGCGGTCAGGCTCACGGTCTGTCCGCCGCGTGCTACGTTATAGAGCGCGGCGTGGTGCTTCAGTAGGTTACTCATACGACGCTCGGGCTGCGAGCGCCACCCTCTTGCTCTACTTACATTCTATACTAAACGAGCCGAAAAGATTCAAGCGCGGATTTTTACACCGTAATCTCGGACGGCTAGAACTGCACGCTGCTGATCTCACATCCCGACCGGTCGAGCTCGGCGTAGACGTACCCGCGGTCGATGCACTCTAGGTCCATGCAGTACACCCACTGCTGGCGCTCCCGGTTTTCCATCCGCGTCACGTTCACGTCGCGCGGGTCGCCGAGGAAGTCTAGGACCGCCTCACAGTCGTCGCCGGATTGCACGGCCGCCATGTCCTGAGCGGTCACGTAGCCGCCCGCGCAGCCGATGAGAAGCGCCGCAAGTGCGATTAGGATTCCGTGTCGCATAGGAAGACGTGGTTGTTCGCTTTTTGCTCATAGTAACGCCTCCACCACGCGGTGTCAAGCTACCCGACCGACCCGTGCCGCGCGGCCTCTTCTGCTTCGGACATGTGGACCGAGGGCCGGGAAAAGTTGCCCAAGACGCGCCCCTGGATCTTAATGTCCACCGCGCGCCCGCCTTCGTTTTCGTACGTCGTGCCCTCTTTGTAATAGTACTTCACGCTGCGCGGATTCGGGCCTTTCTTTGTGAGTAGGATGCCACCCGCGATCCGCTCGAAGTGCGCCACCAGGAGGCCATCTTCCTTGTGGAAGAAGTAGACGTACAGCCCATCTACCGTGACCTCACGTTGCGGCTCGACCACCACCAGCTGACCGTCGTTCACGTAGGGCGCCATCGAGTCGCCGCGCACCTTCGCAAATTGCTTGCCGTTGCCCAGCTCGATGCCTGTGCCCTCAAAGATCCGCTCGTCGTAGACAATCTCATCGCGCGCCATAGACGTCTCTCCGCCTCCTACAAGAATCGCGTCGGATCGCATTGTCGAAGTATGGGCAGTGGCCCTCTTTTTATCAACCGCTCGCTGCTCATTTTTTACGGCGTAATCTTCGGGAAGCGCGTAATGGCCCCGCTTTAAGCGCACGAGCTCGTCGCCCGCCATTTCACTTAGAAGATTACCCGCGCGCGTGCTGCTCATATCGGTCTTTGTCACCACGTCGTCACGTGTGATCGGCTCACCTTTCTGCCGCGCGACGGATAGGATCTCTTCTTTTCTCGTCGTTGTCATGGTCTGTTACCCCTGATTTATCTTTTCTTCATGATTTTGTGACATGACAAAGGAACGCTTGTCACGTGATAAAGTACATGTAAGTGCATTGGTTGATAACAAGATAGGCGGCAACAGGCAAATGGACAACAGCCTTCCGAAATATCCACAAGTCAACGCTCGCGTCTCCCCGGAACTGAAGCGCTGGATTCAACGGCGCGCCGAGGAAGAGCATCGCAGCCAGTCAAGCCTTGTGCGGAAAATACTGGAAGAGCGCCGCGAGCGTGAGGGTGATCCCCAACTTGCCTGACTCCACCCATAAAGCCGCGCGGCGGGTCCTGAAAAGTAACACGCGAGTTGTAACGATCCCTTGAATCAGAGCGCCACACCCCTTGCTCGCCCGCCTGGAGGCGACAATGTCCAGGTCGGTCCCCTGCCACCGGAGACAGCGCAGGTGAGAGAGTGAAGGGTGAAAGCGACGGCGCCGCCGGGCCGCCGAGATCCGCCCGGCACGTTCTTTCACTTGCGGGCCGCTCTGCGAGCTTGTTCGTTCTCTAGGTTGGTGTGCAGCGCGGAGCGGCCCCTTATATGGCCCGTGAGTGCCCACTGTGAGGCATTGAGGTTTTAGACGCCAGCGCCGGCAAACGCTGCGCTATTTTCGACGCACTGAGGTTCGATCCCTCCACGGGTCACGACGCGCCGAGCATGGCGCTTTATCGACAGAAAAAGCCCACGCCGGGTCCAGCCGACGTGGGCGCTCATCAAGACCGAGATGCATTATGACGTACTCAACCCATCGTCGTATGATCCGACGACAAAAGAAAATTGCAGAGCGGTACGCCGAACCCAACAGCCAGCGTATCCTCGCGCTGGAATCGGCGGGCTACTCCACGCAGGAGGCCCGCAAGATCGACAAGCTCGAACGGCGCGAAAATGTGCTTACGGATCTCCGCGCCGACGGCGGCCTCGATCCCGCCGAGGAGCAGGAGCTAGAGCGGATCGGCCGCGAATTGGCTCGCCTCACCGCAGACGTAAACAAGGAGGTGGTGAGCCATGGGTAAAACGTGGAAGCAGCGCAACGAACCGATCATCACCATCTCCCTCGCCGGGTATACGGCCGAACTCTACCGCCTTGAGCGCGAGCACGGCCGCGACCTCTTGCGGACGTGGATCTACGACCCGGGCGGCGAGCTTGTCCCTGACAAGCGCGAAACGGGATCCGGCGCATGGATCGAACATCCGTGGCACGAGCGCGAAATCTCGCCGCTGGAGACGCAGGGCGACCTCGTGCAATCCGTCAAGCAGAAGCTCATCGGCCTGCACAAAGGCACGCTTGACCTGCGCCCGGTAACGACCGAGGCCGACAAGCAAGACGCCTTGGGCGGGCCTACGGCCCAAGAGAAACGCGCCGATGAGCGCCGCCGCATGAAGCGCGAGCTCCGGCGCGCGGTCGCTCGGCGCACGGGCAAGCCTCTCGAAGCCATCTCTGAATACGACATCCGCGCTGAGGAAGAGGCGCGGGGAGGCATACTATGAGTGACGTAAGACACCACGGCGAGCGGCCCGGACCGTCCGTTGCGGACATAAGGCGCCGCCAGGCCGAGCAGAAGATTGATCTCCTAAGCGACCTGCTCGACGACTACCGGGACGCGATCCAGCGCGCCGAGGACCTGCTCCGCGATGACCACGCTGGGCCGCAAGTATCCGCCGCGCGGTCGGTGTTAATCGGACAAATTAGCAAAGACCCACTTGGAGGTGAGAGCGATGAGTAGCTTCGGATGGATCTTAGTGCTATTCGGCGGAGGGAGCATTATCGGCTCCCTCCTGCTGGCCTTGATCGAGGACCACCTGCATGGCGAGCCGCCATCCCGGCGGGGAGGGCCGCGAGTATGACTTATGCTTTCCTACTCGTGTGGCTGGCGCCCATAATCGCCCTTCTCGGCGGCTACCTCGGCGAGTGCTACGACGAGTGGCGCGCGCCGGACCCCTACGCCACGACCCACGACCCGCCGATGCCCGGCGACGGGGCCGACCTCGATATTCACTTGCTCAATAGGACTGATTATAGTCCGATCATAGAACACTCAACTGACCATGACTGACACTCTAGCAGCAATCACCGACGACAACACTGAGAACGGCACGCTTCCGCAGCGCAAAGACGCGGCGCTCTCTAGCGCCGTGCAGATCGACAGCGTCGACGACGTGGTGCGGCTGGGCAAGATGATGGCCGCATCGGGCTTTTTCTCCGACGCCCAAGACACCGCGCAGGCGTGCGTGAAGATCCTCGCCGGGGCCGAGCTGGGCATCAGCCCGCTCGCCGCGATGCGGGGCGTCTACGTCTTTGACGGCAACACGACGCTCAACAGCTCGCTGATCGCCGCCCTCATCAAGCGCCACCCGCGCTACGACTACGAGGTAGTGAAGGTCAACGACGGCGGCGCGGCCATCGACTTCTACCAGGAAGGCGAGCGGCGCGGCCGCGCGACCTTCTCGATGGACGACGCCAAACAGGCGGGCCTGACGTCGAAGCGGAACTGGAAGAAGTACCCGCAGGACATGATGTTCGCGCGCGCCATGACGCGCGGGGCGCGGCGGTTCTGCTCCGAAGTGTTCTTGGGGCCGGTCTACACGCCCGACGAGATGGGCGCGGTCACCGACAAGCAGGGCAACCCCGTGCAAGCGCCCGATGAGGTGGAGCAGCAGGCCCCGAAGCGCACCCACGAGCACCCGGATCCGGGGCCGCAGACGGAAGCGCAGGAGCTGTACGACGAGATCAAAGACCTGCTAGACGACGCCGAGCACCTGCTCGGCCCTGAGAAACTGGAGCGGTACCACCGCGCAATCTCAGAGACGCGCGACGAGGATGAGCTCAGAGAAATCCGATCCGTCGTGCATAGCTCAATTGAAGCCGAAGAAGATCGCCGCCAAGAAGCTGACGCGCAGGAAGCCGAGGGCGAGCGCGTCGGTGGCGAGTTCGACCTAGAAGAGCACTTCGACCCCAAGACGCTCGCCGCAGGCGCGTCCGACGCGGAGGACATCCCCGAGGACGACCGGATCACCGAAGCGCAGCTCAAGCGCCTCTACGCGATCGCTAAAGCGAACGACTGGTCCGAGGGTGCCCTCGACCGGCTTGTGAAAGAGGAGCTGGGCTTCGCCTCGAAGAAGGTGATCCCCTACGGCGCCGTCTACGACGATGTAACCGAAGCCCTCAAAAACGACGCGCTTCGCGCGCAAATGTCCGACGCCTAGTTTATCACCGCCGCACGACCGGAAACCCCGCGGTTCGATACCGCGCGTGCGGCCTGCGACGCTGCTGCATTATTACGACGTAAAGAGATATGAGTGACGAACTGAAACGCGTCCCACTGTGCGAAGAGCTAGTGGCGATTACCGACGACATTAAGGAAGCGATTGTTTTGCGACAGATGCTCTACTGGCTCCCGCGCATGGACGACGTTGACAAGTACCTCGAAGAAGAAGTTGAGCCACGCACGAGCGACACCGACATCCCGCTGTCTCACGGATGGGTCTATAAGACCGGCGAGACGATCGCTAATGAGACGATGATCGGCTCGCACAAAACCGGCCGGCGTCGCCTTAGCGCGCTCGTCGAAAAAGGCTTTCTGCTGGAGCGCGAAAACCCGCATCAGAAATGGGATCGCACCAAGCAGTATCGCGTCGATGTCCGCGCCATAGAGAGCGCGCTTCAAGAGGAGGGTTACACGCTCCGCACCGTCGTCGGCAAAGATTGGCCGGTGCTCAAACGCATGGCCGAGAAAGCGTGCGGACAAGGCGGGGCGCCGGATAGTCAACCTGAAACGTCGAGTGAACAGCCTGTCCAGTCGAGAGAACCGGATGTCCATGCAATACCAGAGACTACAACAAAGACTACAACAGAGAGGGTGCCCGCGCGGGGAGAGGAGGAAAGTGATGAAAAAGAGGACACTACCGACGACCCCCCGACGATAGACCGTGTGTTAGAGCTTGCCCAGCTCGTGCAAGTGCCGGAGACGATGGCGAAAGACTTCTACTACTACTACGAAGCGAACGGGTGGAAAGACTTCAACAGCCTGCGGGCGGCGCTCCAACGGTGGAAGGTGAACGAGCACAAGTATTCCACCGGCGGCGCTCCCACCGACAGCACGCGTGACCCCGGCCGAACGGGCGTGCACGCGTCCTACGACCGCGTATAGACTCCACTTTCATCAGCCCGATCCAACCCGATGGACGACCTCCCGACGAATAAGACTGCTGAAATGGACGCCCTCCGCGCTCTGATGCGGGGCGGGCGCCAGGTGCGCGCCGACACCGCCGGGGCGCTCCGGCCCGAGATGTTCTACCACTTCCCCGCCGTGGCGCGCGCCGCGCTTCGGATCCAGGCGCAGGGCGACAAGCCCGACCCCGAAACCGTCGCAAGCGAGTCCGGCGCGGAGGGGGCGGTAATGAAGATCGCCCAGCGCACGACGCCCCCGGCCAATGGCCCGCGCTACGCCAGGGCCGTGGAAGAGGCGTGGGTGCAGCGCACCTACTTCCAGCGCCTCTCGCAGTTCGCAGGCGAAGCCTTGGAAGGCCAGGACGTGAAGGCGCTCCGCGACGAGGTCGAGCGGTTTGCCCTGCAGATGAGCCGCGCGACCGCCGAGGGCGACCCGACCCCGATCAGCGAGATCGTCCCCGACGCCCTGGAGATGATTCGCAAAGAGGAGGAGGCCCAGGGCGTCCCCGGCATCCCGACCGGCTTCGACAAGCTCGACGATCTGACCGGCGGGTGGAAGGACGCGACCCTAAATATCATCGCCGCGCGCACGAGCCAAGGCAAAACCGCCCTCACGCTCCGGACGTGCCTCGAAGCGGCGAAGGCGGGCCATCCCGTCCTGTACGTGAGCCTGGAGATGGGCCGGAAGCAACTCACCCGCCGCCTCATCGCCCAGGAAGCGAAGGTCCGGGGCCAGCCCGACTCGAAGTACCGCCCCGAAGAGCGCGAGAAGATAGAGCGCGCGACCGAGCGGTTCCAGTCCCTCCCCTTCTACATTGAGGATAGCGGCGGGATGGACGCCTACGACGTGATGAGCGAAGCGCGCCGCATGAAGTCGTCGGCCGGCGTGGAGCTCGTGGCGGTCGATTACCACCAGAATATGAAACCCCTGTCGGGCCACGACCAGCGCTACGAGTGGATCGGCGAGAGCGCGCGCCTTCTCAAAAAGCTCGCCAAAGACGAGGAGATCGCGGTGCTCCTGGTGAGCCAGGTGGGCCGAAGCGCGGAGCGGCGGTCGAACAAGCGCCCGCAACTTTCGGATCTCCGGCAGGCGGGCGAGGACGACGCGGATCGCGTGATCACGATCTACCGCCCGGAAGAGTACGGCATCACGACCGACGAGATGGGCAACTCCACCGAAGGCAAGGCGGAAATCACCGTCGCCAAGCACCGCAACGGGCCGACCGGCTACTTTGACCTCGCCTTCGTGGAGAAGTCCGCGGACTTTCAGCCGCTCGAATCCCATCGCACGACCCCGAACGGCACTCCGAATGACCACCCCTTTTAACCCATGCGCACCGAGATCACCGACTTGCTCAGTGGCCTCTCCCGCAGCGGCACGGACGAGTGGACCGGCCCCTGCCCTTTTTGCGGCGGGGAGGATCGCTTTATCGTGACCGAAAATGCAGGCCGCGATGGCCGCCAGCTCTTCTGGTGCCGCGACGCGCCCGGCAAAGGCTGCGGCCGGGCCGGCGACGCGATCACGCTCCTGCAGGAGCTCGAAGGCTATTCCTTTAAGGAGGCCAAAGAATACACGGGCCTCGACCCCGCCGACCACGACGACCTCAGTGAAGCCGTCCAGACGCGCCGGGAGCGCCAGGAGGCGCGGATGCGCCAGCAGCTCAAACAAGACATTCAGTTTTTCCGGCAGTGGGCCGAGGCGCCCAAAGAGACGAAGGAGCGCCTGCGGAGCGCGGGCCGCGTGCCGAAAACGCAGTTTTACCTCGACGCGTGCCGGGCGGCGTACTACCGGCTGGAGGCGCAGCTTCTTCATTAAATCAAATACCACTACCCCCATGATAAAACGA
>OBKM01001227.1_pt1 | contig 10701 bp, 9 predicted proteins | sample 1519691 | NCBI WGS metagenome assembly OBKM01 (sample SAMEA37050418, study PRJEB22526) | metagenome | biome: saline pan; feature: lake; material: water | place: Egypt | collected 2015 | depth 0.5 m
GGCGTGGCACCGCCGTTGATGCCGTAGTCGATGATTCCCTCGGCGGCAAGGGCTGCCTTTTGATCGACTGCGTCGCCTGTAATCGTCTGTGGATCTGTGTTTGGCTGGTCGACAACAGTCGTCACGCCGCCTGCAGCAGCGCTTCGTGTCCCGGTCGTCCACGTTTCCTTGTGTGAGAAGCCAGGCTCACGGAAATGCACGTGGACGTCGAGCGCGCCGGGGAATACGCGCAGTCCCTCGATATCGACTGCTGGCTCGTCGTCGGCGTCGAGTCCTGTTCCGACCGCGGCAATCCGGCCATCGTGGACTCGGAGATCGCGGGTTCGTCCGTCTGGAAGCGTCCCGTTCCGGATGAGCATACCGGCTAACGGCTCCCGCCCTTCTAAAATCTCTCGAAGCACGTCGCCGTACGCGGCGTGCGCCTGGTCCTGTGTGTGGCACAGTCGTTCGCTACAACCGCACAATCTCTCTTTGCCGACCGTCGACGAGCGCTGCTTCGATTGCTGTGTCAAGAGTGTCTGGCTCACCCCCTGCGGCCTCAACGCTCCCGACACTCGTCGGAGCAAACGGCACCCCAAGCGCATCGTACACCGGATCAAGCACCGTTGCGATCTCCTCACGGCGGTCTGGAACTGCGATTCCAGCGGTGAGCGCGACCGAGCGTTTGACCCGCTGTGCGAGGCCGACAAGCTTGCCGTCGGCAGACAGCGAATGCGTTCCTGGACAGAATGAGTTCTCTGGCTCGCCGCGGGTAGCGTCCACTCCGACCGTCGATAGCGCTGTCTCGATCGCTGTAGTTACGGTTTCGTACCGCTCATCCATCCCAGACCGTGCGTCGCTGATCGGCTCTGCGTACGCGAACGCAAGTGTTGTGCCGGTGTAGGCGACGGCCCGCCCGCCGACCTGCCGTTCGATCGCCGGATAGCCGTGTCGCTTTGCGGCGTCTTTTGCGGTGTCGTATCCGGGCTCGCGAGCGTCACGACGGCCGAATGCGACCTGTCTGTGTGGCGCCCACACCCGGACGGCGGGCTGGCGGCGCTCGGCGGCTGTCGTGAGCAACTCCTGGGTGACTGCCCTGTCTGCGCCGATTGTTTTGCGACGACCCTTGTACACTCTGACAGGCACAGGCTGGTGTACGCTTCCTGGCGACAAACGACCTGTGGTCGCGATTCCGACGGCAGTCTTTTTACTGCCGGCGGCATTCGAGCAAATATGAGAATCGTCATCGTCGGGTACGGCCGTGTCGGCAGCCGAACCGCCCGGGTGCTCGCCGAGGAAGGGCATGCGGTTGTCATCGTCGAAACTGATGTCAACGCTGCAAACCGTGCACGTGAGAACGGGTTTACCGTCGTCGATGGCGACGGCGCAACCGAGGGAACACTCGAACAGGCAGATATCGCCAGCGCTGACGCGCTCGGCGGTCTCACGAGCGATCTGAACGTCAACTTCTCGGCGTGTATGATTGCAAACCAGTACGACTGCCGGACGGTGCTTCGCATTGACGAAGACTACCGCGAGGAAATCTACGAGACCTACGCCGACGATGTCGACGAGGTGATCTACCCTGAGCGTCTCGGCGCTGCCGGCGCAAAAACCGCGCTGCTTGGCGGCGACTTCAACGTTATCGCAGACCTCACCGAACAGCTACAGATCAGCGTCGTCAAGGTCCCGGAGCACTCGTCGGTCATTGGCAAGCGGGTGCCAGAGCTTGATCTGCCGGCGTCCGGCCGTGTCTACGCACACGGCCACAAGGGCGACAATCGAGGGCGGTGATCGACTTGCTGTCATCGCCGAAACTGAACGAATCGACGACGTCCAGTCGTATCTACAGGGCTGACAACGTCGTTCGTGCGGTCGGTCAGGCGGCTCAAGCGGTTATTTTATCCGACAGAAAACTTACCGGAGTTCCAATCCATCGGTCGAGTATGAACAGACGACAGCTCCTGTCCGCGATCGGCGCGAGCACGCTGCTTTCGGGCTGTCTGGCCGACGAAACCGACGACACAGACGCTAGTTCTGGAGTCGACCCAGCCAGCGATTCGGATGCTGACGGGGAACAACCAGAACCTCCAGCGGGCACAGTCGTCGATCAGTTCGGGACCAGTCCAACCAGACCCGAGTGTTCGATCGAATCGGAGACGATCGAGTTCGAGATCGAGGGCGACACCAGAACGTATGCGACTGCAGCGACGACACCGTATCCAGACCAGCCAGACACATTCGGCGACTCGGCACTCGCCGAGTACGTCGAGTCGTTCGAAAACGCGTACGTCACTCACAACGTGCTCTGTGACCGGCGTGGGAGCGGCCACATCATCGGCGTCAGGAACCAGATCAGCGAACGAACAGTGCTTGACTGGTATGAAGACGTGACCGCCGTGCATCTGCAGCGGTACGCGGGCGCAAGCGCGGGTGTCGAAGAAGACGGCGCGATGTGGCAGTCGGATATCGGTCCGACGGCCGCGTGGTACGCTATCGACGAGACCGGCGCTGCACGGATTCAGGGGGAGTATCAGGAACCGACCGACGATCCAGCCGATGCACCGAGTCCACTCGAAGCCGGGACGCTCGTCGCTGCATTCGATTGATGTAGCTCAGTGTTCTGCGCAGGTGGAGAGGGGAGATCGGGCCAACAGGATCGGCCCTTGCCCCCGCCGTGGGAACGAAACGAAAGTGGGTGTGGGAGAGCTGTGTGGGGCGCGCGGATGGGAACGACGGCCGTCGCAGACGCGCCCATCAGATCGAACGACGACGGGAAACTTAAAACCGCGTCAGACAGACGCGTGACTTCTGTGTGTTGACCACCTGACGGCAACCGTTTCATTGTTACCATCCTGAAATAATATCTGGCCGAACGTTTATGAATGGGAGCGGAGCCAGCCATTCCTATGTCAGCGCCTCCGACTAACTCGTCCCCACAGTCAACTGAGTCATCTTCGGCGACAGCAACTGGAAACGACGATGAGCCTGATGGACAGTCGATTCAAAAGAGAGTTGCAACGATTGAGGCCCGCCTCGACGCGCTTTCGGGGCGGGTCGAAGCAGTCGACAGTGCGGACGAAGCGATCGAACAGCGGGCAGATGTCGCACTCGCTGCCGTCGACCGGCTTGAGAGCCGCCTCGATGAGATTGACGCGCAACTGGCACGGTTCCAGCGTGCTCCCGATACAGCAGCGCCACACTCTGGCGATAGGCAACATGACTCACAGGACGGCGCAGCCACCGAACAATCAGACCACCAGCGTCACGGCAGCCACGCATCTGATTCCTGCGGTGGTGCCAACAGGGACACGGCCTTTGAGTGGGCGGCTCCAGATGAACCAGATGTGGCAGTAGAGACACCACAGAATGACTCTCAGCACCCTACTGACCGTCGGGAACAGCATGGCCAGAGTCAGCAGACACAACACGTACGAGACGTCAGTCAGTCACAGTCAGCATCCGGAATCGACCACGTGCAACCGGCTGACTCGATGGCAGATGAGCAAGGCATGAGTGACGGTGCTGCGCCGACCGCAACCAGCGGCCCGGACGCGGTTCCTGACGAGCGCGGACTCGTAGACCGACTTCGTGACCGACTGTGATCCGTGTGGCTCTCGCGGTCGCCTGTGCAATCGCACTGCTCGGCGCCTCGCTGCCGGCAATCGACGACGCCCGAACCGAGAACGCTGCGGCGACGATTGAAACAGACATCGATCGACTTGATCGTGCTGCGGCAGCTGTCGCAGCGGCTGACCGCCCGCGGACCGACACTCCCGGTGAGCGCCGAGCGGTCGTGATTTCTCTCCCTGATCGAACAGTTCAAAATGCGGGAGTCGAAGCGGTACGCATCGGTGGTGCGTCGAACCGGACAGTTGAGTACCATCCCGGAGGCGGGCGGACTCAAACAGCGGTCCTTTCTGCCCCAGTCCGTCCGGAGGGCGGTGGTCAGATCGTTCTCTCCTCGCCGGGAACCCACCGTCTGGTGTTGTCGCCTGCTGCTGATGCGGACGGAGTTCTTGTTGCGCTCGATAGTCCAGACTAACCATCGTTTCTCAGTCAGGTGTAGTACAGCGGATTGCAGCACGCGGGTTGAAACGCCATCACGATCCGTCGGTAATCTGCTCGCACCGGAGATTCAAGTAGGAATACGCGACCAACCTGTGCTATGTTTGGTCGGTCCGGCACGGACGACGGCTGTGCGTGTACGACGGCGGTCGAGGGCGACCGACTTGTCGTCGATGCAAGCGACTGCGATGGGGACGGGCTGGCAGCCGACCCCAAGTGTCGAGAAACTGTCATCCGTACGATCGGGGATGCGACAGTATCGACAGTAACGGTCGAGGAGTGTGGTCTTGAACGCGCGTACGAGGGCACATCCGCCGCACTGTTGCTCGCTGCCGGCCAGTTCGCCGCCGAAGTCGCGTACCACGATGAGCATCTTGCTAAACGCGCGCGTCGTGATCCGCTCGGGGCTGCCTTCGATGCAACTGCTCGCCCCCCTCCTGTTGGAACACTCGTCGCTGAAACTGGGCTCGCAGAGGTTGCAGCAGCTACAGACGACTACGATGTTGCTCTCTCGCCGTACATCGGGCCGACGATTGCACGCGAACGAATACAACTTCCACAACCGGACACGGCGACGACGACGTACTCGCTCGATACGGATGCAGTGGTTCATCGCTACGATTCGGACGGCCTTCCGACGTATGCGGTCGTTCCGGTCGAGGCGACGTTCGATCCCCCGGCGCTGTCTGCGCTCGCAGAGGCGTACGATCGGTACGCGACTGCCGACCCGGACGATGCGGGAGGCTCACAGTCGCGTGCTGTCCGTGCCGTTACCACAGCCGGATCGATTGATGCCTCGATCGACGCGCTCGTTACTGCTCTGGAAAAACATACGACAGGCTACGGTGTTCTTGAGGATCTCTTTGCAGACCCTGCCGTCAGCGACGTGTACGCCACTGCCCCCGTCACTGCTGGGCCGCTTCGGGCGGTCGTTGACGGGGAGACGGTCCGCACCAACGTACGCCTGACAGCAGACGGGGCGGACGCCTTTGCGTCCCGCCTCCGTGCGACAAGCGGTCGCGCGTTCTCGCGTGCGGAGCCGACACTTGACGCGAGCACCACAATTGGCGGTCAACGCGTCCGGATCGCTGGTGTCACCGATCCGGTTAGTGACGGCGTTGGCTTTGCGTTCCGGGCGAACGGCACGAACCCACTCACGCTTCCTGCGCTCGTCGAAAACGGCACGATTCCTGCTCGGGCGGCGGGGCTGCTTTCAACTGCAGTTCGCCGGAGTGCGGCGACCCTTGTCGCCGGGGCACGGTCTGCTGGCAAGACAACAACGCTCGGCTCCCTTCTCTGGGAACTGGACGCTGCGACCCGCATCATTGCTGTTGAGGATACCCCGGAGCTACCGGTTGAACCGCTCCGGGCAGCCGGCCGCGATGTCCAGCCGCTTCACACAACGCTCGGTGATGGACCCGGAATTTCGCCGGCCGACGCGCTCAGGACTGCCTTGCGACTTGGTGAGAGCGCGATTGTACTCGGCGAAGTTCGGGGGGAAGAAGCAGCTGTCCTTTATGAATCCATGCGAGTCGGTGCCGGCGGGAGCGCGGTGCTCGGGACGATTCATGGCGACGGCGGCGCGGCCGTCTACGAGCGTGTCGTTGCTGATCTGGGGGTCGATCCGGGCGCGTTTGCTGCGACGGATCTGGTTGTCACGATGGAGTCATACGAGACGCCGTCTGGCAGAGAGCGTCGACTTGCGGCGATCGAGGAGGTCATCGCACACGGCGACGGTGTCTCCTTTGAGCCGCTCTTCTCGGTTGCTGACACGGAAGACGCAGCGGCAACAGGCCGGCTTGACCGGGGGAACAGCCGGCTGCTTGCCGAGCTATCGCGTCCGACCGAATCGTACGACCAGCTCCGAACGCGCATTGACCGCCGTGGGGAGCGGATCGCACAGCTTGCAGACCGTGGCATCACCGATGCGGCTGCTGTCGCGGCTGCCTACGAAGACACTGCGCCAGGGGCAGAAACACTCGAGGGGACGCCGTGACTGGCGACCGAGTACAGATCGTTGCGCTGGCGCTGGCACGGTGCTCCCCCGCAGATGTTCCGGAGGATGCGGGAAGCGAACAGCTCGTTCGCTCGCTTCAGTTTCTTGATGCAGCTGTCGATCCGCCGACTGTCATCGCAGCAGGTTACGGCGCTGGGATCCTCGCAACCGTCGTCGGCGGGCTCGCGGTCGGGGTGGCACCCACAGCAGTCCGGCTGCCGCTGCTGGCTGTCGTCCTCTGTGCTGCTGTTGGTGTGATCCATGCCGTTCACCGACTCCCGGTCCTGTTCGCCGCCCTCCAGCGAACGGTTGCACTCGGCCGGGTTCCGTCACTGGTCGGTCGGGCAGTCCTCCGGATGCATGTTGATCCGTCGGAAGAGGCTGCCGTCCGATTTACCGCCGAATCGGGAACGGGGCCGCTTGCTCGCTCACTGCGTCGACACGTTCGGGGAGCGGAGGGTGCCAAAAAAAGCGGCTTGCAGGAGTTTGCTGAAGACTGGCGGCAGTGGTTTCCAGCACTGCCCCGAGCGACAACGCTCCTTGCCGCCGCCGCATCGGCGCCGCCCACGCGGCGCGAACACGCACTCGACCGTGCGCTTTCGACGGTGCTTGAGGGCACGCAGGATCGACTCGCTGAGTTTGTCACAACTATCCGCGGCCCTGCAACCGCACTCTACGCATTTGGGGTGTTGCTTCCGCTGGCGCTCGTTGCGGTGCTTCCGGCCGCCAGGGCAGCAGGCGTCCCGATTACGCCTCCAATCGTGGTGGCACTGTATGATATCGTTCTTCCGATTGCGTTGTTCGCTGCTGGCGGCTGGCTGCTTGTCCGTCGCCCTGTGGCATTTCCGCCTCCGACTGTCCCCGCGAGTCACCCGTCGATACCTGATCGCCGGTGGCCGCGCATCGCTGCCGGGTTCATTGCCGGCTCCCTTGCGTGGATTGTAACTGGTGTCGTGGTCTCCTGGGCACGCCCGGTGGTCGCTGTCGGTATCGGCCTCGGCGTGACGCTTCTTCTCCTCGCGCGTCCCTATGTTTCCGTCCGGGAACGCGCCAGGGCGGTCGAAGTGGGGTTGGTCGACGCACTGTACCTCGTCGGCCGGCAGGTCGGAGAAGGGCGATCAGTGGAAGGCGCAGTGGGGGTCGTTGGTGACGAACTTGACGGAGAGACAGGCGCGGCATTCAATCGTGCAAGCGCGGTCTGCACCCGACTGGGGGTTGGCGTCGAGCGTGCATTTCTGGGCGAGTACGGCGCACTGTCGGATGTACCAAGCCCTCGCGCCCATGACGCAGTAACGTTGCTTTCGGTTGCGGCCCGTGAGGGGCAGCCGGCAAGCGATGCGATCATTGCGACTGCTGCACACCTCGACCGACTCCAGACCGTCGAGCGTGAGGCGCGACACGAGCTAGCCCAGATAACCGGAACGCTCCAGTCGACAGGATCGATTTTTGCACCGTTGGTCGCCGGGGCGACGGTCGCGCTGGCTGACGGGATGGCAACGTTTGCTGACGATGGCAGTGAGCTGTCGCCGATCCCACCGGAAACGCTTGGACTGTCGATTGGGGTGTATGTTCTCGTGCTGTCGGTGCTTCTGACGGCACTGTCGACAGCACTCGCACGGGGACTCGATCGTCCGCTGCTCGCCTACCGTGTCGGTGGCGCGCTCTGCTCGGCGTCGGTCGTGTTCACCGCCGCGGTCGTTGGTGCGCAACTGGCGTTCTGACCGCGTACAGTCGTTTTGGTGTGAAGCGGACGCTCTCCGAACTGTGTGTTATTTGTTCTCATTCATGCCGGTTATCGAACACCAGTTTCCGATGTGTTATGCTTATGGGTAATTATTTGATGGTCGAGCCAGTAGTATTCGGTGATGGCAACTAACAGTCGTCGCTCCTCGGCGTCCGAACAGCCCCGCCACGCGAGCGAACCCGGGCGCGTGGCAATCAACCACATGACGGTCGTCCCTGAAGACGGGGACGCAGGCGACGAGGAGTAGGCAAACCGACACCGTGTTAGCTGCTGCGCTGTCGCCCTACTATTGATCGAACGCTGTTCTCTCCGGCAGGAAGACCGTCAAGATTCCTCTCAGTGCTGAGACGAAACCAACCTTCTTGTACTCGTCGACAATATCAGTTGCCATGGGACTGCTGGATCGGCTGCGCGGCGAGGGCGTTTCCCGCGTTGCCGTGCTCGGAATCGACGGGGTACCGTACAGCCTGCTTTCCGCCCACTTTGATGAGTTCGAGCACCTCGCAGCCATCGCAGATGAGGGTGCTGCTGGCCCGATCGAAAGCACAGTACCCCCGGACTTTCTTGCGTCTTGGTCGTCACTGACAACCGGGCTCAATCCTGGAAAAACCGGCGTCTATGGCTTCGAAGACCGGGAAATCGGCTCATATGATACGTACGTTCCCATGGGGAACGATGTTCAGGCCGATCGGGTTTGGGACCATGTCCACAACGCGGACCGGACAGCAACCGTTCTCAACGTCCCTGGTACGTTTCCACCCCAGCGGACCGTCCAGCGGATGGTTTCGGGCTTTCTTGCGACTGATGAGTCGGTCGCTGCCCACCCAGAGTCCGTTGCCTCGTATCTGGAATCGATCGGCTACCGGCTGGATGTCGACCCGACACTCGGACATGACACCGACAAAGAAGAGTTCCTTGCAGATGCCCGTGAAACCCTTGGAACTCGTGCGGAGGCGTTCAACCATTTCATCGAACAGGACGACTGGGACCTGTTTTTCGGCGTGTTTCTCACCCCTGACCGCGTGAACCACTTCCTGTTTGACGAGTTTGTCACCGACGGGCAGTACGCCGACGCTTTCCTCGACTTCTACCGAACACTCGATGAGCACATCGGGGAGCTCCGTGCTGCACTCCCCGACAACGTCACACTCATTGTTGTCAGCGAACACGGTGCGACGTCGCTTGAGTACGAAGTCAACTGTAACGCCTGGCTCCGCGCAAACGACTGGCTTTCCTTCGAGGAGTCCGTCGATTATGTGGTCCAGCTCAACCGGCTGCTCGTGGCTGCCGGTCACCTTCGATACGTGCCTGTCGAGAAGCCAGAAACCGTGGAGATTGCCCCCGAGCAGTCCGACACACTAACACTCGAACAGCTTACAAACCCTGACGCTGATCTTGACGCTGTTCTCGATGCGTCCGGGATCGCTCCGGACACCGCGGCGATCGCAACTGATTCTGAGACAGTTATCGTCTTTGCGGACGCTGCTGTCGACCCGGTTCGCGAGACGCTCGTGACGGTCTCTGATCCCGACGACGAGCGACAACTGGTCAACACCGTTGACGAGCGGGACGCTCCTGACGATATCGCGGCGGTGTTTGAACTAACTCCGGCAGCGAACGTCCGGCTTGCTGCCGAACACGCGCGCTCAGGCGACGCCGTCACCGTTCCACAAGACCGACTTGGGACGATCGCTGCTGACACACGAGCGTACTCGTTGCCTGCGGGCCGGTTCTATCTCAACCTCAACGGACGCGAGCCCCGTGGCTCCGTTCCCGAGGATGAGTACGAGGCTGTCCGAGACGAACTGGCCGATGCTCTCGAATCATTCGAGGCGCCGGATGGACGCCCGGTCTGTGACCGGGTCCTACACAAGGAAGACGCCTTCCGCGGCGATCACGACGAAATCGCCCCCGACCTTGTCGCGATTCCCAACGACGGCTTCGACCTGAAAGCAGACTTCTCTGACGAAGCGAACGAAGAAGTGTTCACAACTGGCCCTCGAACAGGAATGCACACGTTTGACGATGCTTGCCTGTTCGTTGACGACCCCAGTGCCCGGATCAACGACGCTGACATCCTTGACATCGCCCCGACGATTCTTTCCCTGCTCGATATTGAGTACGACCGCGCTACGTTTGACGGCGCAAGTCTCGTGTAGGCTAACCACTTTCCCATCGCAACTTGTCGTCAAGACTGGCAAAATCTATAAATTCCTCAATCCTCTCCTATGTAAATATGGGACGGTTCTCTGTTACGCTGGCTGTGGTTGCTGTTGTTCTTCTCGCCGGCTGTTCCGGATTTGTCGGCGATGACACTGGAGACGATGAACTGGCTGATACTGATGGAATCGAGGCTGAACTTCCTGCTGGCTACGACGAAACGGGGGTTACTGACGTTGCTACAGCAGCAGAGGGTCACGAAACAGCGGCAGGCGATGCTGACGGGATTGAACTACAGCTCGAAACCACCCAGCAGACAGGTGAGACGTCGCTGATGCTGGAACAGCACGAGCGGATCGATCAGCTGAACGACGTAGCGCTGTCCGAAAGTCGAACGGGTGACAACACCCAAAAGCGGTACCGAACTGCAGATGGGACCATCTATGTTCGCGCAGAATCCCCTGATGGCGTCCGATACCGAACCCAGGGTGAGCGACTTGACGACTCGGTTCAAGACGTTTCTGAGTTCCTCCGACTGTTCGACGGCGTCGACCTTACGCACGAACACACTGACCGCAACGGCGTGTCTGCCTTTGCATACGAACTTGACGAGTCGACGACGGTGACAATCGACGATCAGGAGCTATCGCTCGACTCGGCCTCGCTGGTCGTTGACGAACACAGTCGACTCCACTCGCTGTCGATCACAGCAACCGCTGATGACGGCGATCGCACGCGCGACAGTGCGGGATGG
>OBKM01001228.1_pt1 | contig 10691 bp, 10 predicted proteins | sample 1519691 | NCBI WGS metagenome assembly OBKM01 (sample SAMEA37050418, study PRJEB22526) | metagenome | biome: saline pan; feature: lake; material: water | place: Egypt | collected 2015 | depth 0.5 m
GAGACGATCATCATGCGGGTTCGACTCCCACGAATCCTGTTGGCCGCGGCCGTCGGCTTTGCACTCGCCGCCGCGGGAACCGTCATGCAGGGGTTTTTCCGCAATCCGATGGCCGATCCCTCGATTATTGGCGTGTCGTCGGGCGCAGCGGTCGGTGCGGTCGCGTTTCTCGTCGTCCCGATGGTGATTCCGTTCGGACTCGGCCTCCGTGGTGCGGCCTTCGTCGGCGCGTTGGTGACGGCGTTCGCGGTGTACCTGATTGCCACCGAGGGCGGCCGAACGCCGGTAGCAACGTTGCTGCTCGCAGGCGTCGCAATCCAGGCGTTTCTCGGCGCGGTCATCTCGGTTCTCCAACTGCACAGCGGTAACGGACTCCGCGCGGTCGTCCACTGGCTCATGGGCCATCTCGGTAACGCCGGCTGGAACGACGTGGCCGTGACGCTCGTGCTCGTCCCGCTGTTGTTCTTCGTCCTCTTAGCCTACGCACGCGACCTCAACATCCTCCTGCTCGGCGAATCTGAGGCGCAGGGACTCGGCGTCGAAGTCGAACGAACCAAGCGGATTTTGCTCGCCGTCTCGTCGGTGCTGACGGCGGCAGCCGTTGCCGTCTCGGGCGTTATCGGCTTCGTTGGCCTGATCGTTCCCCACATGGTTCGGCTCGTCGTCGGCCCCGACCACCGCGTGTTGTTGCCGGCTGCCGCGCTCGCGGGAGCTTCGTTTCTCGTACTCACCGATACGGTCGCCCGCGCGGGCGCAACCGAGATTCCGGTCGGCATCGTGACCGCCGCCGTCGGCGCGCCGTTTTTCCTCTATCTGCTCCGCAGCCGGGAAGTCCACGAGCTATGAACAACGACACCGAACCATCAGCCGAAAGCGACAACAGTAATCGACGCGACAGCGGAGTGCCCGATTCACACGAGAGCGAGCCAACGCTCCGTGTCGAGGACGTTTCGGCCGACCTCGGCGGCAGCAGGGTGCTCTCTGCGGTCTCGCTGCAGGTCGACCAGAGCGAACTCGTCGGCCTCGTCGGCCCCAACGGCGCGGGCAAAACCACGTTGCTTGGGGCGGTTCGCGGCACGGTCACGCCGGCCGAGGGGAGCGTTTTCATTTCGGGCACCGCGGTGTCAGCGCTCTCGGCGCGCGAAATCGGGCGGCTGGTCGCGACCGTTCCACAGGAAACCGAGCTCTCGTTTTCTTTCTCGGTCGAGCGCGCGGTCGCGATGGGCCGGCACCCCCACATCGGCCGGTTCGGCACCGCCGACAGCGAGGATCACGCGGCGGTCGCCAAGGCGATCGAGCGAACCGCGCTGTCGGCGTTCGCCGACCGTCCGGTGACCGAACTCAGCGGCGGCGAGCGCCAACGGGTGTTGTTCGCGCGGGCGCTGGCTCAGCGAACGCCGCTGTTGTTGCTCGACGAACCCACCGCCAACCTCGACATCAACCACGCGATTCGAACGCTCGATCTGGTTCGCAGCGTCGTCGACGACGGTCGCGCAGCGGTCGCCGCGATCCACGATCTGAACCTCGCGGCGCGCTACTGCGACCGCCTGGTGCTGCTCACCGCGGGCGAGGTCGTTGCGAGCGGCACACCCCGCGAGGTGCTGACGAGCGAGACGCTCAAAACCGCGTTCAACGCCGACGCCGTCGTCGCCGAGAACGACGTGACCGACTCGCCGCGGGTGACCGCGCTGTCGGGTCGGCCGACCGGGAGCGACGACGATCAGTCTTCGGCGAACAGCCCGTAGCGGTCGTACAGGTAGTCACCGACGAGCGTGCCGACCAGCCCCGAGAGTACGACGAACGAGCCGATCGAGACCATGATGAAACTCGCCCACTGCGTCGTCGGTTCGCGCGGCGGCCAGAGAAACGGCAGCGCGCCGAGAACGAACTCGCGAAAAACGAGCAGTTGCACCACCGCAGCGAGAACGCTACAGACGAACCGCACGCGGAGGCGGGCCCACGACGGCCCGGGTCGCGGCGTCGGAAACTCGGTGCCGGCCATCGACGACCGTTGGGCCCGCCAGCCTAAATGGGTCGCGCTCGGCGACCGGAACGTCACGCTTAGGCGGATTGCCGACCGACCGACTGATATGCAGGTTCCGTGTGTCGCCGTCACCCGCGAGGCCGGCGAGGAGAGCCGCACCGCGCTGGCGACAGCGGGCGTGCTCGACGACGACCACGAAATCGTCGAAGCCGACGGCACGCTCTACATTCCGGTCACCGACCGCGAACGGGTTCCCGACCGATTCGAGACGACGACACGTGAGCTGCCAGCGCGGCGCGGCGTGGTGACGCCCGCCGACAGGCTCGGATACGAGCCGTCGCTCGAACGGCTTGGCGACATCGTGATTCTCGACGAGGACGACCCCGACCGCGCCAGCGAGATCGCCGACGCCGTGGTCGGCTCGGATCTGCCGGTTCGCTCGGTGCTCAACCGCGCCTCGAAAATCAGCGGCGAACTCCGGGTGCGCGACTGGGACGTGGTTCGCGTTGTCGACGACGCCGAGTCGTCGCTTTCGCCGACCGAAACCGTCCACCGCGAGTACGGCCACGAGTTCCTGCTCGATCTCGCGGCGGCCTACTTCTCGCCGCGGCTTGCGACCGAACGCCACCGGGTTGTCGAGCAGGTCGAGCCGGGTGAACAGCTTTTCGACATGTTCGCCGGCGTCGGCCCATTTGCGATTCCCGCCGCGTCAGCCGGCGCGACGGTCGTCGCCTGCGACCTCAACGGGGCAGCGGTTTCGTTGCTTCGCGAGAACGCCGAGCGAAACGACGTGACGGATCGAATCACGGCACTCGAAGGCGACGTGCGTGAGGCCGCTGCCGACTATCACGGCTGGGCGGATCGACTCATCATGAATCTCCCCCACAGCGCCGACGACTTCCTCGAGACGGCTGTCGCGCTCGCCGGCGACGAGTGTGTGATTCACTACTACGACATCCAACACGAGGACGATCCGTTTGGGGCCGGAGTCGCCGCAATCCGGTCGGCCGCCGAACCGGCGTACGAGGTTCACGTCGAGGCCGAACACGTGGTTCGGTCGTACGCGCCCCACGAGGTCAACGTCTGTCTCGACATCCGACTCGCTTGAGCCGGGTCGTAGACGGCCGCACGCTCGTCGAAAACGGGGGATGGTGTACTCGAGGATCCGAACAACGGTGTGGTCGAGGGGCCGAACACCGTCGGTTCCGGCGACCCACAGCGGTTTGACCGAGCGGCCGCACACCGTCACGTCCGGCAGTTCGACCCGATTGTTTTTATTCGATTGCGCAGCAGTGGCCGTGTGCCTTCGTCCGCGTCTTCCCCCGTTCTGCGCCTTCTCGGACTCATCGTCGTCTGTGGGTGTCTGCTTACCGGCGCGAGTGCCATCGCCGCCGGTGGATCCGCTGATGTCACGACCAGTGGAGCCACCGTTGCCAACCAGCCCCAAGAAACGGTCGACGTCAACACACTCGGCTCCGTCGTGACTGCCGAGTCAACGACGTCAGGCGGTTCGACGGCGATGGCGGGCCGCGCGATCCCGTCGATGACCACGCTCGACGGCCGAATAATCGAACTGTATCCGAACCCGACGACGCCACAGAACCACGGCGAGTACGTCATCGTCCGACTCAAAACGCCCGGCGAGTGGACGCTGACCGACGGCCACCGAACCACGCAGCTGCCGACACGACCGGGCACTTATGCGGTAACGCGTCATCCCGACAAAACCGCCGAACACACCGATGTTGAGCGGGTTGAGGCGACCGGTCACATTCGGTTTGCCGTTTCCGGCGACTCGCTTGAACTAACACGCAACGGTCGTGTGGTCGATGCGGTCGAGTACGACTCGGCCCCCCGAAGCCACCGCTGGCGCTACGACCGCGAACCACGCTGGCAACCCGACGGCTTCGTCGCTCGCGAGCCGGTGTCGGTCGGACCAAAACCCGTCGAGTCGTTCGTGCTGCCCGACAGTCCCGACATCCCGGTCGAAGCCGTGAGCGGTGCGACCGACCGACTGTATCTGGCAGCCTACACGCTGACCGACCGCCGGGTCACCGACGAACTGCTCGCCGCCGAGGCTCGCGGGGTCGACGTGGTTGTGCTCGTCGAAGGCGGCCCGGTCGGTGGCATGTCGGTTCAACAGGCCGAACAACTCGACGAACTCGCAAGCGGCGGCGTCGACGTGCACGTGATGACTGGCGACCGAACACGGTTTCGCTACCAACACGCAAAGTACGCGGTCGTCGACGACCGCGTTATCGTCCTGACCGAAAACTGGAAACCCAGCGGCACGGGCGGAGCGGACAGCCGCGGCTGGGGAGTCGTCGTCGACTCGCCGAAAACGGCCGCCGAGGTCGCAGCCGTGTTCGACCATGACACGACGTGGCACGACACGCCGCAGTGGACGGCCGTTCGCGACGAGATCAACACCTTCGAACAGGGACACGCAACCGGCCGGTATGCCACCGAACACCCACCGATAACGACAACCGCCGACAGCGTGACCGTCGTGACCGCCCCCGACAACGCGGCAGACGAACTCGAACAACGCATCGACACCACCGACGAGCGGTTGCTGATCAAACAACCCAGTCTGACCGACACACAGTTCGGGTTGTTGCAGGCGGCGATCCGGGCGGCCGACCGCGGCGTTTCGGTGAAAATACTGCTCGACAGCACGTGGTACGTTGAGAACGAAAACCGGGATATCGCCGACACACTGGCCGAACGGAGCGCCGCGAACGACAGTCCGCTGGAAGTTCGCCTAGTCGACGGTGGCGACCGGTTCGGGAAACTCCACTCGAAAGGAATCGTCGCCGACGAGACGGCGGTTATTGGCAGCCTCAACTGGAACAACAACTCGGCGACCAACAATCGCGAACTGGCACTCATCGTCGACGACAGGGAGGTTGCGGACTACTACGCTGGCGTATTCGAGGCCGACTGGGCCGGTGACAGCGACGGCGACCGCGACTGGCCAACGGGCGTCATCGTTGTCGGCCTCGGCGTTGTCGCTGTGGCAACGCTCCTCGCAAAGCGACAGCTCGAGTTTGAAGCCGTGTGACAAGCGAGCCGATCCGCCATGACTGGACGGACAGATAGAACCGAACGCGAGCGAAGTCGAAGCCGTTAGCTGTTGAGCGGGGCGGTCGTCGACAGCGACTCGTCGAGGTCGGCCTCGGCCATTTTCTCGACCAAGAGATCGATCACCGACTCGCGGCGGCCGCTGACGAACTTGATCGAGCCGACGACGAGGTGGCCACCGCCCGAGACGCCCGCACCGGGCAGTTCCTCGTTGAGTTCGGTGACCATCCGTGGAATGTCGAGGCGAACCCCGTCGCTCCGCAGCACGGCGAAATCAGGTCCGTAGCCGATGGTGATGACGGGTTCGCCGGTTTCGGTCACCTTTCGGTCGTGGAGGTTGCCCGTCGTCTTGCCGGGCGCGGGGTAGGTAAACCGGTGGGCGAAGCTGTCGAGATCAACCCGGTAGAGGTGCGCCTCCGAGTCGAGTCGTTCGTGTTCGACGTGCGGTGAGACCGCCTCGAGCTGTCGGTCGATGTCGCGTTCGGCGCGATCGGCAAGGAACGACACGAGCCGTTGGTGGCGATCGAAATCCTCACAGCCAACATCGAGCACGTCGTTGACGAGGGTTTTTCCCTCGCTGTAGCGCAGCCAGTGGGCGGCGTAATCGAGCGCCTCGCCGATGGCCGCGATCGCCTCGCGGTCGTAGCCCGCCTCGTCGGCGAGCGCGACGTACTGATCCATCACCTCGGCTTTCGAGCGATCGGAGCGACCCGCAACCGCCGGAACGTGTTCGATGTCGTCGGTGATCGCGGGATCGATCAGTCGCGCGAGTTCGACACACATCATACCGGTCGTGATGCGGTAGTCCTCGCCGTACAGATACGGGTTGACGTGCGCATCGAGCAACGGCTCGACCGCCGCCGGATCGGGATGGTGGTGGTCGATCACGGCGATCGGAATGTCGTAGTGCGCGAGATTCTGGTAGGCGGGAACGTCCTCCTCGGTCGACCCGTTGTCGAGCATGAGCAGGAAGGGCAGCTTTTGTCCGTGTCGCGCCTGGCCTTCCAAGGCAAAGCTGAGATCGCGGGTCACGTCCTCCATCTCGTAGTACGGGGCCTTGCTCGGCAGGCGTTTGAACAGGTGCTGGGGCGCGTCGGGGTCGCCGTGAACGTCGGCGATGAACCGCTCGACGGCGAGTTGGAGCGGCGTGGCCGCGCACATGCCATCGCCGTCGGCGTGGTGGCGTACCCGAATCGGACGGCCGGTGAGCACGGTTTTTCGTAGGCGACGCGCAACCGTTTTGAGTTCCTCGAAGATCGGTTCGAACGCCGGCCAGTCGACGAGCGGGTCGATGTCGGCGGGCGCGCTCGCGTCGTCGAGCGCAGCCTTGATCGACTCATCGGCGTCGGCCTCGGCGTCGCCGTCGAACACCGACAGCGACTCGATTTCGAGTTGGCGAACGTCGCGGTGGCGTTCGACCTCGCCGCTCACGCGGACGAGATCGTCGATTTCGACATCGGGAAACGCGCGGACGCCGGCCTCGGCAAAGGCCGCGCCGCTGACGATGGCGGTGCCGTCGGCAACATGGAAGATGGTCGGCCCGCCGGTCTGTTTGATCTGGACGATCCGGCCCTCGATGGTCGCCGACGAGCCGGTTTCGAGATCGGCAATGGGCGTGATGTCGGGTTCGTGGTCGACGACGTCCGTGCGGTACGTCTCGAAGTCGGGCACGTCGAAGGCGAGATCGCCGTTTTCCTTGCGTGATTCGAGCGTGACGACGAGGCGGTCGCCAACGTCGTACGATCGGTCGAGGTTCGACTCGTGGAGCAGTCCCGAAACGGTGTCAGTGATGTCGACGAAAACGCCGTAGGCGACGACGCCGTTGACGACAGCGTGATAGTGCTCGCCGACCGAAACGTCCGAGAGCGTGCAGTCGGGTGCGAGGTCGTAGACGACGGGGCGCGAATCTGCCCCAGTGCCGGAATCTCCGGCAGAGTAATCGGTCATACTACACACGTAGGGGCAACCGACGTGTTAAGCTTATTATCTTCGCGCGCCGCCGCTGGGGGTTTCGGAACCCTTAGAAGGTCGCCCGGCCCAGTATCATCAATGCGGTTGTTTCGATCGACCGAGATCCTCGGCATCGCCCGCGACACCCTCCAGTTCGCACTCGAAGCCAGCGAGGAAACCCACCCCAACGAGTACATGGGGTTTCTCCGCGCCGAGGACGCCCGCAAGTTCGATCTCGACAAACGGGGGCAGGTGATCACCGACGTGCTGATTATTCCCGGAACGGAGTCGGATCCGACGAGCGCGACAGTCCAGTCAAACATGGTGCCGAACGACATCCGGGCGGTCGGCTCGGTTCACTCACACCCCAGCGGCGCGCTCCGGCCGAGTCAGGCCGATCTGAAGACGTTTCATAAGGGCAACGTCCACATCATCATCGGCGCGCCGTACGGCTGGAGCGACTGGCGGGCGTTCGACAGCAGCGGCAAGCCGCGGTCGCTCGATGTCCTCGATGTCGAACTGCCCGAAGAGCAGTTTTTCGATTTCACGCAGGCCGACATCGACGCGGAACTCGAACGCGAGCGCAACAACGACGGGTGGCTATGAGCGACGGCCCGGCGGCGAACACGGACACGTCGACGGCCGCGCAGCCGACGCGGGTGGTCGCTCAGGGAACGTTCGACCTGTTGCATCCGGGCCACGTTCACTATCTCCGCGAGGCCAAAGCGTTCGGCGACGAACTGCACGTGATCGTCGCGCGGCGACAGAATATCACCCACAAGGCCCCGCCGGTGTTATCCGATCGCCAGCGGCTCGAAACCGTCTCGGCGCTCAAACCGGTCGATGCGGCGCGACTCGGCCATCCCGAGGATATTTTCGTCCCGATCGAGGAACTCGCGCCCGACGTGATCGTTCTCGGCTACGACCAACACCACGACGCCGATGCGATTCGAGCGGCGCTCGAAACCCGCGGAATCGACTGCCGGGTCGAGCGCGCGGGGCCGAGAGAGCCGCGCGATGGCGAGGAGTTGCTCTCGACGGGCGCAATTATTGAGCGGATTCTCGAACGGCGTGGGTGACTGAGTTATCAGCGGCGTAGCGGAGCGATTCATGAAGAATCCGTCGGCTCCAGCGTGGCAGGGTCGTCGGCAACGACCAGCCGGTAACACGGGCCGGCCAGCAACAACACGGCAACGGCGGCCATGCCGGCGAGAATCCACGGATCGACGACGCCGGCCATCGAGCCACGGTGCAACCGCTCCAGCGAGATACCGATGAGAACGCCGAGCACGGCCCACGGGAGTTCGCCGAACAGCGTCCCGACGAGATACGGCCCGAGTCGAACGCGGGCAACGCCCGCAGCGACCGAAATCACGTCGGAAGGCAGCGGAAACAGGCGGGACGCGGCGACGCCGCGGATGCCACCGGTTTCGGCGATGAGTTCCCGACCGGCGGCCGTCACCCGACCGGTTTCGGCGCTGAGGGTGCCGAAGTAGTACGGCGGCACGCTCGTGATCGTGAGCGCGAGCAGGGCGAACGGGATTCCCCAGAGCCCGAACACGTAGCCGACCGTGATCGCCAGCAGCGAGGTCGGCCACGCGAACAGCGGCCGGATAACCGCCGCGGCGAGCACGAGCAACACAAACAAACCCGGCCGCTCGGCGAGCGCCTCGAACCACGCGAGTAACACGCTCGGCGAGACGAGCCAGGCGGCGAACGCGACCCCCACCAGCGTTAGCACGCCGAGGCCAACCCGAAACCGACGCTGCATGCGCGCTACCGATGGGGCCGTGGGCATAGGTGTTGTGTTCCCGTCGCCGGCAACACCGACAAGCGGGATCGGCTCGAAAGCGCACAGAACGGTTATGATTCACCGGATAGAATCGAGGGCTGTGAGCGACGAGGAACCGCCGAGTGCGGCGCGATCCGACGAGAACACGGAGCCTGCGGCGTCGACGCCGACCGATCCCGAGCCGCCGTCGAACCGCGCGGCCAAGCGCGAACTCGCGCTCGAACTGCTCGCGCATCTCGAGGATGACGAACTCGGGTTGTCGGCGGTGATCGATCGCATCGAAACCGTCACGACGAGCCCCTCGCTCACGCGAGAAATCCTTGATTCGGCCGAAAAACGCGGGCTGATCGACCGCGACGGTGCGCGGATTCGGACATCGGCGGGCGGGAGTTTCGTCCGCTTCGAGAGCGACATCGTTGCCCGCGAGGGCGACTTCGAATGTCGTCGGTGCGGGGCGGGGCTGTCGACGGGACACTTCATCCGGTTTGAGGCGGGCGAACTCGGGCCGTTCGGCTCGTCGTGCATCCGGAAGGTCGTCGGTCGCGAGCGGTGAGACGGGTTAGCGTCCGCGACGAAGCTCTTCGATCAGCGTTTCGATGAGCTCGCTTTGTCTGGCGAGTTCGCGTTCCTGTTGTTCGACCGCGTCGGTTAGCTCGTCGAGCCGTGCGTCGAGTGCAGCATGGTCGTCGTCAGCGTCGGCCGAAGCCGTGCCGGAAGTGCCGGAAACGCCGGCTGAGTTCGTGGTCGCGGCCGACGAACCGGCCGACTCATTTGTCCCCTTGTCCACGTCGTCAGCGTCAGCGCCTGCGACGGTGTCGACCGTGGTGTCGGTGTCGACAGCCACACCGACAGTGGAATCCGCATCTGTGGTGTCGCCAGCGTTGGTCGCCTCAGTGCTGATCGTTGCCGTCTGTGGGTCGGTTTCAGCATCGGCGTCGGCCGCTGCGGCGGGTTCGGCGCTCAGTGGATCGGGGCCGGCACCGAAGTCGAACCGATCGACATCCGCGGGTTCGTCGGCCGTATCGTCGCCAAACTGACTGCGAAGTTGTGCGAGGCTCTCGACATCGTGGAACGAACAAACCGCCTCGGTGAGCGCCTCGCGAACCGCTCGTGCCTCGTCGTTGGGGGCCTTGAGCCGTTCCTGTCGGCCGTCGTGTGTCAGCACGATCGTGGTTGCGACGTTTCCCTCCTCGAAATCGAGGTTCGTGAGGTCGCTGTACGCAAACGCCTCGTACTCGGTCGACCAGACGGCGCTGCCGATGTGTTTGACGAGTCGATGGCTCGTGATGACGAGCGTGAGATCGCTGAACCGGAACGTCTTTTGTACCGCTTCGCCGGATTCGGTGACGCCCATGGCGCTGAGGATCCCCGCCATCATTGGATGGAGAACGGCATCGACACGGCTGACGGGAACCGCGAGTTTTTTTGTGCCGTCAAGGCCGTACTCGAGGGTGAGCTTGGCCTTGCGCCGGCCGGTCGTCATCGAGAGGCGCTCGACCTCGTGTCCGTAGCTTGCGGTCGATTCGTCCGAGAGAAGTCCGTCGGCACGGTAGACGACGGTTCGGGTTGGCGTGACGACCAACACGTCCTCGCCGCCGAGCGATACCTCCGCAACCACCGACTCGTCGCCGAGGGCCTCCGTGAGCATCTCAGGCAGGCTCATTGTCTGCGAGTCCCGTCGATCGACAATAAATCCGCGGGTTGCGCGAATGCGAACCGTGCCGCGTTAGAACCGGCTGCCAAGCGAGGTGACCGCCGGCAATCCACGTACTACGCCGCGGTCAGATGAGAAGGTTAAAGAGTCCAATCGAGTTACAGAGAGGTGAGGCCGGGTGGCTTAGCTGGACATAGCGCCGCACTCATAGGGTTACTGAGATTCGG
>OBKM01001229.1_pt1 | contig 10688 bp, 9 predicted proteins | sample 1519691 | NCBI WGS metagenome assembly OBKM01 (sample SAMEA37050418, study PRJEB22526) | metagenome | biome: saline pan; feature: lake; material: water | place: Egypt | collected 2015 | depth 0.5 m
ACACTGTCGGTCGTGCCAGTCGCTGAGGCTGGGCGACTTGGTGACCCATCGGACCCACTGGGGCGGCCGTTCTATGGCCCGACAGTCGACCCGCCAGATCTCGCGGGGCTGTTCACCGCATCTTCGGCGGTCAAACCCTGGGTTCGGGTGGCGAGACGACTGTCCGGCGACCGTTCTGAACGGTCATCGACCGTCGAGTTCGGTGCGACGGTCGAACAGCAGAGTCTCGACGGGGTGGTGGACAGGACACCAGTATGAGTTCGTCCGGTACTCCCGGCGAGGCCAAAGATACGTTCGTCAACACTTAGCAGGCAACCGCTGGGGACAGCGGTGTTGACCCGTCACTGGCTGGCCGACGATGAGGTGGTTGGTGGTGAGATGATAGACGCCGCCAGGTGGGACCAGGTCGATTAGCCGGGGCCCCCCACAGAGGGGGACCGGACGGACATGACGCTAGCGCGCGAGCGCGAGAGAAGGACTCGGCGTCGAGGGACGACGAGGATGGAACAATCGTCTCAGCCGTGCGAACCACCGGACAAGCGTCCGATTGATGATTATTATGCTGGTTCGGGCTTGGGCGCGTCGCCGAGTTCCTCTTCGGCGAATACCCGGAGGACGCGTGAGCCTGTCCGGGCAGGAATGCTGGCCTCCTTATGAGCGATGGTCACCGGCACCAGCCCGTCGTCGTAGAGCTGTGTCTTGGCCGCGTTCAGGTGATAGAGCACCGTCGGCAGTTCCTGGTAGGCCGTGGGGTCAGTGACGACCTCGTCGTTGGCCATCCGTTTTGGGAGCGTGATGACGTGGGTACGGCCGCTGTCTGTTTTCATAATGAACCGGTGACCGTAGTATGTGTTGTGCCCATAGCCGCGATCCGAGATGCCCGACGAGAGGACGTAGTTCTCGAGATACTCGTCGGTGAGGGTCAGGATATCTCCGGGCTCGAGTTCCTCGGCGATATCGTCAGCGTGCTCGACGAATGTCCCTGATTTCTCGATGCCGACAACGACCGGTGGTTCGAATTCGTCGGCGACCATCTGCTTGCGGACATCCGCGTACAGGTTGTGCAGGGGGTCGTGGAGCCAGGCGGTGACGTCGAACATGGCGAGCTGCCCGTCGATGAATATCATGGTTTCCGCGAGCGCGTCCCGGTCCTGGTAGTAGAGATAGATGGTGTACGCGACCGCGGTGAGGTGCTCGAGGACCAGCATGAGCTTGCGAAGCGCCCCTTGGTTGTTCCCGTGTTCGCTGATCTTCTCGTGGAGACGGAGGGTATCGGTCGGGTAGATCGTGGTTCCGCAGGCCGGGCACTCGGCCGGGTCGTCGAAGCCCGGTGTCATGGCGGGCCCGTCGCAGGTCGGGTTGGGGCATCCGTTCACCCTGAGCCCGTCACCGCTGGCCTTCGAGGAGTACCGCATCAGGATTTTGAACGTCTCCAAGAAGGAGATGTCCTGGACCTGGAGGGTAGAGAACAGTTCGTAGACCTCCTTGCGCCAGGTTTCCCGGACGGAAGATTCCTCGGCGCCGACGACATTGGCACCCGGGAGAACAGCCTGGAGTTTGTCCGGATTTACCATGGCTTCGAGTGCCGCGGGGTCGACGAACCGCCCGTCCGTGGGTTCGTGGAGCGCCTTCGCGCGGACCTTGGCCGCGGCGGTCTGGAGGAAGCCGATCTTGTCGGTCGGGTGGTCATCGTCGACCGAGACCTCGTTGTAGGAGCCATCGATGCCGATGTACGTGGTAATCTCGCGGTCAGCGTCAGCCAACTCGTCGACGGGGGTCAGGACACCATCGACATGGATCTTCTCGGGGTCGGGGACGGTCCGTTCGTACTCGTCGAGCTTCTCCTGGATGGCCTCGCTTTGGACGAGAGGGACGTGGTTGTCTCTGGCACTGGTCTCGTAGCCATCGCCTGGGGTAGTGTATGGCATGGGTGGTGGGTCAGTGGCGGGCAGTCACTCCTTGAACGCTTGGCTCAGCTGGTCCAGCCGGTCGGCGGCGAACAACTCGAACTGCATCGGGACGATATAGCGCCCGCTCTTGGTGACCATGCGGGCAAAGCCGACGTCCTGGGCCGACCGGATCATCGACGTGAACGCCTCGAAGTTGTTGTACTGTGCAAGGGCCTCCGTCTCGCGCTTGCTGTGGAGGTGCGTGACGATCCAGTTTGCGGTCTCCGCGAGGATTTGGTGGTCAACGCTCGAGACCTGCTGGGTCGCGTAGATGAGGCCGATGTCGAACTTGGCCCCCTCGCGGGCGAGGCGGACGTAGGGGTCTTCCTGGTTGTTCTCGATGTGGTCCCGGCTGAAGAACCGGTGGGCCTCCTCGACGTAGACCTGGATGTCTGGGCAGTCCTTCCCGCTGCGGAACTGCGTGATGTTGCGCTCGAGGAGGTGGCGAAGGATCCGCTCGGAGACGTACTGGACCGCCTCCTGGGGCCCGGTCGAGACGTCGACGATGACCATCTTCCCGTCGCAGAGGTCGGCGTAGATCTGCTCGGCGAAGTCGCCGCTGGTGGCCGGGCTGTGATACTTTTGTAGCGGCGTCAGGAGCTTGTAGCCAGCACACCCCTGCGCGGCCAGCATCTCCAGGACAGCGTCGAGGCCGTTGTCGATCATTCCGTCTTTGATCTCCTCGATATCCTCCTGATTGGCCTCGATTGTCTTCCAGAACGGGACGATAGTGTCGGCGGTGAGTCGCGGGTTGCCGTCACCGTCAATGGCCAAGTCTTTCGACATCTGGTCGGCGACGTACATGCTGACTTCCTTTTTGAGCGAAGGGACACTCAGGACGCCAGCAGGCGCGTTGAAGCCGGCCTTGACCAGGGTGGCGTAGAGGGCGCTGCGGCGCCACTCCGCGCGAGCGTATGCGGAGCGGTCGTCTTCGGGCGAGTCCGGTCCGATTACGTCGGCGTTTTTGAAGTCGTCGACGTAGATGGAGTCCCGCGTCAGGTTTCCGCGGATGAGCCCCCAGACAGGGCGAATGAGCTTGGGCTCGAAGAAGTTGAGATTGAGCCGCTGGCGGTCATCGTCTTCGGATTCCCAGCCGTACAGGCGAACCTGCGAGGACTCGACTTCGCCGAGAGCCTTCTCGTCTTGCTGGTTCTCGTTGGCGTATTCGCCACTGGGGTCGAGCAGGAGCTGGCCGATCGACCGGCCTGTCTTTGCCCCGTACTCGGCGGTTGCCGTCGCGAGGACCTTCATCGCGTTGGACTTGCCGGTCCGGGTCATCCCGAACAGCGCCGTCTTCGCGCCGACGAAGTCACCGACGTCGACGTGGACGGGTGCGTCGAGGGCGGCCGAGGCCGGTTCCGCGCTGGCGTACCGGACACGCCCGACGCGAGTTCCCTCCTTCTGACTGCCGGCGACGGGGTAGCTGGCGATGATCTCGAGCGCGTCGGCACTCGGCTTGAACACGTGGTAGTCCGCCGTCACCGAGATGTTCGGGATATCGTTGCCGAACGCGAGGTCACCGCCGTCGTCGTAGAACATACCGACGATGCTCGCCTTGAACGCCGTCCGCTGCATCTCGCTTTTCGTGTGCTTGTCGACGTCGAGGGTGTGTGTGCCACCAGCACCGACCGCCTCGCGCGCGACGTTCTCGCGGAGACGGGTCAGTTCCGGCTCGTCTGGGAGTTCGGTCCGGCCGTCCACGCGGAGGAGGACGGCGTGGTCTTCGAGGAAGTCCCCGCTGCTCTCGTCAACCGCGGTCGCTAACAGGAAGCTTTTCCTCGGGAGTCCGCCAGCCTGCTCAACCCGGAAGTCGTTGGTCGTGAACCGACACGAGTCGTAGCTCATGTCGAAGATACCGCCGATATCATCGGCGCCGTCGAGCAGCCCAAGGGGTGCGACGGGGGTGCTGTTCGCCTGGGGACTGGTGGAGTTGTGAGTTGACATATGTGACGGTTGGAGCTGTGGAAACGCCTAATGTACTTTTAGCGTCTACACATAATAAGTTTTCTATCTTCAGTCCATCTGCCGTATGTTGAACGGGACGTTCCCGTCGTGTTCCTCGAGGTAGTCGACGGCTGCCCCGACGTCGTCGATGGTAACTGTCCCACGTGCGCCGCCGCCGACCTTGACGATGCCGGCTTCCGCCTGCGGCACCATCTCGTCCTCAATCAGGCGGCGCGCACGCCCGACGTTGTGTGAGGCTACGTACCTGTCGGCGACAGCGTCAACCGGCATGGTGTGGCCGCGGATGACCTCGTTACGCAGTAGTTTCTCTGTGACGCGGTTCTTTACCGTCTGCTCCTCCCTTAGCTTTTGCTCGGTCATATCTGTCTGTACGTGACGGGGGGTAATAAGACTTTATGTTTACACTATTTTCTTATTGTTCGGTCATAGGCTAAGTGTGTGCAGCACGTGCCACGTCGGCACTTCAATCCGACATAGACCAGTTCTTGGGCGGTCGGACAACTGTGCTCTGTAGGATGACGGACTTATTTACAATTCCGCGGAGACTGGCATGCCAACAAAATTGAGCCTGGCAAGCTATACCGATAAAATAAATAGAACGCATTTCACGTCTGATCGGCGCTTCAATCAAGATTATAGCAACGATTTTTTACCAGTATATAATGTCGATGTTTTCGTGGGTCGTCTAACTCCATGTTGATAGCGTAATATACTGCTTCCAACGTCCCCTGCGGATAGTATATTCGGCTATGAGATTTTTATTTTACGCTATTCTCGGGGTTTGTAGAACAAAAACGTCTTCTGATGAAGAGCCAGGGATAGCGGCACTCTACGTGCACAGGAGTCATGTGTCACCAAAGTCTTCCAACCCAGCCTGTGCTTTGTCCAACTTTCGTCGAATCTCTTTCTCTTTCATAAACCGGAATTCAGATGTGAAGACGTACTCTCTCTCACGTTCGAATGCCAGCCAGTTCCGTTGGAGTCGCTCCGCGATGAGTCCGGTGAGATTTGAGCCAGCGAAGATATCTAGCACGACAGGTTGGTCGGACTCGGAGTCGTATGGTGGGTCTGGCGTGAGGAATTTGATGAAGAACTCTGGGATCTGGCGGGGGAATCGAGCTGGGTGTTGGTCAAAGCCGAATTCCCGGCACATCTGCAAATAATGGGTATTGCTCGCGGTATTCGATGCCTCAATCAGATTCGTGACATTATCTGACAGGCCCCCCCCTTCGCCGACCATCGTGAGTAGGTCCAGGGCACTCAGATCTGACAGGTCTTGGTCGCCCGTAATCCCCTCAAGCAACTCCTCGGCACTCATATTGTCGAGGGCCTCCGCTGGGGAGTCGAACTGCCCCTCCAGTAGCGTATCTGGGATTGAGCCCTCGTTGTCATTAGCGAAGGATTCGGCGTCAATATTCCAGCCGGAGGGTCGCTCGCCGTCGTTGTACTCTCCGGTCTCAATGAGATTCTTTTGACTATCACTGTATTACTGCAGTACTCGGCGATTTTCGTCTACGGGATGCGGGGCTTCCCCGGGTTCTGTTGCCGAATCGCCATTGATCTCCTTTGAGAGCCACCAAACATGTGTCACAGCGTCTGTGACCCGTATTTTGCGCACATTGACCCACTCGATCGGACTGGGTAGCTTCGCTGGGTTGTACCAGTAGAAGTCTTGCGCGAGATGGTATTGGCCCTCGTCTGAGTCAGTCAGTCGCGAGATAAGATCAAACTGGTAGGTCGAGCGCTCCGGCCGGCCTGGCTTGAACGCGCCACCGATCTCGACGACGAAGCTCCCGTGTGGTTTGAGCTTCGGATAGACAGCTTCCGCGAACTTCATAAACCAGTTATTATACTCCGCCAGCTGTTTGTTTCCATACTCTTTCTGATGTTGGAGTGCGAATGGCGGTGAGGTGACCACGAGATCAATGCTCTCATCGGGGAGTTCCGCGAGCAGCTTGAGGCTGTCGCCACAGTAGGCCGACCCGTACTCATAAGAATAGGCGGGGTCGGACTCCAGCAAGTCTACGACACGCGGGTCCTCACTCATTGCGTTGCGATTTCGGGTGGAGTTATTAACTCGCTTCGGAGTGCTGTCTCTGCGTGCACAGCAGATCAGTAGCCCGGGATGTCAGCCGGGTGGGTGAACCTGAGTGCTGACGTCTCAAGATAGTCCCTGTTCTCATCGAAGGCGAGCCAGTGCCGGTCACCCTGTTGGGCAACACGTCCGGTCATATTGCTCCCGGCAAAGATGTCGAGGACAGTATCCTCTGGCTGTGATAGAAAGCGGACAAAGAAGTCAGGCAACTGCCGGGGAAACCGGGCTGGGTGTGGGTCGGTATCCGTCGCGCGGCAGGCCTTCAAATAATGCGTATTACTGGCGGTGTTCGCGATCTCGAGGAGGTTCGGCGGGATAGAACCATCCTCGGCTGGATCATCAAACTCGCCACTGAGAGCATGGCCGCTGGGGCGGTCGTCAGCTGAGCAGCCCTCGTCCATGAGTTGTTCTTGGGCGTCGCTGTACTCCTGGAGGACGTGTCGGTTATCCGCGGTCGGCCGCTCGGTCTTTGAGAGCCACCAAATGTTATTAACTGCGTCTTTGGCCCGAATCCGCTCGATGGTGACCCACTGTGCGGGCGTCGGGAGTTTTGCTGGGTTATACCAGTAGAAGTCTTGGGCGAGATGAAACGGGCCATCAGAGCCAGCCAGGTCAGTCAACAACTCGAACTGATACAGCGATTTGGTCGGCTTGCCCTTGGTCCAGCCACCGCCGATGTCGATGATGAAACTCCCGTCGGGTGTGAGGACACGGTAGACCTCCGTGGCGAAGTCTGTGAACCAGTCGTTGTAGGAGTCTACCCCCTCATTGCCGTATTCTTTCTCGCGCTGGAGTGCGAACGGCGGGGAGGTCACGACAAGATCGATTGAGGCCTCCGGGAGCGAGCGCAGAAGCTCTCTGCTGTCTCCTGCGTAGGCTGCCCCGTGACTTGTTGTGTAGACTGGCTCGCGGGGAATATTCGGCACGGCGTCGGGTGACTCCCAGAGTGATGTCCGCTCTGGGGCTGTCGTCGCGTGCGATTGTGCCATAGGGTGATTCTCCATCCAACGTTACGTTGTGTGGGTTTATAATCTTTCCCCATCAAACATGGCGTTGGATGGAGAAGGTTCAATGCACCTCCGGTTGAAGGGCGTACTAATGACGCGTAGACGAGACCCAGACACGGGTAAATACGTCGAGAACTACCCAGACGATAAGATCCTTTCAGTCCTTGCTGGAAAGCGACTCTCGACAACAGAAATTGCAGCCGAACTCGGCTGTGACCGGAGTACAGCGCATCAACGACTGACCAGCTTGCACGACGAGGAGAAAATTAGCCGCGACCAGGTCGGGAAAGCGTTCGTGTGGGAGCTCACAGAGCCGGAGTGATACTACTGACTCGCCTCAGGCGGCCAACTGCTTGAGCAGGGTGAGTTTCTCCAAGAGTGCCTCCTTGACTTCCTCCTCGCTTGCGTCGTCGTCGACATTGAGCGCGTCCCGCATCGTGTCCCACTCGTCGTCGGGGATTGCCAGATAGTGGACGTTCTCCTCCATGTCCTCGTGGCCATCGGAGTCGTCTTCGGTGGTCGTCTGGCTGCCGAGAGACTCGACACCATCTTGCCCGTCGGTCACCTCCTGCTCGAAGTCGGTAAGACTTCCGTCGGCCCCTCCGCTGTCTGTGGCGTCGTCGTCACTTTCCGAGTCAACGAGATTACCGTCCTCGCCGCGGGCTCCCCCGTTCGTGACGTCGTCTTCGGTAGTATCAAGTTCGTCGTCGTCTTCCTCTGATAGCTCGTCGATGCTAACCCCGGCGCTGAGGCTAGTTTCTTCCTCGTCGTCTTCGTCTTCGAGATTTTCTTCGGTCACTTCCTCGAGGTCATCGGGTCCGTCGATTTCGCCGGTGTCGACCGCCCCCTCGTCTATGAGGACCTTCTGGTGCCAGTCGTAGGCCGGTTGCTGCCACTCCGGCAGGTCGGTGAACCGGCGTCCTGCCTTGAGGTCTCGGCGGGCCTGGGTGCGGAGTTCGTTCATGACCGTGTCCACGTCGACCCCGTCGGCGTCGCTGATATCTTCGACCACGGGAATCTCGTCTGTGGTCACGCCAAAATCAACGGCGTCGTGAAGACGACGAGTGAGTTCTTCGTCGTACGCCGGGTGGAATTTCTCGTCGAGGTCACCGTAGCTGCGTAGCTTCAACGGCTCCGTGTTCTTGACTTGCTGGATGATCGCCTTGCAGTCGTCGTGACTCGTGTTCGGTTTGTCGGTGACCCGTTCGCGGTCGCCGCTGTAATCGAAGAGCTCTTTCTCGTGTGCGTGGGGGTGGTCTTTCGTGTACGGTCGGCCGAACGTCGTCGGGAAGATTTCGTAGTCGCCAGCAAACTCGTGATATGGCTTGACGATTCGCCGGACCCAGCTGAGTGCTGCTTGTGTCACCTTGTGATACTCGTCGATGTCCGACTTCTGGGCGTCCCAAGGGAGTTCGCGGGTATCACCCTCGGTGTAGAATTCGATGATTACCTTGAGCCTGCGATGGTTACCGGTAAAGTTCCCCAGGTGGGTACTTCCGCGGCCGGTCTTAAAGCCAGCCCGTGTGTCGCGGACAGCGGAAAGGACCTGGCGGTCTTGGCAGTAGATGTCCGCGCCGGCTACGTCAGAGTCGGCTTTCTGGAGGACGCCGACTTCGATATCGACGTATACTGTGTCGGACAGGTCTCGTGAGTCAATCTCGATCCCCTCGTAACGACGAGGGTGGAAGCCGTCAAGAGGAAGATATGACCAGTTTGCGTCGTCGGGAGAGGTGATTGAGTCGCCGTTGACGTAGATGCTCAGGTCACCAATATCGGTCAGTCGGTCATCGCTGAGGAAGAACCGGTACGTCTGGCCCAGTTGCTCTTTCAAGTCGTCTTCGAAGTCTTCCCAGTCGACGTTTAATTCAGTAATTCGGATTTCGGTTGTCCCGTCGTCGATATCTGTGTATTCCTCCTTGTCGACCGTCCAGTCATCCTCGTCTTCGAGCCAGTCTTCGTCGATTGTGAACCCGAATCCGGTGTCGGCATGGAGTTCGCGGCTTTTGATAACTGCTTTGTTCCCCAGGTTCAGGATTGCCTTTTTCGCGCCAACCCCGTAGGCACCGATCGAGCCGGTAATCTCGTCCTTTGCGGACCGCCCCAGCGCGAAAAGCATGCTGACGTTATCCTCGGGAACACCCCCGCTATTGTCCCTGATGATGATCTCGCCACCCTTGTCGTCTTCCGACTCTTCGTATTCGATATCGATCCGGAGGTCATCGAGCTTCTGGCTCGTGCGTTGCCAGTTGTCTAGTGCGTTGTCGATCAACTCCTCGATAGCGGAGACGGCTGTGACGTCTGCCTTGACAGCCTGGTAGGCTTCCTTGCTGGGTTTGAGATCGTAGGTGCTTTCTCCAGACATTGGTATGTGCCAGTAAAGACCCAAAGTTTATAATATTTTCGCTCTATTTTCGCCTATCCAGATACAACTGCCTGTTTTGGAGCTATACTGTAAACGATAAGCAGCTACACGGGGCTATATTACTGTGCCCAATCACCGGATAACGCGTTACGCTCTGAAGATGTTTATTTTCGTCTATCCTACCCAGAGTGTGGATAGTAGAATATTACCGTCTATATGTGCTGCCGTTCGGAGCTGGAATGTTGTCTTCAACAACAACCCTGTAGTATTTTCCAACATCTTTATTATGGATAGGGTGCATACGTCTATCCACGATACCAATGTCGGACACAAAAGACATCCCAGACACCGCGTATGCCGACCGTGCCCCGTTTGCCGTTCTCTTTGGCAACGCCGGGAAAGCGAAGATCCTGAGCGCATTTGTCGCAGAGCGAGGCCGAGAAGTGACAATTAGCGAAATCGCACGCTTCTCGGGTGTCGCGCGTAGCACGGTGTACAAACATATTGACGACCTCGAGGAGTTAGGCGTCATCGAACACACCCGGGAGACAAACGGCGGCCACAGCTCCCTCTACCAACTGAGCGAGGACAGCGATATCGCAGAGCTTCTCTACAAGTTGGAAGGGACTATCCTCTCCGAGCGACTTTCGGAGTGAGTTATGTCGGTCAACTCCTGAGTGTTCTGCTCTGTTGAATAGCGGTTGAAGCGGTCGAATTCACCGGTTTAGAAGGGTGAAGCCGAGGAATGTGACTCTGCCTATGGAAATCAAACCTCGACTTCGTTCAGGAGTGTAAGCGTCTGCTCAGCACTCTGATTCCGACGCCGTACCCCCTATTCAACAAAGCACACTTAACAGCTGACGCTGACGTGCAAAAGTGAGTTACCATATTACAACCACCAGATTGGATAATACATCACCGAGTGACTGGGTCGACTCTCTACGGTGTATTGAACCTATAAGGAGAATCTAAGGAGGTTGCCAGAGTGCGCCGCGCGCCGATGTTCTAATTGCAGTATATCTCGAGTATCATCGAAATATCGAACGTAACTCTATCTCGTACTTCACAATTCTGAGACACCAACGGGATTTCATGGGATTATAATTTAAATACAAATTATATCATCGATAAGTCGCTGCTGTCACGTGGTTCTCTCCGCCGTTATCGCCAGCAACTAACGAGCACGGCTTCAGACTCAACTGATAGCAGGAGTGCATCTATAACTCGTGAGATGGATACCTGAATCAGACGCCCCCCAGTCGGTGGCCCCTGCCGCAGTCACACCACTCTATATTACACGAAGTGCGAAT
>OBKM01001230.1_pt1 | contig 10683 bp, 13 predicted proteins | sample 1519691 | NCBI WGS metagenome assembly OBKM01 (sample SAMEA37050418, study PRJEB22526) | metagenome | biome: saline pan; feature: lake; material: water | place: Egypt | collected 2015 | depth 0.5 m
ATCAACAACGGTTTGCGCCTCGTGATTTGCATTATGTTTCAACAAATACTCCCCAACGATGTCCCCGAGCGCCCAGTTTCCTGAAACGCTCGTTTGGAGGTATTTATTTACCTCAATATACCCCTGTTCGTCGGTCTCAACCGCTGTGTTTTCCATTTCAAGTAGATCAGTGTTCGGACGACGACCAGCAGCAATTAGCAACTCAGTTCCCGAGACTTCGATTGAACCTCCATCGGATTCATCAGAGGGATATGGACAAGCAGTAACCGATATGGTTTCCCCAGCTTGGTTGACCTCAACTGCTTCATACCCAGTGTAAACATTGAATCGGTCACTGTACTGTGCGGTAAAGAATTTGGCTACCTCTTCGTCTACATGTGGAAGCAGATGTTGTCGTCGACCAATTATGCTAATCTCACTACCGAATGAACCAAAGAAGTGTGCAAGTTCGGCGGCAATGTATCCACCACCAATTACGACTAAGTGTTCGGGGGGAGAGGCTAACTCAAGAGCCTCCTGACTAGTCAGATAATCAACTGAGTTAATCCCAGCGATATCTGGAACAGTAGGCCGAGTACCAGCTGCAATGAGGATCTCATCAGCAGTTATTGTTTTTCCAGCGTCCTGTCCCTCCTGAATCTCAATTGTCTTATCATCAACAAAGGCTGCAGTACCCTCAAACAAGTCAATTGAATCCGCAGATTTGATTCCCTCTCGAATGGAAGCAGCGTCAGATGCGATGTCTTCATTCACCTCATTGACAATAGACTCAAAGTCAACATTCGTAATCTCAGATTCAATATGAAATGCTTCCGATCGATCGATTGTTTCCTTGATATCTGCGTGGTAAAGTAGCCGTTTTGATGGAATACAACCCCTGTTAAGGCAGGTTCCACCCAACGGACCTTTTTCGACTACTGCAACCGCCTGCCCTTGGTTTGCAACGACATTAGCGACGTCAAGCCCAGATCCAGTTCCGATGGCAATGAAGTCATACTCGTTCATACACATGTATATACGCGCTATATATGTTAAGTGGTACCATTACACTCTACAGTGCGTCTCGCTCAGATTATGGAGTGCTGGGCGTTAGTCAATTTGCAGGACATCAACCGAGAGAAACAAAAACTCTGGTGGGAACTATGCTTTTTGGGTAAGAGAATGACCAGGCAATACTCTACGACAGAACCCGACAGGTAAGTGATTATGTCTGCTCAGCAGAAAGGCTAATCTCCGGTGGTTCACCGTCCCAGCCGTATGCAAGGACGAAGAAAAGCACTGTTGCCATGCCAATAATCATCAGTCCGTACTTCAAGAGACTTTGAACTGAATCGAATAAGACCATGTATCATTATACAACAAAGAACGGCTTAGGTATATCGGTCCAGTCGAAAAAGTTGATGGACAGGGAAGTACTGTCTATCATGGTAGTTTATACCAAATATTCAAGAGTTTTAAAATAAAATATTAGTATAATGGTTACAGCATCCGAACTTCGTGAAAATCCCCACCAAGTTGCTGAGATTATAGATCATACGAATGTTGATCCAACGGCAACCAAATCAGAGATTCGTACGCTATGCGAAGAGGTGCTAGAATATGGCTTCCGTTCTGCAGTTGTTGTCCCGTATCATGCTGAGCTATCAGCAGATATTCTCGGGGACGAAGCAAATGTAGGGGTCGTTATCGGGTTCCCATATGGCGTACAAAATGGAGACGCCAAACAAGCAGAGATTGAGCCAATACTTGAGTACGCTGACGAAATTGATATGGTAATTAATAGAACAGCATTTGCTAATAACGATGAGACGACAGTTGTAAGTGAAATCACAGCCATCAAAGACATGATCGGCGATCGGAAGTTGAAATGTATAATTGAGTCTCCAGAGCTGGAACGCGATGAAATTAGGCATGCAGCACAGTTGGTAGAAAAGGCAGGTGCTGATTTCGTGAAGACTGCGGTTGGATACAGTGGTCCAACGGATCCAGATGAGGTGCGAGCAATTAAGGATGCGGTAAGTTCGTCGGTGGAGATCAAAGCGTCTGGGGGGATTGGATCATTTGAGGAGGTTATTGAGGTTGTTGAGGCTGGGGCATCAAGAATAGGTGCATCATCAGGGGTCGAAATTGTTGAGTCGATCCAATCATAGTCAGCATTTATTTTGCTATCTCAGCAACCTCAGAGCGCTCCTTTAGATTGCATTGTAGCGACCACATCTTCTGCTGCTGCTATAAATCCGTCAATGTGTTCGTCAGTCGTCTGGTATGAAATGCTTCCGGTATGTCCAGGAAGGAAATAGTAGCCGCGGTCAGCAAGCCGGGTGTGGAATTCATGTAGTGCCTCTTTATTTGTCTCTTCCTTGATACTACGAATGTCGTTAAGTGAAGACTCTGGTTGAAAATGGGATAAGAAGAGTGAACTCAAGCCTTTAGTAACAGCATCAATACCAAGCTCTTCATAAATAGCGTTAAGTTCATCTCGGAGTCTACTCGCCTTTTGTTCTGTGTGCTGGTATACCGGTTCATTATCAAGAACCTCTAAGGTTTTCAGGCCGGCAGTTGCAGTCATTGGATTCGCAGTAAATGTGCCCCCGCCAGCGAGAACACGTTCATCAGGAGAAATATCGGTATCGGGACGTGTATTTTCAAAAAGTTCAGCACGACCACATAGTGCTCCAACCGGCAATCCGCCACCGAGAACTTTTCCAAGCGTAGTGATATCAGGGACAATGTCGATGCGGGCCTGATAACTACCTGGAGAGACACGAAAGCCGGTTACAACTTCGTCAAAAATCAGCTCAAATCCACGTTCTTCACTTTCATCCTTGAGAAACTGTAGGAACGATGTATCAAGAGATCCTCCAGCCCCAGTCAGCAGCACGGGTTCCAAGATAACACCAGCGACATCATGTTTCTCAAGTAGGGCTTGAACAGCATCAGTGTCATTCATCGGAAAGCCATAAAGATCATCAACGGACCCAGATGGTAATCCAGCTGATTCCGGCTGTTCAAGCGGCGGATTAACATATGCAGAAAGATCCGTACTTCCTCCATGCCAACCTCCGGTCGGTTTGAGAATGACATCATTACCAGTATGCGCTCTGGCAAGCCGAACAGCATACATTGTTGCTTCTGTTCCAGAAGCACAGAATCGAACCCGCTCAGCTGAGGGAACAAAATCCTGCACACGTTCAGCTAGCCGAAGTGCTTTTTTATTCATTGCTCCGTAGTGGAGTCCCTGTTCAGCTTGTTTCTGTACTGCTTCAACAACATCCGGATATGAGTGTCCGAGCACGCTAACAAGATGATTCATCCAAAAGTCAACATATTTGTTTCCATCGGCATCCCAGACGTGAGGGCCCTCGGCTCGCTCAATATATATGGGATGCGGATCTTCATATCGAACATTATGCGAAACACCACCAGGAAGTGTATCGAGTGCCCGTTGGTGGAGACGCTTACTTTCAGCTACGGATCGATTTGGCTCCATATTCCACGCTATATACTTGCTATTTCTTGGCACTTATCAGTCACAGTACCGGAAAGAGTATCAAAAGTATTTACAGAAAACAGCTTGGCACCAGGGATATCCAGAGAAAACAGGAAGAGTGCTTCGAAGCTTACAGCAGTGCGAGGTGAGCGCCCCTAGCTTTAGCTGGGGGAGGAGGACAATCCGGAGCAATTCACCTGAGTGTTGCTTCAAAAGCTAAAATAGCGTACGGAAAAGCAACACAGCACCAAGCCCAGCAATCAGTGCAAGTAGGATATTTTCAGTTTTTACCATTACGAGCAGTACAACACCAGCTGCAGCCCATTCTGGAGGCCCACCATCAGCGAGTTCCGGTCCAAGGATGGCAATGACAATTGCACCAGGAAGCACTGAGAGCCCAGCTTCTACGCGGTCACTAACGTCAAATCGACTAAGAAGCCAGAGTCCACCCGCCTTCGTAATATAGGTCACAATTGCCATTCCAGCAATAATGCTCAGAATATAGGGATCAACAGTAAGTGCGCTACTGTCAATCATATCGAATCACCTCCACGATCGCTGCTGCTATTCCTCCGGCGAGAATATACCATTCACCGGTCGTAATTTCAGCAGTGAACACGGCGACAAATAAAGCGACCCCCCATGGAAGAACTGTCTTTTTTCCATCCCAGAGCTCAACAGCAAGAGCTGTAAATACGGCTGCAAGGATAAAGTCAAAACCATACGTTGCCGGGTTATCAATCAATCCTCCAGCTACAGCACCAAATACTGTTGAAAGAATCCAGAATGACCAGATTGCTAAGCCACTTCCAAGGAGGTAGGCTCCACGGCCACTCCCAGACTGGAGATCGTTCATTGTCAGTGCCCAATTCTCATCGGCCATAAAAAAGAGGCTGCCGTAGGTTTGTTTCCATGATAAACGCTTGAACCAAGGATGTAATGCAGCGCCCATAAGCGAGTATCGAAGATTCACAGCAAATACCGCCAGTAGAATTGCACTAACCGGTATAGGATCAGACCACATCTCAATTGCGACAATCTGTGCAGCACCAGCAACCACTGTTGCACTCATTAATGCCGCTTCAAGCACACTCAGTCCAGCCTGGTTGGCTAGTAATCCAAATCCAACTCCGTATCCGGCAACACCGAGAGCAAGGGGCACACACATCACAAATCCTTTTTTGATCCCTCGAAACTCAACCATCGAACTATCAGAAACAGGTGAATCTTCCGAGGAATCGCTACTATCGGCTAACTGTGCCTTTTGATCAGTACCCATCAACTATTCATTTGCTGATGTATCATCTATTGGTTCCGATTTCGGAGAGCAAGAGATAATGTCAACATACACCACATTCTACTAATAGTTGAGAGAAAAATTCAGGGCATAATTCTTGTTTAGTGGATCACAAGGCTATTGTGACGGTAGACTGATAATATGGTGTAGTATATAATAGTATGCCTTCGACAATGGAAATCAAGTGTCAAAATGAACGTTGCGAGCTAGATATGTGGGAGAACCATTATACATATGAGATCGCAGAAGACCACAGTGTAGACGATTTGTGCTGCCCACTGTGTGGGACAACAGAGCAGCTTGAAGAAATAAATGTATAATCTGAGCTGCGTGTTCTTTGGTATTTCACAGATGACATTTTTCAGTGTGTCAGGACTCATTTAACTTCCACAGGCTATGTCCCCGTCCTCAACGGCGGTGACGTGACACACGAGCAGGTTGCGCCGCCCAAGTTCATCGACCATCCAGCGAAAGACAAACTGTTCCGGGTGAAAGCCGACGCCGAAGGCATCAACGACCGGCCGGCAGAACTCCGGCGACAGGAGAAAGTACACACGGAACGGTTTGACCACTTACTCAGTGAGTATCGCCAGATGCGCCGGAAGGAACGTCGCCTACGCGAGCAAATCCAACACGACGTGGCGAGCCAACTGATGTGGCTGGCTGTTGAGAACGACTGTGAAACCACCGTGTTTGAGTCTCTTGGGCAGATAGAGTCGTCCGATGCAAGCGGTACGGTGGGATGGTTGATCAGTTCGTGGGCACGGGGTGAACTGCTTGATCACGTCGAGTACAAGGCCGGGTTATTTGGGATCGACGTGACGACGGTGAATCCGTGGGGAACAAGTCGGAGTTGTCCCCGATGCGGTGAACGTGGAGAGACGGTGAACGAACCGAACGACCACACGGAGTGTCGTCACGGTGGGTATTTCCACTGTCCGCACTGCGGGTATGAATGCGACCGTGATGTGGTTGGAGCGGTCAACGTCGGGCGGAAATATCTCTCAGAAAGCAAGATGGAGGAGGCGAACCCTGCTGAGTATAGCTCGGCGGAGAACCACGCCAGCTTCTCATCACCTTCAGAGGGTGCCCGTTCTGCTGCCCCCGCAGAGTCACAAACTGCCGGGATGTCTGGCGTTCAGTCCGCGACCGATACTCAACAGGATCAGGCGATCGGTCGTCAGACCCACCTGTCTCGATGCTGTTCGTTGTCACTCACTGCGAAACGATGAGAGACACACACGGGTGGATTGCATCAAAACAACGGTAGTAACACCGGACAGCAGTTGTCCGGCGGGAGTATCACACGGTACATCCTCGCCAGTACTACTGAATATGATTGAATGCTTCCAAATACTACTGAAAATCAGAACGGTAGTTTACTAGTTGAGGGAGTATCAACACGGACACTAACGAGTAAAGTATGTTAGATCTCCTGTAGTGCTGTCTCAATCGCATCATATGGAGGGAATTCCGGCCATTCTTCGGCAATCCATCGGTGACGGATAGTCATTTCGTGATCAATTAAAAACGTTGCTGGTCGCGGCTCAGAAATACCGGCCATGCCATCGAGGTCGTGAGCGATATCAAATCGTTCAGCGACCGTATTTGCTGGATCACTAAAAATCGGAGAGGGAAGAGAACGTTTTTTGATGAATTCAATCAGTGCATACGGCGTTGAAATAGTGCAGCCAACCACCCGGACGTTATATTCATTTTCCCAATCTCGATCAGCGACCTCATTCCAGAAATATATTGCAGGAAAGCTCCCGATCATCGGATGGAAACACAGTAGCACAGATCGATCTTGAGTAAGGTCAGAGAGTGATTGATTTTCCCAGTACTCCTCAGTTACTAACGTCCGGGTAAAGTCAGGAGCTGTCGTATCTATGTCTGGAGGATCAATTGAAGAGAACTTCGGGAGATCGAATGGGACATCCATTATCGATCACCGTAGGTTTTCTGTAAGTATGTGACTATTGTGTCACTTTCAGCTACGACAGCACCAGTCTGATCATCAATCAGTACGGGAACTGTACGAGCACCGGTGATGCGTTTGACTACTGATCGATCCGAATGCATCGGTAAAACAAATCTAGATTGGTATGAGAGATTCAGATTCTGCAGTACCTTGACGACACGCTCACAGAATGGACATGCCTGCAATCGATAAAGAGTCAGTGATGACATCAGGGATCACATCGGAGAAAAGGGCCGGAGTTGGGTAAAAGTGTCTTCAACCAAGATTTATTCGATATAACATAGAATCTACAGGCGGAGCAGGCCGAGGCAGTTCACTTTGTCCGAGAAACATTCGAGGTGAGGCTTCATCCTATAAGAGGAGATACTGATTTCAGCATATGATCACTCTGATAGAGCTTGTCAATTTCTGCTCATGTCTGTACATACAAGTCATTTCAATTTGATATGCAATATGTGCCAACTGGAACGATTCTATCACTGCAAATTGGTACACCTGAAGTCAGAGGTGATTCAGATGCTGAAAACCCGATGAACCGGCAATGGGAAACTGCGATGTTCAAGACTCCGATTGATCGGGCTGTTTATCTTGATAAGTCGGGGATTGAGGGCGACCAACAAGCGGACTTAAACAATCACGGAGGACCAGCAAAGGCCGTCTGCGTTTATCCTGAGGAACACTACAGTCACTGGAGAGAAGTGCTTGAGGTCGAGTTAACCCCAGGGGCATTTGGAGAAAACTTTACGACAAGAGGCCTAATGGAATCTGAAGCATGCATTGGGGACATATATGAAGTTGGAACAGCGACAATACAGGTTTCACAACCTCGATCACCATGTTGGAAGCTCGCTCGACGGTGGGAATGTCCTGACTTAGCAGTAAAATTCGAAGAAACAGGATACACTGGATGGTACATGCGTGTGTTAGACCCGGGAGAGGTACAGGCTGGACAACAGCTACAACTCGTTGAACGTCCTCATCCTGAATGGACAATTGACCGGACAACAAATGTCCGATTTCAGATGCCAGATGACAAGAAACTCGCTGGTGAGCTTGCCAAGATTCCGCCACTATATGATGGATGGGCAGACAAACTTCGTCATCGAGCCGAAACAGGTGAACAGATTTATTCTGAAAATCGAATATATGGACCAAACCAAGGTACCAAATGAAGAACTAATCTTGCAAAGTTACAATATTATTATAGCTATATGAAGTTAGTTATTGAACAGCCCGGCCATATACTGCCTGTTTGACTGCACTAACTAGCTTGTCACTGTGCTCGCGGTTCATATCCGTAACACAAATCTGAATTTGATGATCATCGATGACATGAACTGCGCATCCTTCATCCAGCAACTGATCGGCAATATGTGCTGCTGATTTCTCCGTACGACAAACAAATTCGCGAAAATGATGTTGGTCATGTACTGGGGCATCAATACCTTGGATAGCATCAAGCTCGTCAGCAAGTTGTTTTGGTGCTTCAATACATGTCGAAGCTAAATTAACCAAGCCCTGTGGTCCGAGCATTGCTGCATGCATCACTGATCGAAGTGCAGCCCACGCAGCATTTGTACAAATATTTGACGTAGCACGCTCTCGGCGGATATGCTGAAGGCGCGTTTGTAGCACCATAGTGTAAGCACGGTTATTGTCTGCATCTGTTGTTGCCCCAACTAGCCGACCTGGTAACTGCCGGATAAAATCATCTCTGGTCGCAAAGAATCCTACATCAAATCCATAACTCGTTTGCATGCCTAAGACACCGGCGTTGCCGATTGCAATATCTGCACCAACGGATGCCGGAGATTCAAGTATCGACAAAGCAACTGGATCTGACCCAACACAGAAGAGAGCATCGTTATTCGACGCAAGATTACCGATTTGCTCGAGACTGGGTTCGATTGTTCCAAGAATTGTCGGTGACGGAGTATATATCATCAATATGTCTTCATCAACATGCTCTTCAATAGCCGCTGGATCAGTGACACCATCATCGTATGCATAGGATTGAACACTAATTCCAGTAGCATCAACATATGTATGAAGCACCTCATGCTGTCGATCTGGCAATGTCTCTGGGATCAGAATTGTATCCCCATCCGCCGCACGAACGCGAGCAGCCATTCTAGCTGCTTCTCCTAGAGCGGTGGCTGGATCATTAAGTGAGCAATTAACAACTGGAAGGCCAGTTAACTCAGAAAACACAGATTGATACTCAAAAAGTGCTTGGAGGAATCCTTGTGAGACTTCAGGTTGATACTGTGTATAGCTTGTCAGGAATTCAGATCGATCAGAGAGGTGATCAACCAATGACGGAACGTAATGCGTGTAATGTCCCCGTCCGAGGAACTCGATCACATCTTCATTGTGCTGAAGAAGAGAACTAACTTCTTGGATAGTCCTCTGCTCACTTCGAGGTTCGATTCCGAAGGATCCATCGTACTGTAGTTCAGATGGAAGAGAGTATAACTCTTCAACATCAGCCACACCAATTGCATCCAGCATCGCCTTTTTGTCTTCCTCATCATGTGGCGCATATGGTGTTCCGAAATTAGTGTGATGTGATACCATAAACCACCTAATGTGCTGGAGTGATTTAGCTTATGTGCTATGTACAAAATCATATATAAAATCCCGTAGCATTTGGGATATTCGTTTGTCACGGTACGGCATCTTTTAGTCATCAACACCATACATAGCAGTATGTCCGAAGATCAATCGCAACAAGATGTGGAACCAGAAAGCAGTGGAGACCAGATGATAACCTCACTTCCCGGAATTTCTGTCACCACACAGTTGTCCGATGCCGATCCCGAGGTCCTTCAAGATCTACATAAAAAGCAACTTGAGTTTGCACTTGAACGCGCTGAAGAAGCCAAGGAAGCGTCACGAATGTGAAGTACCTTGGGATCAAGCCTCGAGGCACTCTGTCTATTTCTCTGTCGATCACATCTGTCGGCTGAAGTTATCTTCGAGTTAGTAGCTGACTAAGCAATCCACTCTCATTTTCGGTAGAAACAAAAATGTTTACGCTGACAGCGAGGCAAGGGCCACACTGAAGCCGTTCCTCCTATCCGCCGGTTGGAACGTGGTTCTGCTTCGGTGATTCGGAGGTACCGTTGTTTTATGTCGGCAATTGTGCGTGGTATTTTACTTGCATATCTGTTGATTTTTGACGTTGAATATCCAGCCGTGGTTACAGCGGTAGCGAGGCGAAAGCCCACCCCTTCAGGGCTGTCTCTTACCCATAAGTCAGGGCGATCGAGAAAAATTAACCAAATTCGTCCCAATATGAAAGAATTGATCAGGGAGAATTCATTATCGACGCCGAATTCAGATTCTCGGAGAGTTGGGTAGCTGTGGCTCCGAGCAGAACAGTGAACTCACGATGGGTTTCGCTGAATGAGCGCAAGAGCCGCTCATTCAGCACCGAGTTCATAGCCTTCTGCCCACATGCGAAGCTTCTGCAGCCCTTTCCACATTGTCTCCCAACCTGGTGGCGGATCAGACCCCCGGTCCAAGTACCCGCCAAGCTTCGCTACGTGTACCGCGTACGCTTTGCCGCTCTCTCCGCTCAGTTCTGGAAATTTCGTTTCCAGAACTGCGCGTTCGGCTTCACTCAGCAAGATCTCTGGATCGATTGACTCACCTCCTCGAGCTAGCTCTCGTAACTCCAAGACTTTCCACGCAATCACCGAGTAAATACTCAGCAACACCTCCATACGTTCCCATGTCTGCAGTTGGCGTTCTTCGATTTTACAGCCGCTCTTCAACACTTGGTGCCAATCTTCGATTCGCCAGCGGAGGCCGTAGTAATCAATGAGAGTCAATACCTCATCGTACTGTTCGACCGATTCAGTGGTGAGTAACACCCACTGAATCGGATCATCAGCGTCACTGACTTCATCA
>OBKM01001231.1_pt1 | contig 10664 bp, 9 predicted proteins | sample 1519691 | NCBI WGS metagenome assembly OBKM01 (sample SAMEA37050418, study PRJEB22526) | metagenome | biome: saline pan; feature: lake; material: water | place: Egypt | collected 2015 | depth 0.5 m
ATGTCCGTATCACCAGTAAACCAACGGCCTCAGAACGCTTCTCAAAGTTTAAGAGACCCCGCAGGAAACACGAGCCCATGAACCCGATTCCCCTCGAAACCGCACTGCCGATGTGGGAAACTAGCCTCATCGTACTCGGCGGCAGCATCCTGCTCACGCTCGCCTGGCTCTATTTTCTGTACCGGTAGCTCTCAGTCGGCGTCTTCGACGCGTACATCGACGCGCTCGCGCAGCCAGCCGGCCGCTGCTGCCACCGCATCGGGATCGGTGCCCGTCAGTTTGATCCGGACGTGCTCGCCGGGATAGACGCCAACACCCACGTCGAACCCTTCACGTAGCTCCTCGATCCGATCCAGGAGGGCGCTTTCGGGTTCGTCGATCGGGACGGTCTCGACGTACCGATCCTCGCCGACGAACTCGGCGGCGATCGACTCGAACATTCCTTTCATCTCTGCGGGAACGCCCGGCAGAACGTACACCTCGTCGTCGACGACACAGCCCGGCGCGACTCCGACCTCGTTGTGGAGCGGGCGCGCACCGGCTGGGATATGACTCGTCCCCTCGGTAAGATCCTCCCGGGCGTAGCCCCCCTCCTCGACGATCCACTCCAGGGCCTCCTCGTTCGGTTCGACTGACCGACCGTACGCGGCTGCGACAGCCTCCATCGTCTTGTCGTCGTGGGTCGGCCCGAGTCCACCGGTGACCAGCACGGCGTCGTACTCGACGCGATACTCGTTGACGACGCGGGCGATCTCTTCGACCCGATCCGGGACGACCGTGATCCGCCCGACATCGACGCCGCGCTCGTCGAGGCGCGCGCAGATCCAGGTCGCGTTCGTGTTCGTCGTGTCACCCGTCAGTATCTCGTCACCGACGTTGACCAGCGCGACGTGCATACCGGCCCATTGCGGCGTCGAGAATAAAAACGCGCCGGGACGAGGCCGGTCGAGCGTCAGGCAAGGAGATAGCCGTGAACGATGATATCTTCGAGGACGAACATCAGGCCGATTCCCACGCCGAACATCGCGGCGTTGATCCGGGTCAGTGCCTGCCGCGAATCGACCCGGAGGAGGTTCGTCAACTCCAGTAAGGCGGGCAAGATTGCGCCGAGCGCGATAGCGAAAAACAGTGCAGTGAACACGGTCGAGGAGACGAACGAGCCGATCCATCCCCCGACCACACAGGGAATCCCGACGATGAGCCCCAGGGCAGCGAAATGTCGGAGCGGCGGCGTTGCCCTGTCGGTTGCGACAGCAGCAACTACCGTCGGACCTTCCATGACGTTGTGCAGGACGAATCCGACGACGAGCAACAACAGTAGCGATCCCTGCTCAGCGGCAAACGCGGTCCCGATTGCCAACCCCTCACCGAGGCTGTGAAGCCCGAGCGCCACGGCAACGAGGTAGGCGATCCGGAGGCCTGTCCGTTGCGTGTCACAGACCGCTCGCTTCTGCCACCGATCGGCCACGTACATCACGGCGAAAGAGAGGGAGAGCCCACCGAAAACGACACCAGCAAGTAGTCCCGGGTCCGCTACCTGACCACCCATCTCGAGGAGTTCTTCGGCGATCTCGAACGCGATAAATGCAAGCACGCCCGCAGAAATTGCGAGAAACCCCTGCGTGTACCGGTAGTCGATGGACCTGATAAACGGATACCAGAGCATTCCGATAACGACCGGTGCGATCCCGGCGATGCCCGCGATAACTGTCAGTGTCCACATCATTTCGGCCGTGCTCGCTTCCGTCATCGTCTCCGCAGTGGTAAACGGTGATGTCGTGACGAGTAATACGATCGTCGCCGCGAGAACGCCAATCGGTGCGACTGCCAGCGCCCAGCGGGGGAGCTGGTCCGCAAAAGGCGTCTCGTCGGTCATTACTACACCACCTCTTCCCGACGATACCCCACAGTGATGTCCGCTTGCATGGCCGTTATTTAGGCACACCTAAATAAAAGCGGTGGTCAAGATTCCCATCGAATGAGACTCGGCCCGGGCCGGGTTATCCACGCCGGAACCACCTCGGTGTCGGGGACTTCGGGGACCGACGATTTCCGAACGATTCCGGGACGCTCGGCCCGTCCCGCGCGATAGACCCCTGTCGGCCCTCAGTCAGTTTCGGTCCCAACTGGCGACTTGACTCGCAGCTCCCGAGGATCGACCGGGGCGAACCGGACGATCGGCTCGTATTGCTCGATCGGGAAGCGGTCACCACTTGTGATCCCGCGAGCCTCGTCCTCAACGAGATGGCGATCCACAAACCGCTTGGCGACCAGCGCGAGGCGGCCGTCGCCCGCATCGATCCGTTTCTGGGCTTCCGCGAGCAGCAAACTCGCGGCAAACACGTCGAAGACGTAGTGAGCAAGCCGCTTTGCCGAGAGCTGTGCGTACTCGCCATCCTCCGTGGCGAGCGTCGCCGCCGCCGCGGTGAGATCGTGGAATTCGTCGGTGACCGTCTCAACGGTTCCGGCGAGCGCCGGATGCGAGACGGCGTCGAGACGGTCCTGCACGAGGGTCGCGAAGGGCTCGAACGCGTCCTCGCGGTCGAGGGCACGCAGGACATCGAGCGAGAGTATGTTCTCCGTACCCTCCCAGATCGGCAGCACCTGTGCGTCCCGGAGCAATCGGTGGGTGACGAACTCGTTGACGTAGCCGTTGCCGCCCTGGATCTCCATGCCGTAGGAGGCGGTATCGACGGCCATTCGTCCCGTCCGAAGTTTCGCGATGGGCGTCAGCAGGCGCATCAGGCGGTAGGCCGTCTCCGCTGACCCTCCCGCCCGTTCCGCCGTAACATGTTCGGAGAAGAGCCGTGCGGTCTCGAACGTAAATGCGGTCGCTACCTCGTGATCGACGGCCATATCGACTAGATCCTCGCGCATCAGCGGGTACTGGTCGATCGTCTCGCCAAAGGCCTCGCGGTTCGCCGCCTTCACTTTGCTCTCTAACAGGACACGGCCCATGATCCCGCAGGCCGCCGCGGCGTTCGAGAGCCGTTCGAGGTTGAGCATCTGGGCCATCTGCTTGAACCCATTCTCTTCCTCGCCGACGAGATAGGCTTTCGTCCCCTCGAACTCCACCTCACCCGTCGGGACGCTGGTCGTTCCGAGCTTGTCCTTCAACCGCCGGTAGCGCTGGTCGTTCAGCCCGTCGTCGACTGTGGCGTCCGACCGCTCGGCGCGGCGCTCCTTGGTCAGGACGCCCTCGTGGGGGTCGCCGTGCGGGACGAGAAACATCGAGAGCCCCGCCGTCCCCTCGGGTGCGTCCTCGGTTCGGGCGAGCGCGAGCGTCCCCTCGGCGTCGATATTCGAACAGAACCACTTCTCGCCGGTGAGCCGCCAGCACTCCGCCTCGGTGTCGTACTCCGCAGTCGTCTCGGTCGCGCCCACGTCGCTGCCGCCCTGCTCCTCAGTAAGAAACATCGCTCCCTCGATCAGGTCGTCGTACTCGCGGCTGGTCAGCGCCGCGAAGTACTCGTCGAGCTCGCCGTCGTCGAACCGTTCGAGCACCAGCGCCGCGCCGCCAGTCATTGCGACCGGGCAGGCGAGCCCCGGATCGCTGTAGGAAAGCAGATAGAGCAAGCCGAGATTGTGGCTCATCGGCATCGGATCGGAGCGGCCCGGCGGAGCGCGGAAGACGTCGGCGACGACACCCGATCCGTATGCCAGTCGCTCGTTCTCGAACTGCTCTGTGACGTACTCGACGCGGTTGCACAGGCTGCCGTACCTGTCGTGGGTGCACAGTTCTGGGCCATGGTCGTCGACGTAGTCCGCGGTATCCGCGATGACGTGACCCGACGCCGCGCCGAAGGCGGAGAGTCGGCGCTCGGCCCACTCGAACTCGTCGTCCTCGTAGACGCGCGCCAGTTCACGCCGAAGCGTCCGATCGAGTTCCCAGTAGTTGACGCCACGCCCGCGCTCGTACTCGCTGTAATCGTACCCGTTGGTCATGTACCAGTATTGTTAACGAACGATAATAACAGTATCCGACGTGGTGGCCGTGGGCGGGTCGCGCTATCCCATCCCCGGCGGCGGCTCGTCGTCGTCGAACTCGTCGGGCTGTTCGACGTTTAAGCCCATCTCCTCGCGTTTCTCCTGAATCGCCTCGATCTGGCGTTTCCAGTAGACGTAGCCGCCGAGCGCGACCAGCGAGAACGCAGCGACCGCTCCCCAGAAGACGTACTGGTTCCGTTCGAGGTAGAACTGCACGGAGATCGAGGAGGAGACGGAATCCCAGACGATGTGGGTTCGGCCGTCGATTTCGGTTGTCTCGCCGCTCCGCGGGCTGATATGCCCGATCAGGAAGTCACTGGCGGCGTAGCCCTCGGGTAGGATCACGCGATACGAACCGGAGACGTAGGCCGGTTGACTCAGCTGTTTGGACTGGGTGTTGGCAGTAAAGGCGAGCTGGCCCTCCTCGTCGTCAGGGAGATGGACGACAGTGCTGTCGTCGCCGTAGTCGATGTCGAGATCGGAGCCGTTGATGAATTCGCCGTCGGCCGAGCGGTACTGCACGGCGCGGATCTGGACCGGGCTATCGGTCGTGATGCCACGCTGATACAGCGTCAGCCGATCCTGACCGGTGACGTTGTAGACCGCCCTGTACTCGGTGTCGCTGATGAAGCCGCCGGGCTCGTAGATGTCGATCACGACGTCTTCCTCGGTGTCCCAGTCGTACTCGGCCTCCTCGTCGAGCTGTTCGTCCGAGATGCCGCCGCCGAGACACCCGGCGGTAACGGCGAGGACGGCGACGGCCACGGTAGCGACGATCAGACGCGTGTTCATGTGGGCAGACGAGTTGGCAGGTCAGGGGACGACAGCACGAAGTTCTGCGGGCAGATACTGGCCGATGCTGGCGATCAGCCCCGGTGGATCGGTCGATTCCGGACAGACGATGCTCTGTTCGAGCAGGCCGAGCCGCTCGACGGTGATGATGTCCTGTGCGTGCCCGGCGCGGTTGACTGTCGCCCGGACCTCGGCGCGGGTCGCGCTGTTGACGTTGACCCGCCCGTCGCCGCGGGTCCACTCGTAGAGGCGGTCGATCTCCGCGTCGGCGAGGCGGGAGCCGTCCGGATCGTAGACAAAGCGCATGGGCATGTGCTGGACGAGCCCGAACCGTTCGACGATCTGGTCGGGGCTGCCGCGGCCGAGATCGAGTTCGGACGCCGGGACCAGGACCTCGCGTCCGGCGTCGAGCACGAACCCGTCGTCGGTCCACCCTTCGAGCGTGCCGACGTAGGTCTCACCGGACTCGAACTGGTCGGTGATCGCTCCCCACTCCTCGGTGAGGACGTTCCGGGCCGCCACGGCGTCCGGCCCCTCTATCGTGACCGAGGGGAAGTCGTCGTGGCGGATCCCGAGATCGAACTCGACGTCGAGGTCGCCGATATCGTTGTTGACGAGCGAGCGCAGCGAGTCCAGTGCCCGGTCCCGCGCGTCGCCGCCGATGTACAGCTTCGTTGCGAGAACGACCATCAGGCCTCGACCTCGCTGTCGAGGTTGAGTTCGTCCCGCAGACTCTCCAGGCGTCGGTCCATCGCGTTGACGAGATGCGTGTTTTCCATCGCCTCGACGGGCGAGCCACACTCTGGACACTCGAAGCCAAAGTCCATTGCCTCGCCGAACTCGAAGCGGATCGAACAGACCTCACAGAGATAGAACTCGTGGTTTCGCTCGTACTCCCGCCGCTCGTCCAGCGCCTCGTACAGCCGGTGCATCTCATCTTCGAGATTCTCGGGGATGTTCTCGTACTCGAAGGTCCACAGGTAAGTCAGCCAGCCGGAATCCTCGTCACGGAGCCGTCGATACGTCGCCAGGTCATTCTCGTAGAGAATAAACAGCGCCCGGCGGACGTCGTTGAGTTCCATGTCGAGTTCCTCGGCCAGTTCCTCGTCGGTTACCTCGCCGTCCGGCGGTGCTGCCGCGACTGGCATTCCCTTCGGACCGACGAGCTCGTGCAAGTACTTCTGGATGACGGGATCCTCGAGGAGCTCCTCAAAAGCCATTGTTACCGATGAAAGGGTCCGTGCGTTTAAAAATACTGCTGTCGGCGCGTCAGGCTTCCGCCTGCCATTTCCGGATGCGGTCCGCACTGACGCCGTCGACTTCGCCTGCCACGTCGTCGGCCTCCGCGCCGGTCAGATCGTCGATACTCTCGATCCCCGCCGCAGCGAGCTTCTCTGCAGTCTTCGCGCCGAGTCCGTCGAGCGCCTCCAGATCCGTTCCCGAATCGCTTTCACGGGCCTGATACTCGCGGTAGTTACAGATCGGACAGCCAAGCTCCCAGGGATCGTCGTCGTTGTGAACGAGCAGCTCCGGAAGATCGTGTTCGTCACAGCGCTCGTCGGTGACCTCGATCTCGCCCCGTCGGGGCAGTGGCAACGAGTACTCACAGTCGGGATAGCGGTCACAGCCGACGAGTCGGGAGCCGTTGCGGAGCTGTTTGATAACCAGGTCCCCGCCATGATCGTCGCCACAGTCGGGACACGCACCGATCACCGGCCCCTCGCCCGCCTCGTCGGCCTTGCACTGCGGACAGCCGTGGACGAACGTACTGCGGCCCGCGAGCATCTTGACGTGGTTCAGCTCGTGATCCTCACAGACCTCCTCCAGAATGAGGGGTTTACCCGTACTCGGCAGTGGAAGCGTGTACTCACAGTCCGGGTAGCCGTCACAGCCGATGAACGAGGAGCCCCCACGGCTCCGGCGCAAGAGCAGGTCCTCCCCACACTCGGGACAGGGACCGAGTCGCTTGTCGGCCTTCAGCGACTCCTGGAGGTGTTCGCCGATCTCCTCGCGGGAGTCGGTAAGCTCCTCGAAGACGCGGTCGAGCATCTCGCGGGATTCCGCAGTAACCTCGTCGAGCGTGGCGTCGCCCTCCGCGATCGCGGTCATGTCGGCTTCGAGCTCGCTCGTCATCTCCTCGCTGATGACGCGATCGGCGTACTCCTCGGCGGCTTCGACGACCGCCATGGCGAGCTGGGTCGGCCGCGGCGGGTCGTTCTCGATGTAGCCGCGGTCGTAGAGTTTCTCGATAGTGTGGTGACGCGTCGATTTCGTCCCGATTCCCAGCTCCTGCATGGTCTCAATCAGCCGTGACTGGCCGTAGCGTCTCGGGGGCTGGGTTTCCTTCTCGTCGATGCGGCTATCGACGATCGATAGCTCCTCGCCCTCGTCGACGTCCGGGACGTAGTTCTCGTTCGTGCTGAAGTACGGATAGACGTCGTGATAGCCCGCTTCGAGCAGCCGCTTGCCGTTGGCCTTGAACGTCACTGCCTCCGTTTCGTGTGGGAGCTCGACGTCGACCGCCCCGGCAAGCTCGGAGACGACTTTCAGGTGCTCCCACGTGGCGTCCTCGGCGAGGGTCGCGAAAAACCGCCGGACGATGAGTTCGTAGATCTCCCACTCGTCCTCGGAAAGGTCGCTCTTTCTCGGGAGCTCGTCGGTCGGATGGATCGGCGGATGGTCGGTCGTTTCCTCGTCGCCTTCGGTCGGGTCGAGCCCGTCGAGATCGAGCAGCGATTCGGCGTCCTCGCCGAAGGTGTGGTGGCCGACGAAGGAATCGAGCAGGTCCTCGGGATCGAGATCGTCGGGATAGACCGTGTTATCCGTTCGCGGATAGGTCGTGTAGCCCGCGGTGTAGAGATCCTCGGCGATGCTCATCGCTCGCTGTGCGGAGTAGCCCAGCGACCCGGCCGCCCGGATGAACTGCGTCGTGTCGAAGGGTGCAGGCGGCGTGTCGGTACGCTGTCGACGCGAGACGCTGTCGACAGTAACCTGCCCGTCGTCGACGGCGATCCGGTCGTAGATGGCGTCGGCCACGGATCCGTCCCAGACGCGTTCGGCCTCGTTGCCCTCGGCGTCGCGGTAGTAGTACTGTGCCTCGAACGCGGAGCCGTCCCTGGCGAGGTCGGCGAAAATCTCCCAGTAGGTGTCGGGATCGAACGCCTGAATCTCGCGTTCACGGTCGACGATCAGCTTCAGCGTCGGCGACTGGACGCGTCCAACGGAGATGAAGTCCTGGCCGAGCTGGCGGGCCGATAGCGAGAGAAAGCGGGTGAGTGCCGCACCCCAGATCAGGTCGATGACCTGTCGGGCCTCCCCCGCCGCGGCGAGATCGAAATCGAGCTCCTCGGGATCGGCGAAGGCGTTCTGTACCTCGTTGTCGGTGATCGAGGAGAACCGAACCCGATCGATCGGGACCGACTCGTTGACCTCGCGGACGAGCTCGTAGGCCTCCTTGCCGATCAACTCGCCCTCCCGGTCGTAGTCAGTGGCGATCGTCACGCGGTCGGCCTGTCGCGCCAGCGAGCGCAAGGAGGCGACGATCGACTCCTGTGTCGGCCGCTTTTCCACGTCAGCATCGATCAACTCGACGGGCTCGACGTCGCGCCAGTCGTTGTACTCCTCGGGAAAGTCGACCCCGACGACGTGGCCCGACAGGCCGATACATCGCTTGCCACCCCACTCGTAGACGTTGACGCCATTCTGCCGTGACGACGAGGCGGAGCCTCCGCTGAGAATATCGGCAATCCGACGTGCCGCATTGTCCTTCTCGGTAATGATCAGTTCCAATCGAACCACCCCCGACAGCGAATGTCGGTCATTGTCAGGAGTAGAGCCACGCCGCTCCTAAAGCTTTCGGGGTCGATAATCGCAAGACTGCGTGAGGATAACGGCGACTGTCGCTTAGCTCTCGTCGAGCAGATGGACGATTCCGGTCCCCTCGACGAGGACGGTGTAGCCAGCGTAGTTGAACGAGACGCGCAGCTCGGACTCGTCGGTACTCTCACAGAGCCGGTCGAGCGCTTCCGGATCGACTGCATCGTACAGCGGCGGCAGTTCGAGCTCGTCTCGGCCGTCAGTTTCGGCAACGAGCGAGATGATCGCTTCCGCTGTCGAGCCATCGCCATCCGGCTCGAAGATAGCTTTCGGACCATCTGCAGCGAGCGAACTACCGTCGAGTGCGATATCGGAGTCCGCAGACAGATCGTGAAACGTCTCTTTATCCATACGTACTGGTGCGGTTCCCAGTAACTTCAATCCTCACCATCGTTATCTTCCGGCGATATGTCAGAGGGCGCAGAGAAGCGCTCGCTGTGGCGATCTGCCCCGGCGACTCCACGTACAGACGCTCAGTACTACTCCGCCAGCTCCTCTCGCAATAACTGGTTGACCGTTCCGGGGTCCGCACTGCCGCCCGTCGCGGCCATCACCTGCCCGACGAGGAAGTTCAGTGCATCGTCCTGGCCATCGTGATAGTCAGCCACAGCATCGGGATTGTCGTCGATGGCAGCCGCGACTGCCGAGGCAACGGCGTCGTCGCCGGTCTTTTCTAGGCCTTCGCGTTCGACGATCGTCTCCGGTTCCTCGCCCTCGTCGAGCATCTCCCGGAGGACGATCTCCTCGGCGTTTTTGACCGTGATTTCGTCGTCGTCGACGAGTTCGATCAGCCGGGTGAACTCGTCGAGCCGATCGGCGACGTCCGTAATCGCCATGTCGCGGTAGTTGAGTTCTCCGAGCAGGTTGTCCGCGACCCACGTCGCGGCGAGGTCCGGATCGAACGCCTCGGCGACGTCCTCGTAGAAGTCAGCGACCTGTTTCGTCGAGGTGAGCTTGCTGGCTGCCTCCTCGCCGAGACCGAACTCCTCCCGGAAGCGTTCGCGGCGCGCTGCGGGGAGTTCGGGAATGTCGATCCGTTCTTTCCAGTCGGCGACCTGCAGCGGCGGCAGATCCGCCTCCTCGAAGTACCGGTAGTCCTTTTCTTCCTCTTTGGATCGCATCGAGACGGTGATCCCCTTGGACTCGTCCCAGTGGCGGGTCTCCTGTTCGACGCCACGCCCGCGCTGGATCGCGTTGCGCTGGCGGGTCACTTCGTAGGCCAGCGCCTTCTCGGCACCCTTGTGACTGGAGATGTTCTTGACCTCTGTACGGTTGGCCGCAGCAAGCGCCTCGTCGCTGAGTTCGCCGTCGCGCTCGTCGGCCTCGATCAGCGAGATGTTGGCGTCGACGCGCAGGCTGCCGTCCCGCGTGCTGTCGAAGACGCCGAGATACTCCAGGACCTCCTCCATCTTCGCGAGGAACGCCCGCACTTCGTCGGGGCTCCGGAAGTCCGGCTTCGTGACGATTTCGAGCAACGGAACGCCCGCGCGGTTGTAGTTGACCAGGGTGTAGTCGGCCGTGTCGATCGAGCCGCCGACGTGCTGGAGGCTGCCGGGGTCCTCTTCGAGGTGGGCGCGCTCGATACCGATCGCGCGGCGGTCGCCCTCGACGGTGACCTCCAGCTCGCCACCCTGACAGATCGGCTCGTCGTACTGGGTGATCTGGAAGTTCTTCGGCAGATCGGGATAGAAGTAGTTCTTCCGGTGAAAGCGGGTTTCCTCGGGAATCTCAGAATCCAGCGCTTTCCCGACCTTGACGGCGGCCTCGACGGCCCCCTCGTTCAGCACCGGCAGTGCGCCGGGCAGTCCCAGACAGACGGGACAGGTGTTCGTGTTCGGCTCGCCCTCGTCGGCGTCGGTCGAACAGCCACAGAAGATCTTCGTCTCGGTTTCGAGTTGGACGTGGACCTCCAGGCCGATCACGACGGTGAGGTCCGCGTCCTGCTGGGTCGCCTGTGCGCTCATTGGCAGTCGGTTCGGGGGCCGACCGCTAAAGGCTAACGACAGCGA
>OBKM01001232.1_pt1 | contig 10662 bp, 6 predicted proteins | sample 1519691 | NCBI WGS metagenome assembly OBKM01 (sample SAMEA37050418, study PRJEB22526) | metagenome | biome: saline pan; feature: lake; material: water | place: Egypt | collected 2015 | depth 0.5 m
ACCGGGGACTAACGAATCCCTCATCAGTAGAAGTTACGACTCGTCGGATTGAGCGTCGCCGGGATATCGAACTGTCGGCAGGGCGTGTGGCCTAGTGGATAGGGCGAGAGGTTCCTAACCTCTCGATCGCGGGTTCGAATCCCGCCACGCCCGTCTGTGTCCCGAACAGCCCACGTGTCCAGGACAGTCGGAGAATGTGGCCCAGACTGTGGACTCGGCTCCGGTTCGACACAACATATATACGTTGATCACGCTAACCGACCGCTACTATTGGGCGAAGTGGCTCGGGCTTTCGGTAAACATGAGGCTGTTAACTCCCAGTGGTGGCATCCGGACCACGCCGTACACTGTGAGCTGTGAGCCCAAATGAGTGAACTCCACTCGGTGCGGCCGCTTGTGGCGATTCTCCTCGCGTTTGGAACGATCGTGTTCGTGGTCCTCTTTCGTCGGCGAAAGCGGCTCCGGCATGCTGTTACCGTCGGGGCAGCAGTGCTCACGTTCGGCATCGTCGTCAGTCTCGTCGGCCCGGTACGACGCGGCCAGACCGTGACGACCGACTTGGGAACATTTGTCACCACGATTGAACTTAGCTTTCAGGCCGATCCCCTCGGGCTGATATTTGCACTCACAGTCAGCGGGCTCTGGGCCGCGACGGCAATTTACAACGTTGGCTTTGTGGATAGTACGGGGCTACTTCATCAGACCCGCTATCTGGCCGCGCTCTGGTTCAGCATCGGCTCGGGTCTCGGCGTCGCGTTTGCGTCCAACCTGCTGGTGCTCGTGTTTTTTTATGAGCTGACGACCATCGGTACGTACCCGCTGATCACACACTACGGGACAGATCGGGCTCGGAAGGCGGGTATCAGATACGTCTGGTACATCATCGGCGGCGGAACTCTCGCCGTCGGCGGAACTGTCATTGTCTATGCGTTGGCCGGCACCGTATCGTTCGTTCCCGGCGGGATTCCGGAGCTGGCGGGAGAAGCGACCAAAGGATCAGTGGCCGCGTACGCTGCGATTCTGAGCCTACTTGTTGGCTTCGCGGTGAAAGCCGCGGTGATACCCTTCCACGCGTGGCTGCCGATGGCCATGGTTGCTCCGACGACGGTGTCTGGTGTGTTGCACGCGGTTGTCGTCGTCAAATCCGGCGTGTTCGGGATCGCCAGAACGGTCTTGGAGGTGTTCGGGCCGGACCCAACGGCAGCGATGGGTGTGGCTGTTCCGCTGGCCGTCGCGGCTGGCTTCACGATCATCGCCGGGAGCGTCCTTGCGCTCAAGCAGGACGTGTTGAAGCGTCGGCTCGCGTACTCGACGATTGCTCACCTGTCGTATATCGTGCTCGGCGTGGCGCTACTTACGCCAACAGCGGTTGCTGGTGGACTCGTTCATATCGGCACACACGGTATTGCGAAGCTGGCGCTGTTTTTTTGTGTTGGAGTAATAACGGTCGAGACCGGAAAGAAGAAAGTTTCCGAGATCGCAGGCCTCGGACGAGAGTATCCGGTGACAATGGGCGTCTTTGCCCTGGGTTCCTGCTCGCTAGCTGGCTTACCGCTGTTCGCCGGATTTGTCAGCAAGTGGTACCTACTTATCGGGGGCGCAGAGGTTCACTGGGTCGTTCCGCTCGTGTTCGTGCTTTCCGGTGCGCTGAACGTTGCGTACTTCTGGCCGATCGTATCCACAGCCTTCTTTGAAACTTCGACCAACGCCGAGACAAAGCCGGTGATCAACGGCCCGCTCGGGGGAGATATGAGCCGCGATACACCACCCAGGAGAGAGTCTCACGGTCGTCCTGCTGAGTCAGACGGCGGGGCAACAAGAGCAGGTGACACCGAAGACGACCACCACGGCAGCGTCGGAACTAACTCGTCTCTGTTTCCGGACGATAGCTCTCCGTTACTCGTCGGATCGCTCGTCGTGCTTGGGGTGTTCGTACTCGCGGTGGGTGTCTTCCCCGGCGAGGTAGCGCTCTTCGATCTTGCAAGGCAGGTAGCCGAGGCGAGTGTAGGGGAGACGTTCTCGTAACCTCCCAGCTGTCACGATGTGTTCTTAACAGGGCCCCAGAGGACGCTTCGCCACCAACGCAGCCTCGTCGCCGCGGCACCACTCGGGGTGAGGCTACGGGACCGAACACGTCTGTCGAGCCGCTCGTGTGATCTAATACCGCAGCAACGAGTACGCGATACATCCCAGCCCTGACGCTGTGAGCAGCGATTCGACCGTATAGAGAATAAGCAGCGGGACCGAGGTGAGCCAGTTCCCGCCAGCGATTCCCGGGGCATACACTGCCTCAACGACCGTCGCGGTCGTTATCAAGGCAAACCCGAGCGTCGTGAACCGCAGATTCGGTTCGCCGAGCCGGCGCTGTGCCTTATAACTCAACACGGTTAGTGAGCTTCCCAGTGCGAACACGAGTAAGTTACTCGTGACGAACATCCACAGCTGTGGATCGACCGGCTCCATCTGTCACTCCTCCGGAACTGAGTCAAACGCAAACTCTGATTGTGTGGACGATCTCTGTCTGTGACTCTCTTCGCCGAGATCTCGGAACAGCTCACCGAACTTATCGACTGCATCTTTTTTGACTTCGATGCTAATCTGGATCTCCCCGTCAGCGATTCCGATGTTGATCTCTTCTAGATCCGTCGTGTACTGCTTCGACTGGTTTTGATCTGGATCGATAGTTTGTTCTGAGAGGAATCCGTGCTCAACGAGCACGTTAAGCCGCCGGTAGATGGTAGGCAGCGAACTGTTACAGATCTGCTCAAGCTCGTTCGCTGAAACTGGCTGCACACTCGCAGCAGCGAGGATTCGTCGGCTCTCCTCGCTTGCCAGTACCTCAAAAACTCCCGATGGATCCCACTGGTTGGCCATTGTTTCCGGATCAGTCTCCCGTGTGGGTGGTCTGTCCTGCCACCGACACGGTTGAGCCGCTGTTCAGGAGGGGACGACGCATGTAGAGGTGATCATACGCGAAGTCGAATATAGTTTTCTCTGTCTGTTCCGTCTCTGCCGATCCGACAGCGACGGGGCCACCTGGGGGACTTGGGGGTGTGAGAATTAACTTTGCCAGATTAGGCCGGACGTGAGTGCAGTATTCCTCAGTCGCTAGCCCGAGTTTGGCCAACTAAAACCGTACGATACGGTCATAACCGGCGGACTCGTCGGAAAACACAACCAAATGATGGTTCTGTGGCAGATGATCTCAGCAGCAATATACAAATAAAAGTTAATGTTAAACAATACTTCCAGGGCACCCGTTCAGGGAACAGCACGTGGAGCTGGCGAACACCCAGCACGCAAGATGCGTCAATGGCGGAAAACGGCCGAGGCATTATTACCGGACGTAAACGAACGAACACGAGCGTCGAGATCAAAACAGCCTTCGGAGAAGGTTACCAACCGAGTATGGACCGACACCCCGGTGCTGGCCACAGCCCGTAGTCGCCACACCACTTTACTCGCTCTGTCTAATCGTGCTCCTAGAGAGCTGGGGGAAGAGGTCGGGCCAAACACCGAGCTGGGGGAGCCTGTGATTCACGGATCAGCCGAAACTACGAGTCAGCCGAGCACTGTAATTGCTAGCCGTGGTCTCACGGCCGACGGTATCCCCGATTGCGGGGCAGCAGACGGTAGGACGGCGACACACGAGCTGCCGAGCACCCGGTCGGACGGGCCCTGAGCGATGGTCGAAACAGTTATTGCAGTCGTCCCGAGAGTAAACGAGCTGGCAACTGGAATTTCGCCGGCAACACTCATCTGGATTGCTGCACTGTTCGGACTGACCCGGAACAGACGAGTAGTCACCGGTGTCGGCGTCGGTGCATGTGCGGTAGTGGCCGTATGGGCACTCACCGTCCCGTCTGGCGTCGCGGGCGAGTGGACGTTCCTCGAGTTCGCGCTGACTCCGGTGTCGGTCGACGAAGCCTCGCGCGTGACCGGTCTCGCATTCGCTTCCTTTGGGACGGTTGCGCTCACGTATCTTTACAGCACCGACGGTGAGTGGTATCACACCACCACGGCGCTGGTGTATATCGGGGCGGCGGTCTGGGGCGTGTTCGCTGGTGATTGGCTGAGTCTGCTGGTCTCTTGGGAGCTCATGGCGATCGCGAGTACGCTTCTGGTCTGGGTTCACGGCGGACGAGCAGTCCGGGTTGGATTTCGCTACGCGCTGGTTCACGCCGTTGGTGGTGCACTCTTTGCTGCCGGAATAGCGTTACACATCGTCGCAACGGGAGTACCCGGGGGGATCCAGTATGCCGACGGTATCACGAACGGAATTCCAGCCGGTGTTGCCGGACTCGGGATTGCGATCAACGCCGCGCTGATCGGTGTTCACCTGTGGCTGCCTGATACCTACGCCAGCCCCCACGTCGACGTCGGAGTGTCTGTCGTCTTGTCTGCGTACACGACGAAACTGGCGGTGTACGCCGCTTTCAGAGCCTTTCCGGGCGAGAACATCGTCCTCGCGTACGTCGGCGGCGCGATGGCCGTGTTCGGTGTGGCATACGCTCTCGCACAGAAGGATGCACGCCGACTCCTCGCGTATCATATTCAGGCACAGGTCGGCTATATGCTCGCCGGAATCGGTGTCGGCTCGTCGCTAGGTGCTGCGGGGGCGTTCGCACACCTGTTCAACAACGTCTTATTTAAAGGGTTGCTCTTTATGATCGCTGGAATCATCGTCTACAGAACTGGGACAGCAACACTCAGTAAAAGCAGGCGGCTCTCGAGTGAAACTCCGGCGCTTGTCGGAACCTTCGTGATCGCTGCTGCCTCTATCACTGCCGTTCCCGGAACGAACGGGTTCATCAGCAAAGGGATGATTCTTGATGCAGCACTCGAAGGCGGGCACGGACCACTCCGGTGGCTGCTCCTCGTCGGTGCTGTCGGCACTGTGGTTTCGTTTATCAAGTTCGGCTATCTCGCCGGATTCCGTGGAAGCTCCGCCTCGTTTCGGGATATCTCGAGGCTACAGGCTGTTGCGATGGTCCCGATCGCGGCAGTCTGTGTTGCCCTTGGTGTACTGTACGGACCGTTTTTCGAGCTACTCCCAGCGAGTGACCAGTGGTCGACGACACCCTACTCCCAACGGCATATCTACGAAGCAGCGGTACTGCTCGGGATCGGCGGCGCGGCGTTCGTGATAGCTCGCCCAGTGCTGGATCGACTCGACGGAGGACGAGATATCGATACAGTGCGGGACCCTGCCGTGTTCTGGATAACAAGATCCGCTGTCGGTGCCACCTCGGCGGTGTTTGCGTCGACGGCTGCAGCGGGATCGACGATCCAGACACGCGCTGCAGGTGTCGTCTATAAGCCTGTTACGTCGATAGCGGCTGTTCTCCCACGGACGATTGGGGCCAGATATCGGTCTCACGCCAGCGAGGGAGCAGGAACGACCGGTATCCAGACAAGCGTGACCTACCGACTGGTCGCTGTCATCTGCTGTCTGCTCACCGGATTGGTACTGGGACTGGGATTTCGATGACACGCTGGTTCGTGTCCGTTGGCCCCGAACTCGTCGCTGGCGTGGTGCTCCTTCCAGCGATGGCTGGGGTCGTCCTCCAACTGACGGCCCGATACTACTGGCGTGACACCCCACCACAACACGGTCCGTGGGGGGTTGCGACGGCCGCACTTTCGGGCACCGCTTTCCTCTCGGGCGGGCTCGCGATCGCGCTTATTTCGGGAGGGCCGGCAGTGTACCGTCTCGGGGGAACGGTGCTACCGGAAGTCGTCTTCCGGGTCGATACGATATCGATTGCGGTTGGCGTACTCAACGTACTTTTGAAGATCGGCATCTTGGTATATACCTTCACTCACGGACCACACACCACCCGGTTTTACGTGGCGTATCTGTTCTTTACATTCGCTGTCTTCGGAATCGTCCTCTCCGGCGACCTCGTCGCGGTTTTTATATTCGTTCTCTGTCTCATCGGAGCGACGGCACAGCTGATCAACATCGGAGGGAAAGCAGGCGCGAGAGCTGCGGCGCGAAACTATGTCGTTACAGCGACAGCCGGGGCATCTGTCTATCTCTGTGGTGTCGGTATCGCGTTCTGGCTCACCGGAACGACCAGCACCGAGCAGCTTCGAGCGGCTCTCTCGGTGGCCGGGTACGACGATCCGGTCGTCGTGAGCTCGTTTGTTGTCATGATCGTTGGAATTGCGTCGCTGATTGCACTTTTTCCCCTCCACGGGTGGTTAGTTGAAACCCACGCAAACTCTGCTGACCCGGTCAGCGCACTCATCTCCGGGGTCTTGCCGGCCGCAGCAACCTACGCCCTCTCCAGGGTGGTGTTTGACGTCTACACGACCGGGTTCTTACGAGCAAACCCGACGGTGGCAGACGGAATTATCTACGCTGCCGTTGGGGGTCTTCTGATCGGGGGCGTGCTGGCATATGGCCAGCGAGATATCAAGGGGATGCTTGCTTACTCGACTGTCTCACAGTTTGGCCTAACGATCACCGGGCTGATGATCGCGACCGAGACTGCCGTCTTCGGTTCGATTACACAGCTTCTCGAACACGGGATTATCAAGGCAGCGCTCTGTCTCGTTGCCGGGATGATCGCCGTCCGATTCGATGCACGGACCCTCGACGAGTTCGGCGGCGTGGCCTCTCGGTCTCCAGTCGTTGCCGGCTCGTTCGTCGGGCTGGGCATCGCGTTGATCGGGCTCCCGCCGATGGGGGGGTTCGTCGGGAAGTGGAACATTGCCGTGGCCGCACTTGAGGAAGGGTACTGGATCGTCAGCCTGTTCGTAGTTGTCTCGACAGTTATCACGCTCGGGTACGTAATTCGGTTCATCGACCAGCTCTATTTTGCGTCGTTTAATGGGCCAGACGATGGTGGCAAAAGAATAACGGCACCCATGCAGCTCGTGGTCGTGCTCGCGGTCGTGCTGTCGCTGGCGATCGGGCTTGGGTCCGTGTTTCTCGAGCAGACTCTGCGCGATGCAATCGGACAGCTTATTACAGCAGACCAACGGTAGCGTTCGTCCCGCAGATCCGCGAGATGGTCGGATTTTCCCCTCGCGTAGGAGATGACAACCAACGTCCGCTGGGGTGAGTTGACACGATCTGGCGTACAATCCACCGTGAAATGACATCTCCAGGAGAGGAAACCTCCCCGCCTCCGTGAACGACCCCTATCTGAGTCGATCACCGCAGTAGTGGTCCTCGTTGGTGGAGTCGTGGTCGGCACGCAACAGGAACACCTGCGGTTCTATGAGAGATCGCAGTACCCGTGGACGTCTCTATATAGTGACCCACTCTCAGCGCCTCGGTGGGATCGCTCGGGCAGACGGCGTAGGCTCGTATCCCATTCAACCGACGGACGCGAGCACGCGTGTCTCGGCAGCCAGCACGTTCCCCTCGCGTGCCACCAAGCAGCCGCAAACACCAAACGCCGTACAGCTCGTCGTCGGCACGCCCTGGCGCCGGAGACGGTGACACCGACATAGCAGCCTACCAAATCAGAGGCTGAGTCAACAGACACGCCCCGTCTTCAACGAGGCAAGCGCTACGAGTGGAGTAGCAGTTGACACGAGTACAGAACGGTCAAAGAGTTCAGCAAGGAACTCGTCGACGGGCAGTGAGTAGTTTAGGAGCGTGAAGCTGAGAATTAGCACACAGGTACGGACGGAAGTGCGAGACGTGTTAGTTCGTCGTGTGGTGTTTGCCAGGTGAATCCAACTGACGCATTCATTACCTCTTCAGTCATCTGTATGTGCGTATAATGAGTGAGTTCTCTTCGGCTTACTCGAAAACGAGAGAGGAGTTTATAGATAGTGTCGGCGTGTCAGTAGAGGATGGACTGACACAACAGGAAGTCGAAAAGAAAAGAGAAGAGTTTGGCTCAAATGAGATCGAAGATGCTGATAGACGGTCGTGGGCCTCTATACTGGTAGAACAGTTCCAGGATTATCTGGTGTACATCCTGTTTATTGGCGGGTTTTTGTCCTTGGCCGTCGGACTGGTGCCCGGACAGAGCCCTCAGTGGGCAGAGGCAGGTGTTATCGGACTGATAATATTTGGCAACGGATTGTTCGGGTTCTATCAGGATTACAAAGCAGAGCGTGAAATCGCGTCGTTATCGGAGCTCACGGCCCCTGACGCAACGGTCATACGGGACGGGGAAGTCACGAACATTGATGCGAAAAAGGTAGTTCCAGGGGATATCATCAAAGTTGACACGGGCGATTCGGTTCCTGCTGATGCACGGCTGATAACGGCGCAGTCTCTGTCGACATCTGAGGCAGCGTTGACCGGCGAGAGCAAGCAGATCAGCAAGTCTGTGAGGCCGGTCGGCGCCGACGCCCCCGTCGCAGACAGAGTGAATATGATATTCAAGGGAACAGATGTCGTCAGGGGAAGTGGTGTCGCTGTCGTCACCAAGACCGGGATGGACACGGAAATCGGAAAGATAGCCGACGAGCTTCAGGAGGCCGAGACACAGAAGACACCATTTCAAAAAGAGGTCGACAACCTGGGCCGGCAGCTGGCCTACCTGATCTCGGGGTTCGTCTTGATCCTGACTTTTATCCAGGCTGCAGTCACCGGCGCAGATGCTCTCACGATAATCTTACTCGCGATCGGGCTGGTTGTGGCTGCTATCCCAGAGGCACTCCCAGTCATTGTTACGTTCGCGCTGGCACTCGGGTCGAGACGGCTCGCGGAGAAAGGTGCTGCAGTCAGACGGCTGCCAGTCGTCGAATCACTGGGATCGGTCAATTACGTACTGACAGACAAAACAGGCACCTTGACCAGCGGGGAGATGACCGTCAGGAGGGTCTATCACGACGGGACCGAACGCTTTGTGACCGGTGTCGGCTCGGAGACCGACGGCGAGTTCCAGGACGAAAATGGCCAGACAGTGGGCCCAGACGCAGTGCGACCGGTGCTTGAATGTGGTGTATACGCCAACAACTCTGAAATCGGCGCCGGAGAGTTCGGCGGCGACCCGACTGAGATGGCGTTACTGTACTCTGGAACGAAAGCGGGCATACACAACGACATCGCGGTCCGTGATAAGATCCCGTTCAGCTCAGACCGGAAACGAATGACCGTCATAGACGGAACCAGCACGGCGTATATGAAAGGTGCACCAGATACGGTGCTCGAACGCTGTGACAGGATCCTCAAAGACGGTACACCACAGGAAATGACTGCTGAGGACAGACAACGCGTCCAACAGAAGGCGTCCGAGTACGCCAGCGATGCGTTGCGCGTGATCGGGTTCGCACGGAGGACCGTCGATGAGACCCACCTCGGAGGCGATGACGTAGACGAAGACGCCGTCGAGACAGAGATGGTGTTTCTTGGTCTCCAGGCGATGATCGACCCACCGAGAGAAGAAGTACAAGACGCTATCGACGACTGCAGGACTGCAGGGGTCGACGTCGTGATGGCCACAGGAGACGATCCGGAGACTGCCCGAGCAATCGGTGCAACGCTCGGGTTCGATTCCTCGAATGTCATTACCGGCGATGTCGTAGAATCATTAGATCAAGAAGCCCTCGAGCAGAAAGTCACCGACACCGAAATATTTGCCCGTGTCTCCCCGAAGCACAAGGTCAAAGTACTCAAAGCACTCCAAAGTCAGGACTACTACGTCGCGATGACCGGCGACGGGGTCAACGACGCTCCGGCACTGAAAAACTCAGATATCGGTGTCGCGATGGGACAACGAGGGACCGACGTTGCAAAACAGAGCAGTGATCTTATACTGTTAGATGACAACTTCGTGACTATCAGAGACGCAATCGAGGAGGGGAGAACGATATTCGATAACATTCGGAAGGTGACGAACTACTTGTTATCGACGAACTCCGTAGAGGTAATGTTGGTCTTTTTGGGTGCTATTGCGACAGCTATCTTTGCCCCTGACCTGTTTGACGGCGTCGAACAGGCAGCGGTTCTGAGCGCACTGATGATTCTCTGGGTTAACTTCATGACCGACGGACCGCCGGCAATCGGACTCGTGGCCGATGGCAGTGTTCCAGAGATCATGCAGCGCGATCCGAGAGATCCGGATGAGACGATAATCGATAAAAAAATGATTGCGACGGTCTTGGTAACCGCAGTACTCGGATCAGTGCTGTTTTTGCCGATCTTTTTCGTCTTAGCGACAGGACCCATAGCGAGCGATATCATGTTGGCCCAAACTACACTGTTTACCATCTTAGTGCTATTTGAACTCGTCATGTTTCACGTGATCAGACGTGAGTACGGGTTGGGAATCGCGTCGAACAAGTGGCTGGTCTTGGGTATCGTGGTAGCGTTCGTGATTCATCTAGCCGTACTCTACACGCCGTTAAGCGACGTGTTCGATGTCACAGGTCTCGGAGCGTCGGAGTGGGCGATCTCGATCGTACCAGTTATCGTGTTCGTTGTACTCGCGATCATCGCACAGAATGCACTCAGGCGGTACGTCGGAGCGAGACAGAAGAACGTTTGACCTCCTCCCACGGCTGAAGCCGTGGGATTCCCACGGCACCGCACCGCTGAGTTGGGAGTTTCAGGTTTGCAGTCTCGTCGGCATGACCAGACTGCTGGCAGGGCCAAGCCGCCGTTACTCCTATCCCGGCATGGGATTCAGAGTTACCGTGTTCGTCGGAATACACAGCCAGCGGTCCGAAGGGGATTCCTTCAGACGT
>OBKM01001233.1_pt1 | contig 10650 bp, 8 predicted proteins | sample 1519691 | NCBI WGS metagenome assembly OBKM01 (sample SAMEA37050418, study PRJEB22526) | metagenome | biome: saline pan; feature: lake; material: water | place: Egypt | collected 2015 | depth 0.5 m
CTACAACAACCGCGACCCGTGGGCGTTCCTCTCACAGCTCGCGACCGCGACGGACTCGGTCCGACTCGGTCCGGGCGTCGCCAACCCGTACGAGACCCATCCCGTCACGCTCGCCTCGCGAGTCGCGACCCTCGACGAGCTCTCCGAGGGCCGCGCGGTCTTCGGGCTCGGCCCCGGCGACCCGTCGACGCTCCGTAACCTCGGGCTCGTCGACGAGCGGGGGCTCCGGCCCGTCTTAGAGGCGTTCAAGACCGCACAACAGCTGTGGGCGGGCGAGCGCGTCGACCACGACGGGACCTTCGACGCGAACGAGGCCGGACTCAACTACGAACCCCCACAGGGGGCCGACATTCCGGTCCACGTCGGGGGCGAAGGACCGCACATGTGCCGGATGGCCGCGAAACACGGCGACGGGCTCCTCTACAACGGATCGCACCCGGCAGACCTCGCGTGGGCCCGCGAGCAGGTCGACGACGGGCTCTCGGACCGGCCCGACCACCGCGGCGGGTTCGAGCTGGTCGCGTACGCCGCGGTGTCTGTCGCCGAGGACGAGGCCGCCGCCAGAAAAGCCGCTCGGCCGGCGGTGGCTTTTATCACGGCCGGCGCGGCACCGCCCGTCCTGGAGCGGCACGGAATCGATCCCGACGCGGCCGAGGCGATCGGTGACGGCATTTCAGCGGGCGAGTTCTCCGCGGCCTTCGAGCGCGTGACGCCGGAGATGGTCGACGCCTTCTGTATGGCCGGCGACCCGGAGACCGTCCGCGAACGCGCGGCCGCGGTGGCCGAACACGCCGACGGGCTCGTCGTCGGGTCTCCGCTCGGCCCGGATCTCGAGGCGAGCGTCGACCTCGCCGCCGACGCGCTGGACGGGCTGTTCCAGTAGCTCGGCGAATTCTCACCGACCGGGAATCGAGAATCGCCCCTGATAACGCTGGGGAGAGGTTCATAACCCGGTTCCGTCGAGTGGGGGGTATGTCTACTCCGCGACAGCGACGCTCCGGTCTCCGGGAGCGCTACGAGTCGCTCCTGTGGGAGACGATGGAGCGAATGGGCGTCTCAGAGTCGATAGCACGGAAGATCGTCGCCGCCGTCGGGATCCAGTTTCTCGTCACCGTCGGCATCTTCCTGACGCCGCTTCTGCTCTCAGGCGCGGTCTCGTACCTCGTCTCCGGCGCGCTGTTTCTCACCGCGATCGTAGCGATCTACAACACCCTGCTGATCGTGCGGCGAGACCTCGTCGAACCGGTCCGACAGTTGGAGGCCGCCGCGGAGGCGATCGCGGCCGGCGACGTTCACGGAACCGCTGTCGGGACGGCCGGCGGCGAGGACCGGGGGGCGCTCGATGGGAGCGACCAGCCGGACGAGATCGGCGGCTTGGTGAACGCGTTCATCGAGGTGCAGCGGTACCTCGAAACCGTCTCGTCGCAGGCAGAGGCGCTCGCGGCACAGGAGTTCGACGATCCAGCCCTCGCGGCGGACGTGCCGGGGGCGTTCGGCGAGTCGCTCGCCGAGATGGCCGAGAACCTCGAGGCGTACACGACCGAGCTCGAATCGCTCGTCGACGCCTTCGGGGACGCCGCGGATCGCGCACAGGACGGAGACCTCACGGCGACGATGGACGGCGACTCCCTGGCGACCGACGAGGACCGGTACGCCGCGCTCGTGGCGAACTACAACCGCCTCGTCGGCACGCTCGGCGGAACCGTCGGCGAGGCGCAGGCGTTCACGGACGACGTCGCGGTCGCGGCCGACGAGGTCAGCGCCGGCATGGACGAGGTCGACGACGCGAGCGCGGAGGTCGCTCGGTCCGTCCAAGAGATCTCGGACGGCGCGGCCGAGCAGACCGAACAACTGGAGGCGGTCTCCGACGAGATGAGTACCCTCTCGGCGACCGTCGAGGAGATCGCGGCGTCCGCGGACGACGCGGCCGCGACGGCTAGAGGCGCCGCCGAGCGCGGACGCGCCGGCAGCGAGGCGGCCGCCGAGGCCATCGGAGAGCTGGAGGCGCTCGAGGCCCGAATCGGTGAGACAGCGACCGCGGTCGCGGACCTCGTGGACCGGATCGACGAGATCGACGAGATCGTCTCCGTGATCGACGGGATCGCCGAGGAGACGAACCTGCTCGCGCTCAACGCCTCGATAGAGGCGGCGCGGGCGAACGACTCCGGCGACGGCTTCGCGGTCGTCGCCGACGAGGTGAAAGCGCTCGCCGAGGAGACCCGTGCGGAGGCGGCCGAGATCTCCGGGCGGATCGACGAGGTACAGGAGGCGTCCGCGGAGACTGCGACGGACGTGGCGGCGATGGAGTCGCAGGTCTCCGAGAGCGTCGAGACGGTCGAAGCCACGCTGCGGGAGTTCGAAGGGCTCGTCGCCGACGTGACGACGGTCGACGAGACCGTTCAAGAGATCAGCGACGCGACCGACGACCAGGCGCGGACGACACAGGAGGTCGTCGAGATGGTCAACGATATCGCGTCGGTGGGGCGGGAGACCACGGCCGAGGCGGAGACCGTCGCGGCGGCGGCCGAAGAGCAGACCGCGACCGTTTCGGAGGTGACCCGCCGCGTACACGCGCTCTCGGACCGGTCGGACGAGCTGTTGGCGACGCTCGGCGAATTCACCGTTCCCGCCGCGTCCGGCGGGGCGACCGCGTCACGGACGCCGTCGGGGGCTGACTCGAACGCACAGCTCAGGCCCGGCGACGACTGAGCGGCCGAGCGGCGGACTACTCGCTCCGACCGCGGCCGCCGAGCGACGGGCTACTCGCCCCGACCGCGGCCGCCGAGCGACGGGAGATCCACGCCGATTTCGGCCAGGAGGCCACCGACGGCGGCGTACCCGAACACGAGGACGGCGACGCCGAGCAGCGCCTGTCCGACGACGACGAGCAGGGCCGACAGCGGGTCGCCCGCTCCGAGGATCAGGTCGTTCAGAAAGATGTCGAGGAATCGGCCGACGTCGCCGACGAGCCGGGCGACGAAATCGATAAGCGCCATCATAGTCGGTGGTTCGTCCGGGGGGTACTTGGATGTTGAGTTCCCGGCGGAGCGTCGCCGGGACGACGGGCGGACGTGTCTGGTTGGCGGGGTCCCGTTGGCGGGGTCCGACAACCGAACGGCTTACACCTTACCGACACCGATCGATCGGTAATGAACACGCTGACGGGCCTGTTCGCCGAGAACACGCTGCTGTGGGTCCTCACCGGTATCCTCGCGTATTCCGCGGCCGCGATCTGGCTGCAGAATCGTGGTGTCCTCCCGAGTTCGGTCGGCGTCTCCGGGCCGATACTGACGCTTCGGACCGTGCGCGGACGAGCCTTCCTCGATCGGATCTCCTGGCCGAAGCGCTTCTGGCGGGCGGTCGCGAACCTCGGACTCGGCGGCGCGCTCGTCGCGATGGTCGGCTCGTTCGTCCTCATCGTCTCCTCGGCCATCTCCGCGATCGCCACCACGCAGCCCTCCGCGATCCAGCAGCCGCAGAACTTCCTCATCATCCCCGGCGTCAACGACTTCCTCCCGCTGTCGGTCGCCCCCGAGATCATCACGGGGCTCGCGATCGCGATGGTGGTCCACGAGGGTGCACACGGGCTCCTCTGTCGCGTCGAGGGGATCGACATCGAATCGATGGGGCTCGTCTTCTTCACGATCCTGCCTGTCGGCGCCTTCGTCGAACCCAACGAGGAGACGACACAGGAGGCGTCCCGCGGCGCCCGCGCCCGGATGTTCGCCGCCGGCGTCACCGCGAACACGCTGCTCACGATCGTCGTCTTCGCGCTGCTTTTCGGTCCGGTGGTCGGCGCGATCTCCGTGGCGCCCGGCTACGCGGTCGGTGAGGTGAACCCCGGCTCGCCGGCCGCGAACGCGGACATCGCGGAGGGCGACCGGCTCGTCGAGGTCGCCGGGACGCCCATCGACACCCCGGCCGAGTTCGACTCTGCCATCGCCGACGCCGGCGACACCGTGAGCGTCACCGTCGACGACGGCGAGCGAGAACGGACCGTGGAGGTGGAACGCGAGCTCCAGATCGTCGGCTCCGCGGGCGGGAACCCGCTCGGCGTGACGATCACCGACCAGCCGGTGACGGTCGACACCGTGAACGGTGAGCCGGTCGCGACGGAGCGCGGGTTCTTCGACGCCGTCGGCGACGACGAGCGCGCGACGGTCTCCGTCTCCGGCGACGCCGCGAGCGTCGGGGCGGAAGACGGCGAAGTGACCGCCGAGATCCCCGTCGGCGCGTACATCATCGGTGTCCAAGAGGACGGCGCGATCCACGACGCGGGGGCGGCGCTCGGTGAACCCCTGACGATCGTCGAGATCGACGGCGAGCGCGTCCACGACAACGAGGGGTTGGCGACCGTGCTCGGCGACCGCGAGCCCGGGACCACGGTCGAAGTCGTCGCGTACGACGAGCGTGACGAGCGCGTGAGCTACGACGTCGAACTCGAGCCGCATCCGAACCGCGACGGCGGGTTCATCGGCGTCAACGTCTTTCCGGGAACGAGCGGAATGGCGCTCGACGACTTCGGTGTCTCGGAGTACCCGGCGGGCGCGTACCTCGAACTGCTGGGCGGCGACGGCGGCGAGGGGGCGACTGACGGGCTCGCCTTGGGCGGGCTCGCGGACTCGGCGCTCGGGCTCGTCTTCATCGCGTTGATACTGCCGCTCGGCAGCTTGTTCGGCCTCCCGTTCAACTTCGCCGGCTTCACGAGCGAGCTGGCGAACTTCTACGCGGTCGAGGGGACGCTCGCCGTCTTCGGTGGGGGGGTGTTCGTACTGGCGAACCTCCTCTTTTGGACTGGCTGGATCAACATTCAGCTCGCGCTGTTCAACTGCCTGCCGGCCTTCCCGCTCGACGGGGGACGGATCCTCCGAATGGTCGCGGAGGCGGTCATGAGCCGACTCCCGCTCAGCGACCGCCACGCCGCGGTCCGAACGATAACCGTCTCGTCGGGGCTCATCATGCTGTTCGGGCTGATCGCGATGATCTTCGGGAACCAGATTCTGGCGGCGTTCGGGCTGATCTGACGGCGCCGATCGGGATCCGTCCGTCCCCCGCGACGTTCGCCGAAGGGGAAACCGGTTTCTCCGCGGGGCGAAACGGTGAGGTATGAGCCACTCACGCACCGTCGAGATCGAAGGCCACATCATCGACAGCGGGACGATGCAACGCTGCTTCGGCGCGGTGATGGACCTCGGCGGCTCCTTCGACGTCGAGCAGTTCGACGTCGGGACCCACGAAGAGGCGGAGTCGTACTGCCGGATGGCGGTCTCGGCCGACGACGAGAAGACGCTGCAGGCGATCCTCCACGAGCTCCACCAGAACGGTGCCGTCTTGGAGAACCCGACCGACGTCGACCTGGTCGCTGCGCCCGCGGACAAGGTCGTACCGCCCGACTTCTACTCCACGACCAACCACCCCACGGAGGTCCTGTACGACGGCGAGTGGATCGAGGTCGAGCGGATCGAGATGGACTGCGCGCTCGTCGTGGAGCCCGACCCGGAGACGGGTCCGAACGGTGGCCCCGCAAACGGCCCGCGAGCGTACACGAAAGTGCTCGACGCGGTCGAGGAGGGCGACCTCATCGCGACCGATCAGTCGGGAATCCGAGTGCGTCCCCCCGAGCGACCGCGCAGCGGCGGCGGCGCGTTCGGGTTCATGCAGGGCGGCGTCTCTTCGGAGCGCCCCTCCGAGTCGACGATCCGGGAGGTCGCCGAGGAGCTTCGCGAGGTGAAGGCGTCGGGCGGGAACGTGATGGTCGTCGCCGGTCCCGCGGTGATACACTCCGGCGCGGGCGACGCGCTCGCCGACCTCGTCGAGGCGGGATACGTCGACTCGCTGTCGGCAGGGAACGGCTTCGCGACCCACGACCTCGAGCGCTCGCTGTACGGCACGTCGCTCGGGATGGACGTCGAGACGCTCGAACACCCGCGAAAGGGACACAAACACCACATCTGGACGATCTCCGAGATCATCCGCGCGGGCGGGATCGAGGCCGCGGTCGACGACGGAATCGTCGGCGAGGGCGTGATGTACCAGTGTGTAAAAAACGACGTCGACACCGTGCTCGCGGGCTCGATCCGTGACGACGGGCCGCTTCCGGACACGATCACGGACGCGGTGGAGGCACAGGACGCCATTCGCGACCAGGCTCACGAGGCCGACATCGTGTTGATGCTCGCCACGCTGCTCCACTCCGTCGCCGTCGGGAACTGCCTGCCGTCGACGACGAAGACCGTCTGCGTCGATATCAACCCCGCGACGGTCACCCAACTGCTCGACCGCGGCTCGGCACAGGCCGTCGGCATGGTGACCGACATCGGCACGTTCGTGCCCACGCTCGCGGAGTTCGTCCTCGACGACTCGGGTGCAGAGGCGTGACCCCGGTCGTCCGACCGTACGACCCCGACAGCGACGCCGAGGAGCTCTATCGGTGTAAGCTCGCGTTCGAACGCGGCCTCGGCGAGCACACCGGCGACGACGAGAAGGCGGCGGTTTACGAGAGAAAGCTCACGGACGCCTACCGAGACCGGTGGCTCGACTGGGTCGAGCGCTGCGTCGATGACGACGAGCGGTGCGTGACCGTTGCGGCCGAGCAGTCGGCGCGCGAGCCGCCGGGAAGCGACTCCGCCCGCTCGGTCGCCGCCGGCTGCGACGAGGACGTCGTCGGGTACGTCTTCGTCCTTCCCGAGCGGCTGGCAATGATCTGGGACGCCGCCGTGATCAACGAGCTGTACGTCGCGCCGGAACACCGCGGAACAGGCGTCGCGGACGAGCTCGTGGCCGCCGCGTTCGACCTCGCGGAGGATCAGGACCTCCCGCTCGATCGGGTCGTGCTCGACGTCGACCCGGCGAACGAGCGGGCGCGCGCCTTCTACGACCGACACGGCTTCGACGGCTGGGGGGAGATGGTCGCTCGGCCGCTCGATCGGCCGGGGAGCCGCGACTGAGCCCGCGACGACGCGGCTTGCTACGTGGTGGGAACGCCGGACAGCAGTTTTATTCGCTCGAATAGTAGCATCGACCATGAGCTATCTGGTTGCAACCGACGGCTCCACAGAGAGCGACGAGGCGGTTCGATACGCGGCGCGTCAAGCCGTCGCGTTCTACGAGACGCTCGAGATCGCCCACGTGTTGACGCCGGACTCCGAGCTCGTCGACGGAACGATCATCCTGCCGGGCGAGGAGGCCGCCGTCGACGCCGGGGAGGGGGTCCTCGAGAACGCCGCGACAGTCGCCGAGGAGGCCGTCGGCGACGAGCCGATCGACATCGAGACGCAGCTGCTCACGGGGCGGCCGGCAGACGCGATCACGAAGTACGCTCGCGAGGAGTCCGTCAACGCGATCTACGTCGGACACCGCGGGCTCTCCGAGGAGCGCGAGCAGGTGGTCGGCAGCGTGGCGAAAAGCGTCGTCGACAAGGCCGACGTGCCGGTGACGGTGATCCGGTAGGCGCACATCGCCGCGCGCGGCCGCCCACGGCCGTGTATCGCCCGGGTGCGCCGCTCCCGAAAACGGGTCGCTGCACAACCTCTTAGCCGGAGCAGCCCGTTTGATCCGTTGGGATGGTCGCGTCTGAGGGATCCGTCGGCGAGTCATCGGAAGCGGCGAGCGACACGGTGTCCGAGGCGACGGCAGCTCCCGGGCTGCTCGGCGCCAAAGACGTCGACATCGTTCCGGATACCGACCCGGGGACGGTCGTCTGGCACCGCGAGGACCTCCGGATCGCGGACAACCCGGCGCTCGCTGCAGCCGCGGAGACGGACGGATCAGACGACGACACCGGCGCCCGAATCCTCCCGCTTTTCGTCTTCGACCCGGCGTTTTATGGCGACCGCGGGATGGCCTGTGACGCCCGAATCGAGTTCCTCCACGACTCGCTCCGTGATCTCGACCGGCAGTACAGAGACATCGGCGGGCCCGGGCTGACGTACGCCCACGGCGACCCGATCGACTCGATCGGCGAGTTCGTCGACGCCGGCTGGAGCGTCGTCGCGACCGACGGTCCGACCGGGCGATACGGGCTGCGCCGGGACGCCCGCGCTCGGGACCGGCACGGCGTCCAGTTCGTCGACGGCGACGGATTGGTTCGCGGCGCGGACCGTCCCCGGCGCAACTGGAAAGAGTCCGTCGAGTCGTGGCTGGCGGCCGATCCGCACGACTGGGACCCGCGATCGGTGACTGTCGAACGGGTCGCAACGGGAGTCACGCCGCGAGCGATCGCCGCCGCGTACGGCGTGGAATCCTCGAAATCGAACGTTCCGGAAGGCGGCCGGTCCGTCGGTCGAGAGCGGCTGGCGTCGTTCGTCACACGGATCGGTGACTACCCTGGAAACATCTCCTCGCCGGTCGACGCCCGCGACGGGACGAGCGGGCTCTCGCCGTTTCTCCGATTCGGTTGCCTGTCGGTCCGAGAGGTCCACCGCTACGTCGACGAGCACGCGCCCAGCGGCCGGGGGAAGTCGATGTTCGTCTCCCGCCTCTTCTGGAACCTCCACTACCGACAGAAGCTGGCCGACTGGCCGGGGTGGCTCGACGAGGCCGTGAACCCGGTGTACCGGGAGTTCAACCGCGACCGCCACGATCCAGCGCTCGTCGACGCGTGGAAGCGCGGGGAGACCGGGTTTCCGATGGTCGACGCGAGCATGCGGTGTCTCCGTGAGACCGGCTGGCTCAACTTCCGGATGCGCGCGATGTGCGCGAGCTTCTACTTTCAGATCCTCCAGCAGCCGTGGCGGATCGGCGCCGATCACTTCCACCGCCACCTGATCGACTCCGTGGCCGCGATCAACTACACGCAGTGGCAGTCGCAGTGTGGTCTCGTCGGTCGACCGGGGCTGCGGCTGTACAACCCGCGGAAACAGGTCCGAGATCAGGACCCGGAGGGGAAGTTCATCACGCGGTGGGTCCCCGAGCTGGAGCGACTCCCGACCGCGCATCTCGACCGACCGGAACGGACCCCGCTCGCGGTGCAAGACGAGTGCGGGGTGCGGATCGGCGAGGCGTACCCGTATCCGGTGGTCGACTACGAGGCGGCGCGAGACGAGTTCAAGCGCCGATACGGCGCCGTCTACCCCGAGGCGGCGTCCCGGCTCGCAGACGAGCGAATCGCTCGGCGAGCGTCGCTGTCCGGCGGAATTGACGCCGCCCGGTCGATCGCCGCCGAGCACGGTGCGGAGCCCTCGCTTGACTCCGGCGGGTCGGCCGAGGGAGACCAGACGCGGAGCGAACAGACGGACCTCGGTTCGTTCGAGTGAGGCTACGGGAACGCTGGGGAGTTCGGCCGGTCGAGACGAGCCAGAAGGCCGATACGGGTCGTCGACGTGCGAACGTATTTACGGTTGTGTACAGTATTGTACGTATATGACTCAAAACGTTGGAGTGACCGATAAGCGCGTTCGAACGGCCCTCGGTGCGGTGCTCGGGACGGTGTCGCTCGCCACGCTCGCGGGAGCGACTTCTCTTCCCGGTATCGTCGCGCTCGTGGCTGGCGTTGCGGCAGTCACGATGCTCGCAACTGCGGCGACCGGGACGTGCGGCCTCTACGCGCTTCTCGGAGTGAACACCTGCTCGGTGTCGCCGAGCGACTCGCGGTGAGATCGCGCCACGAACTGCCGACCCGCGACGGTGCCGACACTCTCCGGATACGCCGTCGAAACCGACTGAGCTGCCGATCTCTATCAGCCCTGACGGCAGCCTCAAGTGTGTCCGGACGTACCATTTGTCATGAGTAACCGGGCAGAAATAACGCGTTCAGAGGCGACTCCCGCTGGCGACACGCCGGTCCTCACGCGAGGTGATGCCGCGTGAACGACTCCCCGACCGTCTTGGTGATCGGCGGGGGCGCGACGGGAACCGGAATCGCTCGCGACCTCGCCATGCGCGGCGTCGAGACGACTCTCGTCGAGCGTGGCGGTCTCGGAAGCGGCACCTCCGGCCGTTCACACGGGTTGCTCCACAGCGGAGCGCGCTACGCCGAGGCGGACGCGCCGGGTGCGGCGGAGTGTCTCGACGAGAACCGGACGCTCCGCGAGATCGCCGGCGCGTGCGTCCGCGAGACGAGCGGCCTGTTCCTCCGACTCGACGGGGACGATCCGGCGTATTTCGAGGAGAAGCTCGCCGCCTGCGAGGAGATCGGTATCGAAACAGAGCGGCTCGATGGAGAGGCGGCCCGCGAGCGAGTGCCGGGGCTCTCAGCGGACGTCGTCGAGGCGTTCACCGTTCCGGACGGCGTCATCTACCCGTCGCGGCTGGTCGCCGCGAACGCGGCCGACGCCGAGCGACACGGCGCGACCGTTCACCCACACGCGCCGGTCGAGGGGATCGAGGTGAGCGACGGCGGGGTCTCGTCGGTCCAGGTCGGGGGAGACGTCGATGCGGCGCTGGAACCCGAGTACGTGATCAACGCCACGGGTGCGTGGGCCGACCGGATCGCGGAGCTGGCCGGCGTCGACGTGGGGATGGCGCCGAGCCGCGGCGTGATGATCTCGGTCGAGTACGAGGGAGTTGGGCCGGTGTTGAACCGCTGTCGTGACCCTGACGACGGCGACATCGTCGTGCCGCACGACGGCGAGGTCGTGTTGGGGACGACGAGCGTTCCGGTCTCCGATCCCGACGAGTACGAGACGGCCGACTGGGAGGTCGAGCGGTCCG
>OBKM01001234.1_pt1 | contig 10646 bp, 12 predicted proteins | sample 1519691 | NCBI WGS metagenome assembly OBKM01 (sample SAMEA37050418, study PRJEB22526) | metagenome | biome: saline pan; feature: lake; material: water | place: Egypt | collected 2015 | depth 0.5 m
CATGACTGGCTCACGTTCGTCGACGTGGAGGAAGAGGCGACGGCTGCGGCGTAGTGTGGACGTATAGCTGGGCGTACGCAAACACCCATGTTCACAAAACCAGGAACTCTAACGCCGAGCGACAAACCGACCGCACGGATCTTGGCGGAAACCGATCAGAGAGAAACCCGCCCTTCCGTATGCACGTTAGTATATATCCATGCGATTCGATTGGGATCCTGATAAGCGTGCGTCAAACATCGAGAAACACGGCGTTGATTTCATTGACGCCGTCGAGGTATTTGCCGCACCCCATGTCGTCATGGACTCGCCACGTGGGACGGAAGATCGCGAGGTTGCCATTGGCCCCTTGCCGAAGGGCGTAGCCCCCGACCACTGGTCGGGGCAGCTCGTCACCATAGCGTTTCACCGCCGCGGTGAGGTGGTTCGGATTATTTCAGCACGAAGAGCTCGAAAAAATGAGCGAGACCAATACCGAAGGCTGGTCGCTGGAGGAGATTAGAAAGCGAGAAAGCCGTACCGATTGGGAGCGCCTCCGCCAGATGAGTGAAGGCGAAATCGAGCGGGCTGCGCGCGAAGATCCCGACAGTCCGCTGCTCGACGAGGAGTGGTTTCAGACGGCAAAGCTCGTCGTTCCGTCCGGCGATAAAAAGCGCATTACGATCCAGCTCGACGAGGACATTGTGGCCTATTTCAAACGGCAGGGGAAAGGCTATCAGACGCGCATCAATGACGTCCTGAAAGCGTACGTGCTCGCCCAGCAGCTCAAGGAGCAACGAGACGAGCTGGGAGACCCGTCTGCCGACGAATAGCCGGGCTGCAGCGGTTTGCCTCTAATGAAAACAACATTCCGGCCCCGGCAGTGGCGGTCTGGATTCTAATGCGAAACCTATCGATTTCCTGTTGCCTGTTGATTGCAGTCGCCCTTTTCCTCGCACCACGCGAGGCGAAAGCGCAGGCGCTGGCCGCTGGGCTGGATCCCGGTCCGCTCGGGCAGCACGCGGGCCATGCCGTGGGCGGAGGACTGTCCTTCGGGACTCTCGCCGCGAATCCCGTGGGCGGAGGCGTTGACAATCTCATCTTCCGAGGGGCGGAGGTCGGCTACGTATTCGAGCGCGCCGGACTGAGCGTAGGCACCTCTCGCATTAGCGAGGAGCTTCGATTTTTTCCGTGACCGCCAAGGAACGCTTTCTGGCGGATCGGTGGCCGTCTATCCCACGCGCCAGCAGCGCGGCGCCCCATTCTCGACGGTACTCACGGCGAGCTTTGCTACAACCGTCGGGGGAAGCCGGCAGCTTTCACGCGACGAGACCTTCGATGCGATAGAGGGCGGGGCGTTTTATTCGTTTCCGATCGGAGGATCGGCGGTCCATTCGGTGTCGGTTTATAGTAGTGTGGGGGGAATGGGTCTTACACGAGAGCGCCGTAGCGTGTACGCACGTCTGCGCCCGAGCATCTCGTTCGATACCTACGACGCGCGGCTCATTGTAGCCCCCACGGTGATTGTCGAATATCTGCCGGAGGTGTCAGGGTCGGTCTTCGAGAGCAGCCGGACGTTCGTGGGACTGACCGCTGGAATCGTATTCCCGCTGTAGACGTAAACAAGTCCCTCTAGCTGTTGCATTCACAGCACGGGGACGCACCTCAACGTTTCATGGGAGCAGACACCATCGGCCGCTGGTTGGTCCTGATCGGCATTGCAATCGCCATCATCGGTGGGCTTGTGATGGCGCTGGGGCGCATCGTTGACCTGGGCAACCTGCCGGGCGACTTCACCTGGGAGGGCGACAATACGCGCGTCTACGTCCCGCTCGGGACGATGATCGTCCTGAGCCTCGTGCTCACCCTCCTGCTCAATCTCATCCTGCGGCTGTTTCGGTAGCGGGCACTTCGTTCGCTTCTGCGAGGAGCGGGTCGTTCTGAATCCACCGCTTTAGCGCATAGGAGGCGACGTAGAAGATCGGCGTGTCAATGGCGGCAATGGCGATCTTGAAGAGGTACTGTCCGATCACGAGCGACTGCCACACGCCCCATGCGAGCGGCTCTGTGCCCGGGTTGCCATCGACCGTCGGCCAGATGACGAGCGCGATCGTGACCACGAGCGTGGTGTCGACCAGCTGACTCACCCACGTCGAGCCGTTGTTGCGCAGCCACATGTGCTTCCCGCCCGTGAGGTTGCGCCAGAACTCAAACATCTGCACGTCGATGAACTGCGCGGTCAGATAGGCTACCATCGAGCCGAACACGATGCCCGGCATAAAGCCAAAAACCTGGTTGTAGGCCTCCTGCGTGACCGGAGAGCCCTCTGCCATTGGCGCCTGCACGGCGATCCAAACGATGGCGGTGACGAAAACGCTCACGATGAAGCCCGCGCCGACGAGCGTGTTCGCCCGCTTGCGCCCGTAGATCTCAGAGATGAGATCGGTCACCAGAAAGGTGATCGGGTAGGCAATAATGCCGGCCGTGAGCTCCCGGCCGAACAGCTCAAAGACCTTGGCGGAGATCGCGTTGGTGATGACGAGCGCGCCAATGAAAACGCCGGCGAGACCGATGAAGGCCATCTCGGCGCGCGAGGGGGACGCGTTGCGCAGCGTTCCCAGATCGCGAGCTGTGTAGGTGCCCTGCTCGTCCGACGAAGAAACGGTGGGATCAGCCACTGAACCGATACGATTGGTGCGATAAGACCTGCGAGCAGCTACGCGTCATCCAAATTGCAAGCATGCTGTTCGTTTCCACAGCGAGCCAAATGTAACAGCATCCCCGCGGTTCAAGCCACGGGCTCTTTCTCGTCTACCGGCATCGTGAAGCTAAACGTCGACCCCTCGCCAAGTGCGCTCTCGACCTGCAGCTCGCGATCGTGCGCGCCAAGGATGTGCTTGACGATCGAGAGTCCCAGCCCCGTGCCTCCTCGATTCCGCGAGCGGCTCTTATCGACGCGGTAGAAGCGCTCCGTGAGCCGGTTGATGTGCTCGTCGGGAATCCCGATGCCGTCGTCCGAGACGGCAATCTCTACCTCGCCATCGGAGTAGCCCCGGGCGGCAATCTCCACGTATCCGCCCTCGCTGTTGTACTTGATGGCGTTATCGGTCAGGTTGACGATGACCTGTCGGATGCGCTCGCGATCGCCGCGCACAAGGGGCAGCTGGTCGTCGATCGCTGTTCGCACTTCGACGCCCTGTTCTTCGGCTCGCATCTCAAGCGACTCGACGACCTCGTCCACCAGCTCCTGCATCTCAAACGGCGCCATGGCCATCTCCATCTCGCCCGTCTCAATGCTCGAGATCGCCGACAGGTCGCGTGCCAGGTTGTCGAGCCGGTTGACATTGCGGAGGATTTTCTTGAGAAACGACCGGTTCACATCGGGGTCGTCGACGGCGCCGTTGAGCAGGGTCTCCGTAAACCCCTGGACGGAAAAGATGGGCGTTTTGAGCTCGTGGGAGACGTTCCCGATAAACTCCCGGCGGTAGCTCTCCATCTCTTTCAGCTCGCGGTACTCCGTGTCGAGCGCCTGCCCGGCCCGGTAGATGCCCCACACGAGGCGATCGATTTCGTCGCCGTTCGGTTCGACGGAGCCCTCTAGCGTCTCGAAATCGTGGTCTTGAATCTCGCGAAGCGACTCGTGCGCCCGGTCGAGCCGCTTCGTAACCCAGTAGTAGCTCGCCAGATAGGCAGCGATGCCCGCGACGAGCCCCATCCCCAGACTCATCGCTACCGACAGTCCAGCGAGCAGCGCGCCCCCACCGCTCGCTCCGGCAACGACGAGCGCCACTTTCAAGGCGATCCGATCAAATAGCGATCGGTTCCATTGTCCGGACGGAAACGAGTGCGTCATGGCATGTTTTGCGCGAACATCTGGCAGCGGCAGGTTCCTGTTTAACCGCCGCGCCCCGACCATCCGTTCCCCGACGCCGGTTATTCGCGAAACTTGTACCCAACCCCCTTGACCGTCTCGATGTACTCGCTTCCGATCTTCTGGCGGATTTTGCGCACGTGCACATCGACGGTGCGATCCACGACATATACATCCGGCCCCCACACCTCATCGAGCAGCTCCTGGCGGGAGAACACCCGGCCCGGGTGGGAGGCCATGAAGTAGAGCAGCTCAAACTCCTTGCGCGGGAAGCGCATTTCTGTGGTCTCTCCGTTCTCATCCTGGCAGACCAGATAGCGGTCCCGATCGATTTCCAGGTCGTGAATCGCGAGCGTGTCGGGCGGCGACTCCGCGCGGCGCGTCGTGCGCAGCAGCGCCTTCGTCTGGCTGATAAGAACGGGAAGCGACACCGGCTTGCCCAGGTAAATGTCGGCCCCCACGTCAAGGCCTTTGACCTGGTCTTCTTCCTCGGTGCGAGCCGTAAGCATCAAGATGGGGGTGGTGCGCAGGTGGGCATCGTGCCGCAGACGCTTGCAAACCTCGATGCCCCCCATTTCGGGCATCATGACGTCGAGGATGATAAGATCCGGCTCCACCGCCCGGGCTTTTTCGAGCGCCTCCATGCCGTCGCGGGCACGCTCCGTCTCGAACCCTTCCTGCCCCAAGTTATAATCGAGCAGGTCGAGGATGTCATCCTCGTCGTCGACGATAAGAATCGTGGGCGACGAATCGTCCGTTGAGGGATCTGACGAGTCCTCCGTGGTATCAGATGGGCTGGGAGCGGCCATGGTCTATGTTGTTTTGTTCACGCAGAGGGTGTGCTTCGTCTTTAGTATACAAGTGATCGACGGATATGCTGTTATCGAAGTATTAAGAAGCGTTTTAAGAAAAGTCTTACGCCTCACTTCCGAAAGCCGGTGGCCTCGAACAGGCGTGCAGAGGGCACCCTGCATCGAATCCAGGGTGATCGACTCAAGGTCGTCGACCTGTCGCACCGTAGGCGAAGTCTACAGGGCTAGCGGTCGCGTACCGTGCCATCGGCACCATGCTGCCGGTCCGTTATCCCAGCGACGGCGGCTTCCAGGAATGAAGGCACGGCCTCCAAGCGTACTGCCTAGTTCAGGAGGGTGCGCTGCGTGTCTAGTTATCGTACGGCGCGATAGCAGTTGATCAAGCCGTGGCCGAAGGGTTAGCGTCCAGCTCAACCGAGGTCGCTGCGTGCGCATGGAGCGAACGCCGCGCCCAGCAGATCGTCATGCGTTACGCGTCGCGGTCGAGGCGATCAGTTAGATCTTCAAGGGGTGGCTGCCAGCTCGCCTGAAACGTTTCAAAGCACACGCCGCGCGTCTTGACACTGCTGAGCGGGTCGTGCTCTTCGATGACTTCCTGGTAGGTGACGTAGCAGTCGAGTGCCGCCTCGGCGCGGCTAAAGTCGTCATCATCAAACTGAACGACGATGTCAATCGCCTCCTCGGCCGAGTGGCTCAGGTGGTCCATACGATCCTCCTCGTCGCCGGGCGGCGGGAGCGTGAAGAAGGCGAGGCGCTGCACAGTTACGTCTTCCGCGTCGCGCAGCGCACAGAACACGCGCTTCACGACCGCATGTCCCACGAGATGATCCGGATGGCCGCTGATGCCGTGCACGGCGTAGGTAACCACCACGTCTGGATCGGTAGCACGCACCTGATCTTCAACAGACGATTCGATGGACCGCGGATCGAGGTCAGCCAGCTCGCCATCGGGAAAGTCGAGCACAGTGAGGCTCGATAGATCGAGCGCGCTGGCAACGTCTCTCATCTCTTCGAGCCGCTGCTGGCCCATCTCTCGTTTAGAGTACCCATACTTGCGCCGCTGCGACGTGGCTTCCCCGCGCGTGAGGGTAAGCAGATGCACGTCGTGCCCCTGTCGGCGCTGCTTGGCAATAGCCGGCGCAGGACCGAATGACTCGTCATCAGGATGAGGGAAGATGTAAAGAATGGTTGCCATGAAGCTCGCCGACGTAAAGATGCAGAGGGCCTGTGCCCCCATGGTAACGACTGAATGTGGACATCCGCAATGACCCCCAAACTTCCAGGACTGTTCGCTGTTATGCCACCGTTTGCTATCCCTCTTCGATAGCAGGGCAGAACATGTAACCCGTTGTTTACACCTTACCCTTGAACGGTTTCAGCAGTCTTCCTTACGATGGTAGTGGTACAAGTCGTCAGGCCTATGTGCTGGACGACTTGCACTAGGGGCCGGTGATTAACCGCTCACCTCTCCCTCCTCTGATCCCGGTCCCAATTTGTACCCGCACCCGCCTCGTCTGCCCCAGACGGGGCGGGTTTTTTATACGTGCTCTCTTATTTGTGCCGATGTAGCCGACTACCCCCGAGCAACTGTTCGGCTTCGTAGGGGTTTTATTGCACCAACCTGAAGTTTCTCGATCTTCAGTCCAATCAGGAGAGAAGCGCTGTGGCCGATCTGTTTGAACCGGACGGATCCCGTCCCAAACGCGGGAATGCCCGTCAGCAGCGTGCTGCGGCTGCGCTGGCTCCACACAAAGACTACTACTGGATCCTCCCCTCTTCCGAGGGCCGTGAGCTGTTCGAAGCCGGTCGCTACCACCAACTGGCCGAACGTCTCCAGGGTGTAGCACGGTGGGGCGTGACCTGCGACCTGGAAATTGCCATTGTGGGGATAGCCGCCGGCATTGCCTTCGACCTAGCCGTCGTGCTGCTCGTGGTTATCGGCTACGTGCTCTTCGCGAGCGTGCAGCGGGCCCGGCGCGTGCAGCGCGACGCCGAGTGGGCCCTCGACGTGCTCGACGGCGAGACCGCCTACCCGGATGCGTTTGCCAAGCTGGCTGCCACCACCGATGCAGTGGAAACCGAGCGCCGGTCCGGCGGACAACTAACGTACATTACGTTCCGAGCCCCCCGCGACCAGAATGCTTCGACCCGATGGGCCGGTACGACCTATGCGACCGGCGAGCTCATCGAACGGCTTCGGGCTCACCCCAGCTGGTCTGAGGGCGCTCCAGGTGCGTTCTGGCGAACCGGCCTGAAGCTCGACACTACCGAGCGGATGGTCGTGGCCTCGGTGTTTCCCTTTGCCGGGCTCTTCTTTCTGGTCGACAGCCTTTCGCTGAGCCTCACTGCACTGACATTCGCACTCTTCCTTCTTCTCGATGAAGTCGATCGGCAATGGGCAACATTCTCGTACTGGTACGAGCTCGGGTGGGACCGGCGCTCGCGCCCTGAGGTAGCACGCGGCGTGTGGTGGGGGAAGGTCTTTCTCCTTGCCGTAGCACTGATTGCTATCATGGCCCGCTAACCGCCAGGAGTCAGGTGTCCTCGCAGGACGCCTGCCTTTCAGGCGAAGGCGGTTCGTCTTCAGCGCGGATCACCTGACCGAAGGCGGTCTCGCCCGTGCGAAGCATACGCCGGACGTACGGGTGGCAGAGTTCGCAATTCATGCCGAAGACGACGTGCTCCTGGAGCGCTTCCACACTCTCGGCGCCGCTCTCCGCTGCCACCTTCTTCAGCTCGGCAAACGTCCGCTCAAAGCAATAGCATCGGTCGATATTCATCAGCCGGTCCTCCGATTGGACTATTCTTCCTCGCGCTGGATGTCGATGTGTGTCGGAGCGACGCCGGCTGCAAACTCGTCCGTCTGGGTGCCCGCGCGATCGTGAATGGTTACGGTGCCACTCACGTCAAACCCCGGCACGCGCCCCAGGAATAGCTGCTCCGTGGTCGGCTCAAAGTTGACGGCACCGATTGGATCGCCGCCTACCGGCCCGATCTCGGCATCGACTTCGTTTGTGATCGTGTCGAGGCGCACCACCTCCTGCTCGTCAATGATCACATACATCTCATTCGACTCTGGAACGTAGGCCGCATCCTGACCAGGTCCGGCGGTCCCAACGGTTCCTTCTATATCAAGACGGGTCGGCTGCTCATCCGTCGACCCGTTTTCCAGGATTGCAATCTCCCCTTCCGTGTTGCAGAAAGCGAATACGTCATCGTCCTGATCGGACAATACAAAGCGGGAGGCGCAGCCGATGTCAAATTCCTCGATCAGCTCATTGTCTCCGGCATCAATAACAGCCAAACTCGTGCTCTCTTCAAATCCGCCGAGTGCTACGTAGACTCGGTTATCGACGAGAGTGAGGGCCTCTGGTAAGCCTGAAACCTCGATAGAGCCTCCAATGGTAGGCTCCTCTGCAGAAAAATCGACAATCTCAACAGTGGAGGATTGGTCATCGCCAAAGACCTGGTTTGTAACGTAGGCTGTCTCGTCGTCAACGAACTCTATGTAGCGGGGGCCGTCAAAAACCGCTTCAGACTGTGCAACTCGTTCAAAGGAGGCGCTATCGAATACATCGACCCGTAGCGCCGTATTCGACGCAACGTACACCCGCTCATCAGTCAACTGGATACTCTGGACGAGCGTGCCCAATTCGTCGGGACCAACCGCTGTAGGATTGCTTTCTTCCGTTTGTAGGTCGAATGTGCTTACGGAGCCATTAGCGTCTCCGAAATTACCCTGGTTGGCTATGAAAACGGTTGCCTCGGTCGGGGCTGGCTCCTCGCCATCGTCGACCACAGCATCGTCACCGCAGCCAGTCAGAACAACGAGCACCGCCAGCACGGCGAGAGCTCCCTTTAGAATAGATCGCGTGGATGAAACTGTGTACATAGCGTATGATGGTGGAATTAGAAAGTGTAGAGATTACAAGTGCAAATACGAGTACAGACTACTGCCTCCCCCCCAACTCGACGGTAAGCAGGGCGCGCGCGTGGCGCGGGGGCATGGGCCGATTTGGCACGACGACGAAGTCGCTATCAAGCAGGTTGTCGACGCTGACGGTCAGATTGACTCGCGTTCCCCCAAACTGCTGGGCCATGCGCACCTGCCCGTCGAGCACGAAGTGGGGATCAATCGACTGCGTACCGTCGCTCGTCACGTAGCGGCGCCCCACGTATCGCGCGTTCACGTCCAGCGTAAGCGGCCCAAGTTGCGCGCTCCCGTGTCCCTTCACCTGGTGACGCGGCACCTGTCGGAGGGGCTGATTGAACGTCCGCGCCTCGGGATCGGACCGGTTCCGGGCGTCTGTCAGCGTGTACGTTCCCCCGCTGGTAAGTTGCACTTGCTCTGCAACTGACCACTGGTGCTTGACCGAAAGCTCGGCGCCGAGGGTTCGGGTCCGCCGGACGTTCTCCGGAGCGAAGAATCCCTCTCCAGTCGGGAGCCACACGATCTCGTCTCGCGTGAAGTGGGCGAAAAGCGTGCCTTCGGCTTCCAGCGTCGCAGCGCTCCACATCGCCCCTCCGTCGACGGTCCACCCCCGCTCGGGACTGAGATCCGGATTGCCGCCCGGCTCCCAGAAGCGATCATTCATTGTAGGCTGACGAAACGACCGCCCCATGCTGGCCTTGAAGCGCCAGGAAGACGCCGATCCAAACGGCTGCACGTTCGCTCCTATCCTCGGGTTGAAGGCAGCGGTTGTCGCTCCCGCAGCGGGTCGATGGGCATCGAGGCGGGCAGATGGAAACACAGTTACCGCTCCGAACTCGCCTGTTCCGCTGATAAAGGCGCTCCCGCGCCCTTCCTGCGCATCAGATTGCAGGTTGGGGTGGCGCGCCTGAGCGTACTTCCCCTCAACGCCTCCAACGAGCAGCCATCGGTCTCCGAGCGGGCGCGTGTGCTCGGCGGTCAGTGTGCCCGTGAGCTGCCGGCTCGTGTCGTCGATATCCTGTCCAGGGCTGCGGAAGCGGAGCCGCGTGTGATCGACGCTCCCGCCAAACGCGACCGTTCCCGAAGATATGTCGCGCTCGTGGTCTAGCCAAAATCGCAGCTGGTCGTCCCACTGTCGCTCCTCGCGCGAAGGCGAAGTTGCCGGCCCTGGTAGGCCCCGTTCAGTGCTACTGTACCATCCGGAAGCGCGCGTCTCGTGGCGACCGCCCTCATGAGCAAGTGTGCCATAGATCGCCATCTGCTCGCGATCAGCATTCGAGCGGCGCACCGTTTCCGGGGGAAAGCGCGTTTCGTCAACAAACTCAAAATCATTGTCGGCTCGGCGGTAGGTTAGCAGTGCCGTACCACTGAACGCGCCCTGCGCACCCGAAAACAGCGCGCTGCCCTCCCGCTCGCCAAAGGCGCCTGCCCCGCTCGACACCACGAGGCGCGACTCGCCTTCCGACCGGCGCGTCTGGAAGTTGACCGCGCCCGACATTCCTTCCGAGCCGTGGAGCGGCGACGCGGCTCCATGCATCACCTCAGTTGTCTCCAGCATCTCTGTCGGGAGCAGCGTGAAGTCAATCTGGCCGAGCTGCGGGTCCGTGAGCCGATGCCCATCGATCATGAGTAGCGTCTGGGCCGCTCCACCCCCGCGCATCGACAGAGACGCCAGCATGCCGGGCCCGTGAGTACGCATGTATACGCCCGCACGATCTTCGAGCAGCTGAGCGGCCGACCGCGCCCCCGACTGCTCAATCGCCGTCCGATCCAGCACGTCCACGCGGGCGGGTGCCTTCGACGGCTCGATGCGAGCGCGCGTGGCGAGCACTGTCACCGCAGGAAGCGCATGCACAGTATCGCGACCGGCAACGAGCGTGTCGCGCTCGACCGCTTCCAGAGAATCAGCCTGTGGGGACGTAGGCTGATGCGCCGCAGGATACGCCCCCGCGACGAAAGCCGCGAGGCTAAGACATGCGATAAGACAAACAGTACGAACAACCATAAAAAGAGCCCAAACCCTCTATTGAGGTTTGGGCGGTTGCTCACAGAC
>OBKM01001235.1_pt1 | contig 10644 bp, 13 predicted proteins | sample 1519691 | NCBI WGS metagenome assembly OBKM01 (sample SAMEA37050418, study PRJEB22526) | metagenome | biome: saline pan; feature: lake; material: water | place: Egypt | collected 2015 | depth 0.5 m
GACTGCAGTCGGGGGCTTTCGCGCTGACTCCGCTGTAAGGTGCAATCGGATACCCAAGCATCCCACGTCTCAAACGAGACCCGACGCACTGCTCACAAACTACAGCCGAGCCCCCGATGGTCCCGATCAGGCCTTTAAGGACGTAAGAATGGCCTCCTGTCCCACGAGGAAATCCTCACGCTTCAACACGGGGAGGATGTCAAAGCGAGGGAATCCCGCCGTTCACGGTGCGGGGACTGTCGTCTCCTGACACGTGGCGAGTGGACGCCGCCCCCTCAGGGGTGAACTGCTATCGGGAACCGATCGGCTAGCCGGTCGGCTACGCCGTACGTAAACCTCAAGAGTCGATACGCCCTTTGGTCTTGTAATGACTACGAACGGACTCAGGTCGTGGAGGTGGTTCTATGGGTGTTGAGATTCGCGAGCAGCCGGTTCCCGACAACGAACTCGAAGAAATGCGTCAGTTCGTCTACGAGTACCTCCGTGCGAGCGTCAAGCGCAAAGACGACGGGGGACGGATGCGATGGTATCCCTGGCACTCCGCCGAATACCGGTTTAAACACATCACAAACGTCGCCGATATCGCTACGACGATCGCAGAAAACGAAGGCGCTGACGTAACGATCGTCCGGGTTGCGGCCTTGTTCCACGATGTCGCGAAACTGGAGGCCGAACAGGAGGTCCACGCAGAAGAAGGAGCGCGGATTACACGCGAGTACCTCGAGACACACGGGGAGTACCCGGAGTCTTTCGTCGACGCTGTCTGTCGTTCTGTGAGCCGCCACTCTCACCAAGGTGATTTAGCGGAACTGTCACTCGAGACGCGGTCACTTGTCGAGGCCGATATACTAGACAAGATCGGCATCAATGGTGTCGTATTGATGCTGTTGCGGATGGGCTATGAGTCCCGCATACACACAGACGCCGCAGAGATGATCGACCGGGTCATCGAGCGTGGCGAAGAAGCGATGATCCGCATCGAGAGCGACACCGCAGAGAGTATCGCCCACCAACGGATCAAACGGGCTCGCTGGCTCCGAGAGTGGCTCACCGACGAGGTCGCCGCTATACAGCCCCGTGACTGACCCTTTCTCACGCCCGAAGTCAGAGAGTCCCACGGTGGGCGGTTCGGGTTTTCTGTCGGCATGCCCGGACTGCTAGTAGGGCAACGCCGCTGTTACTGCTGCCGGGGCTCCGACCCCGGCGTGGAATGCAGCAGTACCGTGGTTGGAAATCCACACCCACACGCCGAAGAAGGCGTCCGTCAGCCGTCGTGGGGCCCGACTCCCGACCGGATCCGTCCCTTCGGGCGACAAAACCGCCTCGGCGCATGCATGTCAATATCCCGATCAAACATGAAACTCAGTGAAGGCTCAGTCCCATGGAGACAGTCACGGGTGTCGGCGTCATCCTACGTCGCCAGGCTCCGTCTGGCAGGCATCCAGAACTCTCTGATTTCTGGTGACGGTACCCGCCCACTGGCTTTTGATCTTACCGCTGTAACCGCTTCAGGCCACGGCGAGGAGTGCATCAAGCAAAAACCAGACGCCAAAGCCGGCAAGGACAACTCCAGAAAGCGCCGCGACCACCGGCGCGGCGGCGTCGACACGGTCACCAACGGCGGCAAGCGCCACAGGGTAGACGACAATCCAGACGGCGATCCCACCGAACAGCCCTACGAGTAACGCCGGACTCCCGGTTTCTACGACGAGTTGGCCGGCGAGGCGGTCACTCAGCGGTGCCAGGACGTCGAGTCGGCCAGGCTGGAGGAGGCCGACGCCGACAGTCAGCCAGAAGAGTATCTGATACGGATTCGTGAGTGAGAGAACCACAGTCTTACGAAAGGCCTGCCTCTCGGTCGCTGTCGGGTCTGCGACGAACGACTCACGGGCGCCGCGGAAGGCCCCGTAAGCGAAGTACAGCATGAGTAGCCCCCCGCCGGCGAGCATAACCGTCTGGAGCTGTGGGACCTCCTCAATGAGTCTAATGACACCAACGAACGTCAGGAGACACAACAGTCCATCAACGAACATTGCTCCGACCCCGGCCCAGGTTCCTGCACGCCACCCACGTAGGATACTCTCTTCGGCGATCACGGCGTTTACCGGCCCCGGCGGGGCCGCCAGAGCGATCCCGAACATGGCGCCGGCAGCGAGGGAGACCGATAGTGTAGCCACGGCTGGCATTTGCTACCGGCCACACTAAGCCTTTCACGATTCGCATACCACAGTCGCCTCGGCCGGTTACAACAGCGGCCGCAGCTCGGCCAGTGGCGGGAACCACAACGGTTCTGCTGCCGTGGTGTCGTAGACGCCCGGTCTGACACGACCGATCTCTTTGACGACCGTTCCTGGCAGGTCCGCCGTCCTGGCTGTGTTGACCGGCACCCCTGGCAACAGTGGATTCAGGGCGGGTACGACTAACAACGGCGGAGTCGCACCCGGATCGTACAGAAAGCACGGCCGTCGCTGTCCCTCGATGACGATCGTCGGGTGAACGTGACCAACGACCTCGAGGCGCCCGTCGCTGGCCCGCTTTTCATCGCCGTGGTGAACGACGAGGCCGGCTTCGGGTCGCCACTGCTTTTGGACCGGCACTGGGGACAGCTCCGGGAGCTGACGGTCGTGATTTCCCTGAATGAGAATAAGCTCGGCGCCGTGCCGGTCGGCCCGGTCGACCAGTTCCCCGAGGACGTCCTCGACCCCGTTTGGAACCCCCTCAAAGGCGTGGAGTACGTCGCCGGCAACCACCAGCTCTTCTGGAGCGAACTCTGTAAGGATCGCCTCGACCGAATCGGTAATGTGTTCTCGTTCGTTCAGCGGGAACTCGACGGCTGCAACCGCGCCACGACCTAGGTGCAGATCCGCAATTACGGCCGTATCGGCGCCAGGCAGGTACACCGCGCGATCCCAAAGCTCAATCGCCGCGGTGACCATCGACGGACACGGGCTGTGTAACCACGCTATCGAGATCGTACTCCGATCCGGTCAATACGAACAAGATCTCCTCGAGCACGGCCGCGACCTCTGGAACGATTCGCAGGATGACGTAGGTAAGCCCGATCAAGACGACGACAGCCAGCGGCTGTGCGAGCAACGTATGAGAGACGAAGTACGACAGTCGCATCGAGCCGATGTACGGGCCGATGGTCGACGTCAGTAATGGTGTGTCGAACCACTGCAACTGCGAGGCGAGGACGACCAGCACATTCCGTACAAGGTTCAACACCCAGATGATCCCAACTGCGGCGATAATGCCCAGTGCCTTTCGCCGGAGCGGGGCCTTAATCGCGGCGATCAGCCCGGTGAACACCGAAATTGCCCCCATCCCCGTACAGGCAAAGACGATAAACACTGAGTATGAGTCTCCCGTAATGTGCTCCCAGTCGAATACGTTCCGGGTCGATCCGTAGTCGATGCTCCCGCTTGTCCCGGCTGTCACGAGGTTTGGCTCGTAGCCCAGTAGTTCGATTCCCCAAAGCGCCTGCACCGCCACCAACTCGATGAGCCAGTTCCGGACCGGCGCGACCGTCGCCGCTGGGAGATACACCAGGCCCATCAACCCGACCGCTTTTGAGAGCAATAACAACGACGCCCGGCCGGTGTACAACAGGTATCCGGTGTAGACAGAGAGTGCAATTCCCGCAAGCGCGAGCAGCGTCTGGACCGGACTCCCGATCTCGACGAAGTACGGGAGCATGGTTGCCCAGAAGACCCCGAAGACGACCCAGCCGGCGCTGGCGATCGGGACTGCCAGCTGATGGTTGCCACGGTACTCGGCTGCTGCCCCCACGAGCATCGCACCGATGGAAATCCAGATGAAGAGGTTAACGCCCGGTTCGAAGAGGCTTGTCGCCGCCGGATCCATTATCGAGCGTTTAGACTCGGCTTCGTATGAACTTGACGACACCACGGCGGTTTTTATTGCCGGTCTCGTACATGGACTTATGACTGACGTGCTCGAGCATCAACGGACGGCGACGCAGTTCCGGGTACTCGTTGCGGTTGCCGAGCGTCAACCCGCTGTCAGCCAGGGTGATATCGCGGCTGCGGTCGGTGTGACCACCCAAGCGGTCAGTGAGCACGTCCAGGAACTCGCTGACTGTGGCTACCTCAGAAAAGACGGCCGTGCACAGTACCGTGTGACCAAAGAAGGCGTCGACTGGCTGCTCGGGGAGGCAGCCGCCCTCCGACAGTTTCTCGAGCACGTGACCGGTGACGTCTTAGAGACGGTCCGGGAGGATGCGGCGATTGCAACGGACGATATCACGGCCGGTGACACCGTTTCGCTCAGTCTCATCGATGGGTTGCTCCACGCAGCCGCCGGTGACGCCGGCACGGCGACCGGCACGGCAACAACCGACGCTCCGGCCGGTGCAGACGTCGGCGTCACCGACTTCGCCGGCGTCATCGACATGGATCCGGGGTCGGTCACTATTATCCAAATTCCGGCGATCGCAAACGGCGGCAGTCGGGGCGTCGACCCGGCAGCCGTCGCCGATCTGTGTACGGATGCCGATCTAGTCCTGGCAGCCGGTGTCGAGGCTGTCGTGGTTCTCGAACAGGCAGAGGCACCGCCACAGACGGTCTTCGCAGTCGCCGACGTGGCGACCGATGCCGCACGACGCGGCCTCGATGTCGCGGTAGCAGCCACCGCCGGCACGACGGCTCGACTGATCGACTCGGTGACCGACGCCGGAATCGAGTACGAACTCATCGATCTCTGATGACCGGTCGGAACAGTTTTTTCGGTGGCCGGAAAACGAGGCGGTATGCACTGGGAGTGTGGGATCACGGGGTGTGATCAGCAGTTCGACCGGATTGAAGATCTGATCGTCCACCAGACGGAGGCCCACGAACGGACCGAGTGTCAGGTCTGTGGGGCGGTCGTTCCCGACGGGTACCTGGCGATCCGGCATGCATTCGAGGAACATTCACGGGCCCAGTACGTTCGCGCCTATGATGCGAGTGCCGAAGACGTTCGGTTGCGTGAACGCGCAAAAGAGCTGGTTGAGCAGTACGCCGACCTCAAGGAAGTCGCGAGCCGGATTGAGACCACCAGCGACTAACGTTCGTCGCTGTCGAGGACACGAATCTGGTCGCCACGGACCGTCACCGGGATAGGCACCGTCGCTTCGTAGAGTTCGACAGTGACCTGATCTTTCCCTTCGTCGATCCGCTGAACCTGCGCTTTCTCGCCTTTGAACGGCCCCGCGATGAGTTCGACAATATCTCCTTCGGCGATTCCTTCGACATCCGGCGTCGGAGAGAGAAAATGCTCGACCTCCGAGAAGTCACTCGGTGCGGCGTCACCGTCCCGACGAACGACGTCGCGGGCGTGTGGGATCTCCTTCAGTACCCGGTCGAACACCGCACCGTGGTCGGCCTCGACCATCACATACGAGGTGAGTGAATCGGGGGCAAGGGCTGCGTGAACCGACTCCTCCTCGCGGTTGATAATCATCTCTGCGACAGTCTGCTCTTGGCTGGCGGTGGTTTTGACGGCGTAAATAGGCATTACTTGTTCAGGCTCCTGGTAGGAGGTCCATCACTAAAAACAACCCGAAGCCTATGGCGCCGACTAGAAGAACGCCGATCCCGGCAATTTTCGAAACCTGGGAGAACTCCGACCACGTCGGTGTACTGGCCATCTTGAGCACTCTGAGATATGAGGTGAGGTCGGTCGGAACGTTCATACATGTATTATTTCTTGCCGTGGCATGTTTTAATTTTATGTTCTGTGCCGGTGCCCCCGTTGGTTTCACTCGTACAGGCGGGGGCATCGTCTTCAAGACGCATCGCGGTCCCCTTGACCTCTTCTCCCGTTGTCCGAAACGGTGTCCCCGCGTGGGGCTTGACCGCCCACGCGGCACCAAACACGACGCTACAGTCGAAGGCGAGATTACGGACCAGCCCTGCCCTGCTTCGCGCTGGGTTGTACAGGCGGTCACGTCGACTGCCCGTGGATTGCCCCCGATGCAGGTGACCCGCTCGCTTGTGGCAGACGGCGCTGTTGTCTACTCGGTGTCTACTCGGTGTCTACTCGACAAAGTCGATGTCGTTGTCAGCTGCTTCCGCGGCTGGATTCATATCCGGCTGTGTGCCGCCTCCGTAGATCTGTGGCGACTGGACACCCGTGACGACCACCATCGTTCGCATCGTGCCATCGAGATTCTCGTCGATCGATGTTCCCCAGATGATCCGTGCGTCCGGGTCGATCCGGTCGTAGATCTCCTCAACGACGCCCTCGGCTTCCTCGATTGCCATGTCGGAGCCACCAGTGACGTTGACCAACGCTGAATTTGCCCCAGAGATGTCGACATCCAGCAAGGGCGACCGGAGAGCGCTTTTAACGGAGTCCTCGGCCTTGGCCTCGGAGTCTGATTCACCGAGCCCGATCATGGCCACGCCACCACGTTCCATGACTGTGCGAACATCCGCGAAGTCCAGGTTCACGAGCCCCGGCTTGGTGATCAGTTCTGTAATCCCCTTAACCGATCGCATGAGGACCTCGTCAGAGACTTTAAAGGCCTGCCGAACGGGAAGTTTCCCGACCGAGTCAAGCAGCCGGTCGTTGGGCACGACAATAACGGTATCGGCAACATCGCGGAGTCGCTCGAGCCCGGCCTCGGCGTTTGTCCGGCGAACCTCGCCTTCTGCTGTAAACGGTGTCGTCACAACTGCAATTGTCAGTGCGCCCGACTCGCGGGCGGCTTTGGCGACCACCGGTGCCGATCCCGTTCCGGTTCCCCCGCCAAGACCAGCCGTAACGAAGACCATATCCGACCCCTGTATCGACTGGACGATCTCGTCTTGACTCTCGATCGCTGCCTCTTCACCCACTTGCGGGAGTGAGCCGGCTCCACGGCCACCGGTTTTCTGCTCTCCCATCAGAATCTTATCATCAGCCTCGATCTCGACGAGATGTTGTACATCAGTGTTTGCCGCGATCAACTGCGCGCCGTGGATCCCCTCCTCGAACATGCGGTCGATCGTGTTGCTACCAGCTCCACCACACCCGACGACTGTGATGTTCGTCTCGAGTTCTTCGAGAACGTCCCGCAACTCCTCGTCGGTCATCGAGCTAAAGTCGTTGTCGCTGTCCTGTGTGTCTGTCACCGCCCCGGTCTCGGTGTTCTCCTCCTCGGCTTCTTCGATCGCCTCATCAATGATTGAGTCCATTACTCACGTATTTTACATCCCACGGTAATTATGTTTCCCCGTTTGTCAGCCACGCGTCTGACGCCGTTGTCCCAGAGAATTTCCACGAGCGGAGCAGGCCGAGTGCCTCGGGGCTTGACACCGAAGCAGTGTACAGTGGACTGGTTGTGCGGACGAAATAGCCTTTATCCCCGCGGGGCTACAGCCCGCCGTGACAGAGGTCGCGTTGATTGGCCAAGACGACACCGACATCCGCGAACGGCTCCGGGAGAGTGAAACCGCTCGCCAGGCGCTGTCGTCGTACGCCCTGACCGAGCCTTTCGAGAACACGATCGCACTCGAGACGGTCAGCCTCGGGGCCGCAGTCTCCTTGCTGAACGATCTCAACTGGCATTTGACCCGGTACGCGCGGTGGGCGATCGTTCGCGAGCCCTCGATTGCAACCGACGAGTGGCTGTCACGGGCTCTTGCCGAGGAGATACGTGCCGGGGCGTTGATGCCGGCAGCGACGGACTCCCGACTCCTCCTCTTCGGCGTCGACCGTTCCGAGACAGCTCCCGACCGGTTGTTGGATCCGTTGTACGTCCGTCGCAGCGACGGTGCGTACCCAGACTACGACCTCCACGACGTCTCGGAGACACTGGTCGTCCGGCTCACGGCCACAGAGTTCGAGGGGGCGTAGCAGTCATACTTCTCGATGCACAACGCCTGGTTATGCTCGCCGGTTCGCAGCCGAGTCCGCCCGGTCAGGTCATTGCGTCCGCCCTGGGCACCCAGGTATACCGTGTTTGGACTGCCAGCGCCACAGAACTCGTCGACCGAGACGAGATGACGCCGATTCCGGATGCACCGGCCCACGCCGAGAAACTCATAGACCTTCGCGGCTCGACGATTATCGGCCCTCGTGTCTCATTCGAGACCACCCACCAAAGCGCACATGACCGGGGTATCGTGTTCGATAACAACGGCGGGGAGACCAACGGCTGGCTCGCCGGCGCCGTCCGTCCGGTTGCCGGTGTCACACCCGAGGGAAGCGGTGACAGTACCGACAATCGGTTGACCGACAGCACAACCAACTGGGGCGGAGCGTTCGTCCTGTGGCCGGACCCGGCCGCCGTTGAGACCGCCGCCACGTAGTGACCGATGTCTGACCCGATCGTCGTCTGGCACCGAACCGATCTTCGGATCCCCGACAACCCTGCGTTGTGTCGGGCCACGGCCGACGGAACGCCGGTTCCGGTATACGTGTTCGATCCGGCCCGCTACGAGAACCGCGCGCCGGGGAGTGATGCCCGCCACGAGTTCTGTCTGCAGTCAGTAGCCGATCTCAAAAGGCGGTACCGTGACCGTGGCAGCGATCTGCTGTTGTTCGAGGGCGATCCACAGACGGTGTTGACCGAAGCATTCGACGCTCCGGTGTACTACAACCGATCAGTGACCGCGAGCTACCGCGGGTGGGATAGCGGTGCCCGGGACAAGTTCCATGGCTTTCGGGCCGATGCGATCCGTCGCGACGTGGCCGACCCCCGCGATGGGTGGCAAGAACAGGCCGAATCCTACTTCGAGGCCGACCCACAGCCGGCCCCGACAACACTGCCGACCCCATCAGGCGAGTCGGCAGTCTCTGTAGACGAGATCCGAGAGCAGTGGTCGATTGCTCCCGACAAAGACGCCGTTCCACGCGGCGGGCGGTCCGCTGGCCTTGATCGGCTCGAAGAGTTTGTGGCCACGATCGAGTCCTACCCAGCGAGTATCTCTCCGCCAGCAGCCGCCGAAGACCGCTGCTCGCGCCTCTCAGCGGACTTCGTTCACGGGACTCTGTCGGTCCGGGAGGCGTATCAGGCCGTTGCCGACCGGGCACCGGATGGTCGGGGACGAGACATGTTCTTGACTCGCTTATTCTGGAATCAACACTTCACGCAGAAACTCGCCGACTTCCCAAAGCTAACCGAACACGCGGTAAACCCGGTCTACCGTGGCCTCCACCGCGACGACCACGAGCCAGACCTGGTCAGAGCCTGGAAACGAGGCCAGACCGGCTTCCCGCTTGTCGACGCTTCGATGCGGGCGCTGTCGGCAACCGGCTATCTCAACTTCCGGATGCGGGCTCTCGTCGCGACGTTCTTCTGTCACGTCCTTCGTGAGTGGTGGAAACGTGGGGCCGATCACTTCTACGACCATCTCATCGATGCCGATCCTGCGATCAATTACGCCCAGTGGCAGATGCAGGCCGGGCTGGTTGGTGTCCACCCACTGCGGATCTACGATCCAGCAAAGAATGCCCGTGAACACGATCCAGAAGGGACGTTCATCCGCCGGTATGTCCCGGAGCTTGAGCCGGTTCCGGACTCCTATCTCCCACGGCCCGAGCGTATGTCAACGGCCGTCCAGTCAGAGGTTGGAGTCGAACTCGGGGTCGACTATCCACGACCGATCGTCGATTTCGAGGCTCGTCGCTCACAGACCCGTGATCAACACAGCCGCCTTCGAACGCGAGCCCGCGAGGCGCTGTCGGATTCCGCCGTCAGGCGGCGAGCGTCGTTGTCACGCCGTCACGACGACGTCAAGACCGAGTCCACGATGGGCGGCCAGCAAACACTCGCGGACTTCAGCTAACGGTTGGTGGCAATGTGCTGTCCGTTATTCGAGCTTGACCGTGTATGTTGCCGTTCTAGACCCGAGTAGTGCGGATTCGAGTAGAAATCCTGGTCAGAGTGCCAACCAACCACTGCTACGGCTCGTACTTGTAGGTCGCGTCGTCGGTGGTGACCTCGAACTCGTCTGCAGTGGTTTGTGCCGTCTCAGTGTCGTCGAACCGGAGCTGCTTGAACCGTCTGCGGAGTCGGTCGGGCATCTGAAACTGCTCCGGTTGCAGCGACATGGTAATGGCGTCAGTCGGGGCTGTCGGCAGCGCGGCCGGCCGGTCGACCTCCTCGACACCACGGAAGCCAAACTGGGTGAAATACCGGGGCTGTTTCGTCTGCACGTACAGACGCTGCACCCCAGAATCTGTCGCGTGAGCGGCGATCCGCTCAACCAGATGTGCCCCAACGCCCTGGTTTCGGGCCTGCGGGCTCACGACCAGAGCGGTCAGTTCACTCACCGGCCTGTCTGCATCGCTCTCGTGACGAACCAGCTGCCCGGTGCCAAGACGAGTTCCCGTGGTCTCGTCGACGGCCACAACGAACTCCTCGGGTCGAAACGCATCGATGCCGTCTCCTGCACTGGCGAGAAGGTCGGTCAGCCACGCCTCGTCGCGGTCTTTTGCGCTCCGGACATACATACACATTCCTTAGCAGCCCGGAGATATCAGTATTCGGCCTGGCGCTGTCACTCACAGCGGTCCGTTTGGATTCGGAGCGTTCACTCAGGATCCGTTCCAATGTTGACATCCTCCTCCGCGTGAATGCGGAGGAATCCCACGGCTTCAGCCGTGTGGAGGAGGTCAAGCCCGTTTCACAGAAATTTCAAGGCGGATGCCACG
>OBKM01001236.1_pt1 | contig 10643 bp, 9 predicted proteins | sample 1519691 | NCBI WGS metagenome assembly OBKM01 (sample SAMEA37050418, study PRJEB22526) | metagenome | biome: saline pan; feature: lake; material: water | place: Egypt | collected 2015 | depth 0.5 m
CCGTTTTACGCGTTCAGATGTCTGGCTCTCGGCCTCTAGTCGGTCGACGGTCTCATACTTACGGACATAAATACGTAAAGACTTCTGGAGGTTCTAAGTTTTTGAGTGCCGTGAGAGCAGCGTCACGGAGCTCATCGAGATCTTCGAACAAGCGGTTCCCAAGCACCTGATTGAGCTTTCGCCAGCACTCTTCCGTGGGGTTCAGCTCCGGTGAACCCCGCGGAAGGTAACACAGTTCGATTGGAGTGTCTTCAACAAACTCCTGCACTGCGTTAGCCGTGAAATACGACGCATTATCCAACACTACACAGATCTTTTCGCCGAATTTTGTCTGTAGAGCATCCAACAACCGAATCGTTGTATCGCTGTTAAAATTCACTTCACAGGGGAGGAAGAACGTCTCACCACCGTCGCTTACTGCCCCAAGCAATTTGATACTCTTCCACTTGCCCGTCACCGGGAGTGACGGGCGTTCTCCTTCTGGAAACCATGCGTAAATGAGCTTCGAGAGAACCTGTCGCGTCTGATCTACCGTGAGGATAGTGTATTCGTCGTCCAAACTGTCGTACTTTTTTTGAACCCTTCTTGCCACGCTTCCTGGGCACGTTCGTCTGATTTGTGATACTCCGGCCGGGCTGTCTTCCAAGACAGACCGGCCTCAGTCATCAATCGACGGACGTGACGTACACAGTACTCAACATCGAACTCCTCGATAAGATACTGGCGAGCGAGTGGAACCGACCATGCAGGTGCGTCTATCCCGACTTCTTCAGGTGATTCATGGAGTGCATCAATGAACCGTTGATGCTCTTTTTCGGTGAGTTCTGACGGTCTCCCCGAGCGTGGTTGATCATAGACAACAGCCTCGAACGGCTCTGTTTCGAGCCGTTCGAGACGGTTGAACCATTTCGAAGCCCATCCCTCCGAATAGCCGTAGAGCTCTGCTGCATCGGCTTGGCTAACGTCGTCGATCTCTTTGTAGGTGATTGCAGCCATCAGCCGTTCTGAGGCAGCAGATTCCTCTACCTTCGCCAGTACCTGACGAAGATGATCCGCTGAAACGTTCTCCAGTGTCACCGTATCGGATTAAGAGATTCTACCCTCATGAAATTTTAGCTCTCAGTATCAGTTTTGAACCTTAGCAGCAAATATTATTTAACAGTGATTGATCAATTGATGATCAATGGGATATGACGGCCCGAAGGTGTTTCTAGCACCATATGGAAATGATGCTGCATTAGAAAACGTCGAAAACAGTGTTTTGGAGGGTATTGACGCCAATCGTATCCGGCAATATACTGATAATCCACCAGAGGCAGTTGATGGAGCTATTCGCCTGTGGGGAACGAAACCATCGGTATCAAGCACTTGGAAAAATATTGAACAGGGAGATTACTTGTTTTTCTACCGATCTGGAACCTATACATACTCAGCCAAGGTTCTCGGTACAGAACAGAATGAAAAACTCGGTAGAAATGTTTGGTCAAATTTTGAAGATGACCCGTGGGACAGAATTATTTATCTCGATCAGCCGAATGAAATGAACGTTTCCTCTGAAGAGATTCACAATCTTGCAGGTTACGACCGATCCTATCCACTAGGTTTCAGCCCACTCAACGAGATGGGTGTCGGTGGGATTCGCGGAAAGTATGGTTCAGTTGAAGCGTTAGCTTCGGGAGAAACAGGATCTACCCAAACAGAAATCACTGAGACGATAACCGATATTGATATCCATAGCACGCCAGATTTCGACCTCCTCGATGAGAGTATTCTTGATGGGTTGTATTTTCAAAATAACCGTGGAAACGAGATTTTAGAGCAGATTGAATCCGCATTCAAAGCTGGCAAACATGTTATCTTCACCGGACCACCCGGAACCGGAAAAACTGAAATCGCTAGACGAGTCTGCCACACTCTCTTAGAATCCCACAGCGATACCTATTCTGGCTACGAAATGACGACAGCTACAGCGGACTGGTCGACCTTCGAGACTGTTGGGGGCTACATGCCAACAGAGACAGATGGTGAGAACCTTTCATTCGAGACTGGGCAGGTGCTACGACGGTTCAAACAAGATGGCACTCAAGAGAACGAACTCCTAGTGATTGATGAAATCAATCGTGCCGATATCGACAAAGCCTTCGGTCAGTTGTTCACACTTCTCTCCGGACAAGAAGTACAGTTACCCTATCGACGAAACGGCAACGAAATCGTTGTCAAACAGGCTGACGACAATTCCGCAACACCAGCATCCCATGAGTATATTATGCCCAATTCGTGGCGATTGCTGGCCACGATGAATACCTACGATAAAACCTCATTGTACGAACTGTCGTACGCATTCATGCGACGGTTTTCGTTCATTCATGTCGATGCCCCACAGGTACCCGACACCAGAGCAGAACGAATCGACCTACTCGAACAGTATGCAGAAGCTTGGGGAATGGATTTGTCCAGACCAGCGAATGAAGATCTACTCGATGCTGTGTCAGAAATATGGCTCAGACTCAATAACGGCCAGAGCGACCGCAAAATCGGCCCTGCAATCGTTCGAGACATGTTGGATGGGATCATGAACTCACCCTCTCGAACCACTGAACGCGCTGTCACCGATGCAGTCGGTAACTACGTCTTACCTCAACTTGAAGGGTCACCTCGTCGAGAAGCTACTGTCAAACAACTCTCTCAGATTGATTCTGTTGATTCCAGTCGACTCGGCGAGCTCAGCCGTGATATGCTACAGATAGAAATCGATGGATAGAGCCGAACTCATTGATGCTGTCTCGGAGGATCTGTTCGCTTATGTGATGCACGGAGAGATTTCTGAACAACACGTCACGACACAACTCAAACCGTCAGGACTCGATGAACGTTTCGAGAGCTTTGATGCGCTTGTTGACCTTCATTTTCTCCTTCGACCAGCAGTCGTTGAATTCGTCGAAAAACTTCCGTCTCGGCTTAGAAGTATCAAGACTCAGACTAAGAACGTCCAACAAACGACGCGAGGACAGATATCAGGTCGAATTGATTGGACGGCAACAATGAAACAACGCTCGTCGCGGGCACCCGGTGATAATTCACTATTCGTCTGTGACAACCGTCACGAAAGCTATGATATTGATGAGAACATTGTTCTCAAACGTCTTCTATCGATTATTTATACCACTTTAGATGAGTGCGAAGTGTATCTCAAACAAGAATATGAGTGGGTGACTGATCGCTGGCGAGAGAATCTTGACCTCATTGAGCAGATGCGAGATATGTTCGAACGAAATGTACACATCAAACGCATTCGTGAGCCAGAGACCTACGAGCCGACAGACCGAATGATCCAAACAGCAGCAATGTCGCGTAGTCAGGTGTATCGAGAGGCTGCTTCGTTGCTAAGAGATCATAAGCAGGCCAGAAAGAGTAATCCGAAGGCTCTCAGAGAATTGTTAGAAGAGACGCTGATTACGCCTGATGATGAGGAAACGCTCTTCGAATTGTATGTTTTGTTCCAATATGTCGAAGCAATCGAAAACTATCAGCAAAGCGAAACAACGATCAGCACAATTGAGTCAGGTAAACAGGAAGTGGCGCGTATTAAGAGTGAGAATGGAACTGATGTTGTATTGTATCATGATAGCTCTGCAAACGACAGAGATTTATCGTTCATTCCAGAACCCATCGAAAAGTTAGATGCAGAATTAACTCGTTCTGAACAGATTCATCGACAAGCTCGAGAAATCGTTGAGAATTATTTCACTGATAAGGGATTCCAACTACAAACAAATCGACCTGACATCATTATTCTTGAAGTCCAGCACGAGAATAGGTATGAGTATTTGATTACTGAGGTTAAAAACACCACTAGTGAGCAAACAGTAAAGAAGGGAATAACTGAAACACTGGAATACCTTGCATTCCTCCGGCAAGAGAATAATTTGGTCTTTGATACTGACACTCCATTTGGTTCAGGTTGGAACGGTGTGCTCGTAGTGCAGGATTTTTCAAACCGAGAAACAGCACCACTGCAAGATCAAGAAACAATCAAAATACTTCAGGCTTCTGAATTATCTGACTCATTACCTGTCATCTTAGATCGATTATTATAGCCATTTTGTTGCTACCGAAGCTTCTTGATCGGAATTTATTCTCCTTTGCTACCCAGACTCCACCGTAACCCCGCGAATCTCAAACCGCGCCCCGCCCGCCGCACTCTCAGTCACGCTGATCTCCCAGCCGTGGGCTTCGACAATCTGTTGGACAATCGCCAGCCCAATGCCGGTTCCATCCTCGCTTTCGGAGTACCCCATATCGAAGATCGAATCACGCTCCTCAGGTGGGATGCCCGCCCCATCGTCGGCGACATAGAACCCATCCGGCAGCGAGCCAACCGTGATGGCAACCTCGCTTCCCCCGTGTTCGATGGCGTTGCGAAACAGATTTTCAAGAATACTGGCGACCCGTGAGCTGTCGGCCTCAATCGTCGCTGTCGTCTCAGCCCTGATCGTCGCCGCCTCTGCATCAATATTCTCCCAACAGTCCGAGACCAAACTCGCAAGCTCGACGGACTCAACCTCACCGATTGTTGTTCCCTCTCGCGCCAGCGAGAGCACATCTTCGATCAGTGCCTCCATCCGGTTAATCGACCGCTCAATCGGTGCCAGATGCGGACAGTCACACTCCGCAAGTGCCAGTTTCAGCCTCCCCTGTGCCACGTTTAGCGGGTTGCGCAGGTCGTGGGCGATAAAGCTCGCAAACTCGTTGAGCCGGTCGCGCTGCCGCTGTAGCTCTTTGCCTTTCTCGCGGAGGTCATCGATAGTTTCCAACCGCGCAAGCATCGCCGTCACCATCTGTCCCCAGGTCTCCGCGCGATGGAGATCCTGCTCGGTGAACGCCTCCCGCTCGGTTGCACCGATGTTCAAAATCCCATACTCTCCAAGCGGGATGACCATCTCGCTTTTGATCGGTGTCTCATCCGCATACCGGTTCTCACAGGCCATCACATCGGGTACAAGCCGCGGCGCTTGCATCTCAAAGGCTTCCCACGACAAGGAGTCCGAATCCGATTGATACACCGGCATCTCCCCGATCAGCTCCTCGGCTTCCTCGGATTGGGTAGCCGGCCGGAGTTCATCGGACGAATCATCACACAGCCAGATCCCCGCGAGCGCGAAATCAAACACCGATTCAAGCGCGTCGATTGTGATCTCGGCAACCTCCTCCTGGTCGGTGGCCTCCAGTAGTTCGTGCGAGGCTGCTTGCAGCTTCGTCGCATCGCTGGCATACGCTGCCAGATGCTGTTCGGTTTCTTTTCGCTGGGTTACATCATGCCCAGCGGCAAGAATCCCTTCGATAGCGTCGGTCTCCAGATAGTTCGTCGTCCGCGTTTCAAACCAGCGGTAGTTCCCCTCGCCTACCTCGTATCGGAACTCGCTTGTGACTGTCTCGCCGGGATCGCTCTCTAACACCTGCTCAAATTCAGCTTTGATCCGGCGTTTGTCATCTGGATGCAGGCCGCTATCGAACGACTCTCCTACCCAATCATCCGCTGCTATTTTATAATTTGGTGGCAGGTTATGGTAGTTCACTCTGCCATCAGCCCCAAGCAACACGGTGTGTGTCGGCGAGTGATCGTGGAGGATTTTGTACCGTTCAAGCTCTTGGACGCGCTCCTGTTTGTCGGTCACATCCCGTATCGCAAACACGACACTCTCGATCTCGCCAGCGTCATCAAACACCGGCGTCCCGTTGATCTCAACGGTGAGATATGAGCTATCCTTGGTGAGGATATTGTGCCGTATCCCGCTGACCGGCTCACCTGAACGCATGATCTGGGCAAACGGAAGCTCATCTTCCGGCAACGGCTCGCCGTCAGTATCCGTTATCTCCCACTCCGGATCGTTGTACGTGCGGTCGGTCACCTCGCTTGGCTCAATGCCGAGATGCGTTTCCGCTCGGTCGTTGGCGTAGACGATCTCGCCATCCGGATTGACACGAGTGACCGCCGCTGGCACCGTTTGAAGAATCGTCTCGATCTCCGAGGCCTGTGTGTCGTCGTGCTGGTTCCGACGGGAGGCCGCAACCGCGTTTTTGATCCGGTTGGCCAGCAGGGCAAACGTCTCCGAGCTTGAGCCTTTCCGCAGATAATCAGTATCACCAGCAGCTATCGCCTCGCTAGCGACTGCCTCACGTTTGTTGTTTGTGAACAAGATCGCCGGCAACGCTGGCTGTATCTCCCGGATCGCATCGATACACTCGACCCCATCGACGGTGGGCAGCTCATCGCCAGCGACGATACAGTCGATATCGGTCTGCTCGGCTATCGACTCGGCCGCATCCCGTGTTGTAGCTGTCTGAACCGTGATCCGGTCGTTTTCACGCTCAAGAACTGCTGCTGTCCTCTCAACAAAATCCGGCTCATTGTCAACGTGAAGCACCTGAATCGGAGACCCCGATGAACTCATGAATCAACTGTGGTATATTAATTACTCAGTTGTGAAACAAATAACTGTCGGAGTTTGGGAAAGCATCACATTACAACCGGAGAGCATCCCACGTTTGTCTACCGAGGCAGCGGTCATCCCTGTTGCGGCAGCATCGTAGTGATCGTCTCAGCAACGGTTTCAGATCCAACATCGAGCAGGGCAGCGATCCGCTCATCCGCGAACCCATGAACCACCAGATAACAGATCATGGGCGTCTGGCCACCGGCAGCAACCTGCACCGGCAGCCGTGCGGTTTTCGGACTCTCAACAGCGGCATCGGCGTGGCGAAACCGAAACGGCGGCAGCTGCTCTTTGAGCACCGCTAACAATATCGCGCGCTCGGCATGCGGACGCGCCGCCGCCGGCTCGGCAGGAATCCGAACCGCTGCTTTCGGTGTCTCCAGTGTTTTCGACATCGCCTGCGGGATGGCTTTGTGCGCCGGCAGCTCCATCTCACTCGGCAGATAGACGGCTGCATCTGTCCCACTGTGGACAGTGCCTAGCTCACCTTCGTAGACAACCTCTGTCGCATCCATACCCGGCGTAGGGGACTCACGAATAGAAGTGTATCGCTCCCTGCGGCGTCCAACCACCAGTCGAATCAATGCTCCCCGAAGCTGCCTGCGATTCCAGCCGGAGCTGCGGCGTCTGCTACTCGGTTTCCTCGTCGCCTGTCTGGATCACTTCGGCCTTTGATTTTCGCGCCAGAAACTCTTGGACGTCTTCGTCGTACTCGCTTCGTTCGAGCAGCTCGCTGATCGTCTCCAAAAACACCTCTCGCTCAACTGGCTTGGTCAGATACTCATCAAATGGCATCTCTAACAGCTCCTCTGTCGGTGGCTCTCCGGTGACCATGACGACACGCATATCGTACTCCTCAGCCCGGATCACCTCTAACACCGTATCCCCAGAAATCTCTGGCATCACTCGATCAAGCACAGCGATATCGATACTCGAATCAAGCGTTTCGATGGCTGCCTCACCACTGTGTGCTGTCCGGACACTGAACTCATCATGCAGCCACTTCTTCTGCATCGTCGTCATATCCGGGTTGTCGTCAACGAGCAACACCACTGGCTGCTCGGTGTCGGCGGCAGTCACAGCCGCTGGCTCTGTTGCATCCGGTGTGGTCACCCCCGTTTCGTCGGTCGCTCTGGCTTGGTCGGCTCCAGCCTCACTGTCAACCTGCTCTGCCGCAGTGTCCTGCTCTACCGCTGCGGTCTGTTCTTTCGATGCCTCCACGTTGTCGGCTGCCGCTTCCTCTGCGTGTGTCTCACACCACTCGGCAAGCTCCCCGCAGATCGTTGCCAACCCAGCCCCCTTCTCGGTGACGACGTACTCGATCTGTGGTGGGTGTTTGCTCACCTCGACTCGATCTATTAGGTCGGCTGATTCGAGTTCGTCAAGCGCCTCACTCAGTGTTGCTTCGGAGAGCTCTGTCAGCGCTGCTTCGATATCCTGAAACTCGATCCCATCGCTGTCGGCGAGGGATTGCAGCACGACTGGTCGCCACGGATCAGCAAGCAACGATGCAGCATCCTGAAAGGCTGCGGAAGCACCAGCCGAACCGAGTGGATCGGATCCAGTTATCGTTTAGTCAGTATTGTCCGGTCATCGACTTATAGGGGGCGGTCTTCGATTTCGGCGTCAGTCCGAACCGCTGTCCCGGTTCGACATGTCCAAGCTATAATGTGTGCGCACCCGCAATATCCTCCATGACTGACGACCCTGATCTCATCACCGACCGCATGCTTGGGTTCATTGTGGTCGTTGGTGCCGATCTCATAATTCTCGCCGGGTTTGCGTGGCTGGCGTCATTCATCTCCACCACCGCCTTTGTCGGGATCACCGCGGTGACTGTCGGCTCCTTTGCCGCCTGGATCGGCTACCGGTGGCGACTGATCCACCACGGAACCCCTGAGTCCGCAGTTGACACACTCAAACAGCGGTATGCAGCCGGCGAGATTGATGAGGCAACGTTTGAAGCACAGCTTGACAAACTCATCGAGAGTGAGGAGTCATCCACTGGCGACGAGCAGGCTGCCGAGTCCAACCCAACGACCGACCACGCTCGCAACGACAGCTCCTAACCTACTCCTCGCTTACTCACTGGCTCGCTCGACTGTCTCAGTCGTCAGCTCCTCGCGGATCGCCTGACTCGATTCAGCATCGAGCTGCACCTCGATTACGGTTGTGCCACCGTCGACTGCGTCGCTGTAACAGTCCCGAAACGCCTCCCGGCTCTCGACGCACTCGTAGTCCAGCTCATACAGCTCGCCTGTCGGCTCGAAATCCAGCCCATGCGGTGTTTTGAACTGCTCGGTAAACGGTGGCTCGAACGAGGAAATCGGCAGCTTATGAAAGATGCCACCGCCATCGTTGTTGATGAGCACAATCGTCGCATCAACCGAGGCACGCCCCACCGCCAACAGCCCGTTCATATCGTGGTAGTAGGCCAAATCACCAATCACCAGTGTGACGTGGTCGGTGGTGCCGTGGGCAGCTCCCAACGCAGTCGAGACAACCCCGTCGATCCCTGAGGCTCCACGGTTGCCAACAGTCGTGATCGATTTTGTCGAGGGCGCGCCAAACCGATCTAACTCCCGCACTGGCATGCTGTTTGAGACAACGACTGTTGAGGGATCAGGCGTCTCCGAAACCACGTCGGCGACAATCCCACCCTCAAATAGCTGGTCGTCTGCCGCCGCCGTCACCGCCTGGTGCGTGTCGGCAGCCGCCTGCCAGCGGTTTCGCCACGCGGCTGCTCCCGCTCCCTGTAGCACCTCGGCAAGTCGGCCACAGAACCGGCTTGGATCAGCTACAATCAGATCAGTGGCCCGAAAGGCCGCCTCGCGCCACCCACCGGCGGGATCAACCACGAGCTGGCGGCTCTCAACACCACCCAGATAGTTGCGAAGCTGTTTCGAGGTTGGCGACGCGCCAATCCGAATCACAACCTCAGGATCAGGCCACGCGGCTGTCAGCTCGCTGTTGACAAACCCATCGCAGGCGACAACGGGTGCCACACGGGTGTGGCCACCAAACCGCAGTCCAGAAAGTGGGTCAGCTACAATTGGAAACCCTGCGGCATGCGACAGCGCGGTGACGGCCTCGGGATCGACACCCGGTGGATCAGTTGGCCCCGCAACAATCAACCCACGGTCGACCGACAGCGACGACGCGAGTTTTCGCAAGCCCCGATCATCCAGCTGTGGCTCGCCACGCTCTTGTTCGACAAACGCCGTCTCTGGCCCGCGACCACTCGCAGCCAGTGCGTCCAGCTCCTGTGGCACATCGCCCTCTTCAGTGGGAGCCAGCGGTTTTCGGAACGGTACATTACAGTGCACTGGCCCGGAGGGTGTGCCTTCTGCCGTCCCCACAGCCCGACAGATTGTTGTGCGTACCGATCGGAGCGCGCGCTCTCGTGGCGCGGGCTCCGGCAGCTCCTGATACCACCGAACGCTATCCCCGTAGAGTTTGGTCTGATCGATGGTCTGATTCGCGCCTGAATCTCGGAGTTCGGGTGGTCGATCCGCGGTTAGCAACAGCAGCGGGACGCGGCCCTCGTCTGCCTCGACGACTGCGGGGTGGTAGTTGGCCGCGGCTGTGCCTGAGGTACAGATGAGTGGTGTCACCTCGCCACTCCGGCGTGCCCGACCCAGCGCGAAGTAGGCGGCGGATCGCTCATCAAGCGCGGAAATCGTCTGGAGGTCGTCGTGGGCGTCGACAGCGACAGTCAACGGTGTTGAGCGACTTCCCGGTGAGACAACGACAGTTCGAACCCCACTCCGGGCGAGTTCGCTGGCGATGGTCTCACCCCACAAGGTGTTCCGGTTCGGTGCAGTCATTGGTTGTGTTCATCGGGCAATGGTGATAGATTCGGCGAATTTCAGCCGAGTCGAGTTATCGCTCACTCTCTGTTCGGAGACGGTCTTGTGCCAACAGCGCGACCGTCTCGCTGTCGTATCTATTTCATTGCAATCAGATACGCTGCATGACTCGAAACTGTTAATTGTAGGTTGTGGGAATGAGAACTAACTGAAATGGTTGCTGAAGTCTCCCTCTCACTTGATCTTGCAATCCTTCTTCTGGCGGCAACCTTCGCTGGATTTCTCGCCAAACAGACCGGCCAGCCAACGATTATCGCCTACATTCTCGCGGGTGTGGTCA
>OBKM01001237.1_pt1 | contig 10642 bp, 10 predicted proteins | sample 1519691 | NCBI WGS metagenome assembly OBKM01 (sample SAMEA37050418, study PRJEB22526) | metagenome | biome: saline pan; feature: lake; material: water | place: Egypt | collected 2015 | depth 0.5 m
TGTAAGTCGCCTGATCACGATGAGGAAGTGTGGTGGGGCGGGCACTTCCGGTGCGCCAACGCTCGATGTGGATTCGAAGGCGACCGGGATTACGTCGCGGCGGTGAACGTGGCCCGCGTGTTCTTCAGCGAGACGGATGGGCTGGATCACGGTTTTACGTCCTCCTATACGGGGGATTGCGAAACCGTGCCAGCCCGCCGTTCCGCTGGTACGCGACTCACGTTCGGGCGTGGCGTTGTTGCTTACAGGCCTGAGCAGGCAAGGGCGACCGTTGGTGGTGGGTCGGCTGTCATAGCGCCCGCTGTCGTCCTGTCCGAGTCGAATGCGGATGGTAGTGATGGGTGTGGCCCAACCACCCGCCAGTACACCCAATTCCAACGGGTCACTGCTGAACACTGCTGAAAATAGGAACGGTGGAACTGGAGCCAATGTTGCCAAATCCTTGGCCATTTTTGGAAGACCACCGTACTTTGCCACTAAACTCAGCAACGATGTATTTGGTCAGGCAATACGGACTCATCTCACGCAACTTGATATCCCTCCTGGATTACTGACGACCTCAGAGAAAAACACGCCGTTTATCGCGTACACTCCAACTCAGGACCGACAGTGGGACGCTTGGATTGCCAACAGTTGCTTTGGATTTGCGTTACCAGACGACAGTAAGTCTGTCTTTGAGGATATCTCCATGCTTCATCTAAGCGGTACGTCAATGCATCCAGCCGTAAGCCAAGATGCTGTTCTGGAGGCAATTGATCGTGCAAAGAAACATGACGTTGCGATCTCCTTTGATCTCAATGGACGACCAAGCCAATGGCCTAATCCAGACGAATATGCACAACTGGTCGAAAATATTGCTGCAAACTGCTCGTTAATCTTCGCAAGCCACGACGATCTCGAATTAGCAGGATACGATCCAACGTACGATGGTATTAAAGAATTAGTTTCCCCAGATGGAACGACGATGGTTTTCTGTACATTCAGCGAAGACGGATCAATTGCGGCCCAATTTGAGGATGGAGTACTCATCTCGAAACACAAACACGCTGGGTATGATGTTGAAGTCGCCGATCCTGCAGGTGCTGGAGATGCATTCGACGCTGCAATTCTGCGTGCATATGTTGATGGTGTACGTGATCTTGCCGACTTATCTCAGCTTGGGAACGCTGCAGGAGCTGCGGCTGTCGCTTCTGTTGGCCCCTTTCGCCGTCCTGACCGGTTGACATTCGAGGAACTATCTTGAACCGACAGTCCAACTGAACATCATTTGCGCTCTTTCACTCATCAAAGAATTTCAATAATAACCCTATTGTATGTTTCATTCATCTATGGGCAAATTTTCAACATCTGAAAAATCACGACGTTTATTTGTACTATGATGCGGTTCTCCGGCAAATCTCTGTGTGTAATATTACGTTTATTTATTACCGTGAAATATGTCGGCCAATGTCAGAAACAGTGTCGAGTAAGCAAGCCCACACACAAGCTGACTCAGACAAATCTGGGACAGCCAATGTCTTATGGCTACAAGGGCAGACCGACGCAGGCTGTTCGATGTCAATGATGAATGTACAGCAGCCCGATCTGTATGGAGCAATGGATGAGTTTGACTTTGATTTCGGGTACATGAACACCATTAACCCGACGAGCGGTCCCGAAGTCCTTGATAAACTGGAGAAATTCGGACGCGGAGACCTTTCACTCGATGTGCTAATCGTTGAGGGATCAGTTCCAACCGGACCCGATGGAACTGGTATGGCATGCCTGATTGGATCAAAGAGCGTGATGGAGTGGGTAGAAATGCTAGCACCGGAGGCAGAATTTGTTGTGGCTGTTGGAACATGTGCGGCTTTCGGCAACATTCCAGCTGCTGGCCCCAATCCGACCGATGCAACAGGGCTGCAGTTTCATCGTCGCGAGAAAGGCGGACTCCTTGGAGAAGAGTTTAGATCAAACGCGGGACTCCCCGTGGTTAACATTTCAGGGTGTCCAGTCCATCCTGACTGGGTCATTCAATCACTTGGCGCGTTATTGAGTGGTGAAGATCTGTCTTTGGACGAATATAACCGGCCAAAAACGTTCTTTGACGACGTAACAGTTCACCAAGGATGTCCCCGGAACGAGCACTACGAGTACAAGGAAGCAGCCGAAGAATTCGGTGACCAAGGGTGTCTTTACCTGAATATGGGATGTGAAGGGCCAAATACACACGCTCCCTGTAACCGAGACAAATGGAACCGACAAAAGAGTCTGACACAAGTCGGGATTCCATGTCACGGCTGTAACCAGCCAGACTTCCCAGAGGCACAGATGCCGTTCTTTGAGCGACGTGATGGGCTCACACCACACTCTGGTCTGAAAGCGCTTGCATATTCTCTTGGAGCCGGATTCATGAAAGCAGCTAAGCCCGAACGACTAACAGAGGAGAGTGGAGGTGACTGAGATGGGAGAACTAGATCTCAGTCCTGTCACGCGGCTTGAAGGCCATCTGGATTTCACTGTTGATCTTTCTGATGGCGAAGTAGCAGATGCCCAAAGTACCTCGGCAATGTTCCGTGGATTTGAACAAATTCTCAGCGGCCGAGATCCCAAGGATGCACTCGTTATCACCCCAAGAATCTGTGGAGTATGTCCTTCTTCACATAATATGGCATCAGCACGAACACTTGATGATGCCTTCAATGCTACTGTTCCTCCCAATGGGCAACGAGTACGAAACCTACTGCTTGGGACAGAAACGATGATGAGTCATGCTGCTCACACGTATGTTCTGTTTGGTCCGGATCTGACAAATGAGAAGTATTCTGACCACGATGCGTATCCAGAGCTTGTCGCTCGGTTTGAGCCGCTTGAGGGTAGTTCATACAAAAAAGCTGTTAAACGCCGTGTGGATCTGACTGAAATCCACGGAATCTTTGCTGGAAAGCGTCCTCACTCAACATTTGTTCCAGCCGGCGCTCCTGTCCAACCATCTATTCAAGACAAAGCAAAAGCATCCTCACTTCTCTCAGATGTTCAAACCTTCCTTGAAGAAACAGTTCTCGGCTGCAGCGTCGAGCGATGGTTAGCAAATGAGAGTGTTGATGATGTTCTTGAATGGATTGACGAAGATGCCAGTCATGCAAACAGCGATGTTGGAGTTATTATCCAATATGGCCCGGAGCTCGGGCTTACTGACATTGGTGAAGGCCCCGGGCACTTCATCGCGTACGGGGCATATCCCGACTCAACAGGAGAAAAGTGGCTTCCTGGCGGATTCCACGACGGTACAAAAGTTCATCCGCTTGACCAAGAGAAAATTAAAGAACATGTCAAGTATTCGTGGTACTCAGACTACGAAGGCAGCAAGCATCCATTCGATGGCATTACCGAACCAGAATACGTCGAAGAAGACGATGCATACACATGGGCGAAATGTCCTCGATATGATGGCAAAGTTGCTGAAGCCGGACCTCTTGCGCGGATGATGGTTGATCAGGACCCACTGATCACAGATATTGCGGATGAATTTGGAGTTAGTGTATTTAGCCGCGTGTTAGCCCGAGTACACGAAATTGTACGGCTGGCCGCAAAATCACATGAGTGGATAGACAACATCGATCTTGATGCTCCGTTCATGGGAACATTCGAAGAGCCCGACAATACCGATGCGTTCGGACTAACGGAAGCTGCTCGGGGAGCACTTGGACACTGGGTGCAAATTCGAGATGGAGAAATAGATAAATACCAGGTTGTCACGCCTTCGGCATGGAATCTTTCCCCGCGAGACTATGATGACACTCCCGGTCCAGTTGAGCAGGCTGTCATTGGAACGTCTGTTCCAAACGAATCGAATCCTGTCGAAGTTGAGCATGTGATCAGAAGCTATGATCCGTGTATCGCCTGTGCCGTCCATTATTCAACACCTGACGAAGAGTTCAAACAGGAGATAGAGCCTGTTCCTGCACCTACTGAGAGCTAACTATGTCTGCCAAAGCACAACAACAAAAGCCGCTTGTATTGGGTATTGGGAATGCGGTGATGGGTGATGACGGCGTTGGCTTGCGTGTTGTTGAGGAACTTGAAAACGAAGATGTCAGTGACATAGCTCACACAGAGTGCGTGGGTGTTGATGGGTTTCGAGTCCTTGCACGGTTGCGTAATTATGAACAAGCAATCCTTGTCGATGCAATTAGTGGGCTAGAAACTGGCGAGGTCTATGTTTTAACCCCAGATAAACTTCGAGAAGAAAACCTTGGGCATTCACTCCATGATCTATCTGTTGAGCATGTTCTCAGAATGGGAAACACAATTTATGAGGACGAATTCCCATCCGATATATACTTTGTCGGCATTGGTATTTCTTCTGCAAGCTTTGGAGAAGAAATTTCAGAGGACGTATCCAATGCCGTTCAGACCGCTGTGGACGTGATTGTTGACATCCTCGTCTCAAATGGTCTAGACGCAGAAACATACGATACAACAATATCTAACGGGGGTGAATAGAATGTGTCTTGGTGTTCCCGGTGAAATTCAAGAAATTAACGACCACCAAGCGACGGTTGATTTCTGGGGTGTTGAGCGTGAAGTTCGGCTAGATGTTGTTGATGCCGATGTAGAAGAAGGTGACTACATCCTTAATCACGCTGGTTTTGCGATTCGGAAAATCCCAAAACAGGAAGTCGAAAAGACGATGGCAATTTACGAGACGCTATTTGAGGACGACCAAGAGACAGCACTTGAGGAGATTGGTGTATCGGCAGAAGCAGAACTTGATCTTGAGGATAGTAAGCGACATGTTCCATCAGAATAACTATGACGAGTTTAGGAGACCTGAAATACCGTGACACACAGAAAGCAGAGGAATTAGCTGATACAATCGACGAGCAGATGGATTCCATCAACCGTGATATCGAAGTCATGCACGTATGTGGAAGTCATGAACAGGTGATCGCTAAGTTCGGCCTGCGTGAACTGTTACCTTCTTCACTCTCCGTAACAATGGGCCCAGGGTGTCCGGTATGTGTCACGAATATGCCTGAAGTAGACGAAGCGGTGGCCCTTGCTGAATCAGGTAAACTGGTTGCAACATACGGCGATATGTTCCGTGTTCCTGGATCTTCCAAAAGCTTAGCTGACGCCAAAGCAAATGGCGCGTCTGTTGAGGTTGTCTACAGTGCAAGCGATGCAGTAACTCTCGCAGAAGAGAACCCGGATCAGGATGTTATATTCTTTGCGACGGGATTTGAAACAACAGCAGCTTCGACGGCTGCTGTGCTTCAAAGCAATCCACCAGATAATTTCTACGTTCTTTCTGCACACAAGTACGTCCCCCCTGCAATGGAAGTAGTCGCCGAAATGCCATCGACAGATGTTGATGCATTTTTAGCTGCTGGACACGCCGCAACGATTACCGGATATGAGTTGTTCGAATCGGTTGCTAAACGGCACGATATACCGGTGGTCGTGGGAGGGTTCGAACCGATTGACGTTCTATACGGTATTCAAGAAATCTTAGAATTAGTTGAATGCGACCAAGTGGCAGTAAAAAATGCATATCCTCGATGTGTCTCAAAAGAGGGCAACAAAGCAGCTATGCAGGCTATTGAGCAAGTGTTTGAACGCACCTCAGGAGAATGGCGAGGGATCGCCAACATCCCAGATGCAAACTTTACTATCCGAGATGAGTATCACCAGCACAGTGCTAGACAGCAATTTGAAACTGAGTCAGTGTCAGATAACACGGATATGTTGACCGATCAGTGTATCTGTGGGGATATTATGGCTGGAATCTCGTCTCCGGATGATTGTGATCTCTTTGGCGAGGAATGCACACCAGATAATCCGGTTGGAGCCTGCATGGTCTCTGATGAGGGGGCTTGTAAAATTAAACTCGAATATGGAGGGTTACCGGAACTATGACCGACGAAGATAGTATCACTATCGCCCATGGAGCTGGCAGCAAGAAGATGCGATCATATCTTGAGGACCACGTTGTCTCTCGATTTAATGGACGACAGACATCTAGTACAACCGTTGGCTTACAGGCAATGGATGATGGAGCTGTTCATGAAATCGGCACCAAATCTGTCGTGATAACTACAGACAGTCACGTTATCTCCCCGCTCTTTTTCCCTGGTGGTGATATTGGACAGCTCGCTATTGCTGGAACTGTCAATGATCTGGCAGTGATGGGAGCAACTACTCCACTCTCAATTACTTGTTCGTTGATTATTGAAGAGGGGACAGCGGTCGAAACAATCGATGCTGTACTCGATTCAATGAAACAAACCTGCGATGAGGTGGGATGTACAGTCACAACCGGGGACACAAAAGTAATGGGCAGCGGTGAAATAGACACGCTCGCGATTAATACGACAGCAATCGGCGATATTGACAAAGGAGGTCACATATCTGATGCCAGTCAGTCACCTGGGGATAAGATAATTGTCTCTGGTACAGTTGGTGATCATGGTATTGCACTTTTGGCTGAACGTGAGGGTATTGATATCTCAGGTAACTTAACTAGCGATATCGCGCCGGTTAACGAGGTTGTTGACGCTGCACTACAGGCCGGTAAAATAACAGCAATGACGGATCCAACACGAGGTGGCCTCGGAACAGCACTCAATGAAATGGCTCAGAAAGCTGACGTCGGTGCTTCCATAGACAAGGAGGCAATCCCGGTTGACGATGCCGTCGCATCTGCGGGTGAGTTATTAGGAATTGACCCGCTGTATGTCGCTAATGAGGGCAAAGTTGTCTTCTGTGTTGACGAGCCAGATGCCGATCGTGTTTTATCCGCAATACGAGATACTGAGGCTGGGCGCAATGCCGCTATTATTGGAGAGATAACTGATCAAAGACAGGGTAGTGTTATCCTTGATACTGGATTCGGAAAGCGGTACATGACCGAACCTCAGGGACAACAACTGCCACGTATTTGCTGATCAACCTATGCATGAAATGACAATCGCGCAGGACCTGATTGATGAGGTTTCCTCAGTCGTTGCTGAGTCTGAATATCGTAGGGTTCAGTCAGTCACTATCAGTGTTGGAGAACGGACTCATATTAATCCAACACAATTGGAATTCTGCATTGAGACAATTGCCGTCAGTACGCTTCTCGAGGACGCATCCATTGCCGTTGAGCGTATCGAGACTCTCGGAAAATGCAGCTGTGGTTGGTCAGGCACTCCCCCGTCGATTGATGATTCCATAATGACCATCCCAACAGATCGATGTCCAGAGTGTAACAGTCAAATCACGTTCACGCAAGGTGATGGATGCTACCTATCGAATATACGATTACAGGAAACGAGCAACTCCACAAGCAAACCCACGTGACACCATGTATTGCATGCATAACATTCCGAACTCCAACGGTATCGACACAAAACCGGTAGTCCAATTCGTGAACTCACTAGTGACCCGTGCTCACCGAGTTGGGAATCACGATTCCCACGAACACGATCATTCCATAGAAACAGATGACATACTGTCGCAGTATCAAAAAGAGGCAGAACGGCTACACGAACGGATTGCACATGAGCATGATATTTTAAGTATTGAATTCCTCGGAGCGACAGGAAGTGGAAAAACGACACTTATCGAGCAAGTCATCGATCACATTGGAACTGACGCCTCTATCGGCGTCATTGTTGGTGATGTTGCTGGGGATGACGATGCACAGCGATTCAAACAGCACGATGTCGCTGTAAGTGATGTTAGTACTGGGAAAGAGTGCCATCTTGATCCAGGGCTGGTTGAGAACGCACTCTCTGACTTTGATTTGTCTGAAATTGATGTGCTATTTATTGAGAATGTCGGGAATATGGTATGTCCAGCAGACTTTCCACTTGGAGCACAGGCACGGGTTCTTGTAGTCAGTACAACTGAAGGCGACGATGTTGTTCGAAAGCATCCTGTCTTGTTTCAGTCCTGTGATATTGGTGTTATAAATAAAGTTGATATCGCTGCTGCTGTCGGTGCAAGCGTTGATCAAATGCATGCGGACATCAAAGATATTCCAGTTTTCAAAACAAACGCTCAGCACCCCGAGACAATGCAGTCGTTGCTTACTCAAATCGACGAGCTTCGGACACACGACCACGCACATCATTGATCACAGCATTGTATATGACTGAAGAGATTCGCAGGCGGGTCACGGTTAACGGTACGGTGCAAGGAGTTGGATTTCGCCCGTTTGTCTACAGGACAGCAGTACAATACGAAGTCAGCGGATACGTACGTAATGCTGGAGGCGTGGTTGAAATCGAATTAGAAGGGTCACCATCGGCAGTTGATCATGTAATAGAAACAATTCAAACAGAATATCCGCCGCTTGCGTCAGTTGATAGTATTCAGACTGAGCAGTGCTATCCAACCGGATCAGATAAGTTTACAATACGTAACTCGGACCAACAGTTCTCTCTGAACCAAGTTCCTATTCCACCGGATACCGCAATATGCGAAGACTGTCTTGCAGATATTCAAAACAAAGAGTCACCATATTACAACTACTGGGCTACATCGTGTGTCAACTGTGGTCCTCGATTTACTGTTATCGAGAAAATGCCGTATGATCGTGAACGAACCTCGATGAAACCATTTCCACTGTGTGATTCCTGTCATCAACGATATACAGAACCATCCAACCGCCGATATCATGCACAAACAATTGCATGCCCAGAATGCGGACCAAGTCTGCATTACTACGAACACAATACTGCATCCGAGTATACATTCGCTACTTCAGAAGACAAACGTGACCGATTCCCCAGTACGCCAGACCCAAAAAGCAGTGGAACGAAAGCAATACGCGACGTTGCCCAATCGATCCGGTCCGGTAGTCTACTGGCGATCAAAGGTGTAGGCGGATTTCACCTTGTCTGTGATGCACGCTGCAGTAAGACAGTAGCTGATCTTCGCGAGATTACCAATCGGCCAACAAAGCCATTTGCAGTTATGGTGCCTGACACTGCGGCAGCACGTGACATCGCTGTAGTTTCAACACCTGAACGCGAAACACTACAGTCGTTTCAACAGCCGATTGTCCTGCTGGACAAAGATAACGATAGCACTAGCACAGCTCAGAATATCGCTCCAGGCTTGCATACAATCGGGGTTATGCTACCGTATTCTGGACTTCACCACTTACTATTCGAACATCTTGATTTTCCGATTGTCTTTACCTCTGCAAATATCTCTGGACAGCCAACAATAATCGAAAATAGTACCGTGGTCTCAGATCTTGGCGATGACATTGATGGGATTCTGTTACACAACCGTTCTATTGGTGCTCGATGTGATGACTCTGTGATCCGTATGCACGGGGACCGATCAATACAGATACGACGATCTAGGGGGTTTGCACCACAAGGTTTAGCTACTCCAGCTAGTGGAAGTGTGTTTGCAGCAGGGGCAGATCGAAATACTGTTCCAGCTATTCTCGATGGGTCAGCATGTTATCTTACACAGCACATTGGAAGCGCTAACAATCTCTCGTCACGGCAGGCATACAATACAGCCGTTCAGCATCTACAATCGCTTCTCGACGTAGAGCAGGTGGATGCTGTCGCATATGATCTTCATCCTGACTTTAACACAACTCGTTATGCGAAACAACAGTATGACGAACATGACTATGTGCATGTCCCAGTACAACATCACCATGCACATGCAGCGGGAGTTCTAGCAGAACATGACAAAGACCGAGCTATCATAATTGCGGTTGACGGAATGGGATACGGACCAGACGAGACGATTTGGGGAGGGGAAATCTTGGAGACATCACTTACAGCGTTTGATCGCGTTGGTGGCTGCTATCCGGTCCCGATGCCTGGCGGTGACCGAGCAACAGAGGTTCCGGGTCGGATGCTTATCGGTATTCTATCCGAACATCCAGCGTATGACAAAGCACGAATCAAATCTGTAATCGATCAATCTCCAGTTTCTTTTCCTACTGATGATGAACTATCTGTTGCATACCGACAGCTTGTCGCTAATGTTAATACACCAATCACAAGCAGTGCTGGACGGGTTCTAGACGCAGTGAGTGCATTGCTTGGATGTTGTCACCAACGCCAATACCAAGGAGAACCGGCGATGCGATTAGAGGCGGTTGCACAGACCGGAGCCGTACACGCAATAGATCAATCAACACGACAATACAATGGTCGAACAGTGATTGATACACCAGCACTGATCGATGAACTACTTAGCTTACTCTCAGAAGGTGTTTCAATCGCAGATATTGCAGCAACGGCCCAGTATCATCTGGCAGAAATGTTTGCAACACTGGCTGTTAAGGCGGCAGAAGAACGTAATTGTTCAGCCGTTGGAGTAGCTGGAGGAGTAGCATACAACGAGCAGATCACGAATGTAATTGAACGGGTTGTCAGTGCGGAAAACTTCGATTTCATCATCAACGAAGATATTCCACCTGGAGACGGAGGAATAGCATACGGACAGGCAACAGTTGCTGCAGCGAAACAGCAGAACAGTAAGTAGCACTGCAATGCATCCAGTCAATCCAACATTAATGTTTCACCGCCAGTGGCCAACAAAGCAAACACCAAAATCTATCCAGCTCCTTACGTCAATGACCGTGTTCAGGAACCTTGTCCGGAAATAATGGACGGAGGGAATCTAGTGCAGCACC
>OBKM01001238.1_pt1 | contig 10640 bp, 9 predicted proteins | sample 1519691 | NCBI WGS metagenome assembly OBKM01 (sample SAMEA37050418, study PRJEB22526) | metagenome | biome: saline pan; feature: lake; material: water | place: Egypt | collected 2015 | depth 0.5 m
GGTCGAGCAGACTCCACGTCGTTGTTACCGGCCTGTAGCGATCGAACGCTCGTTTCGAGCGGCCGCCACTCCGTCTGTCCCTCCTCGTCGACCTGCCGTCCCGGACGGATCTCCAATCCGTCGCCGACCGCCAACTCGCCGCTGACGAGCGAGCCGCCGACGACGCCGCCCTTGAGTTCGCTCGCGGTTGCGCCCGGTCGATTGATGTCGAACGAGCGGGCCGCGAACATCCGGGCGTCCTCGCCGGGATCGCGCTCCGGGGTCGGGATCTCCTCCTCGATAGTCTGCATGAGCAGGTCGAGATTGACTTCCTGACCGGCGGAGACGGGGACGATCGGCGCGCCCTCCGCGACCGTCCCCTCGACGAACTCCTGGATCTGCCGGTGGTTGTCGACGGCGCGGTCGCGATCGACCAGATCGACCTTGTTCTGTGCGATGACGATGTTCTCGATCCCGATGAGGTCGAGCGCCATCAGGTGCTCTTCGGTCTGCGCCTGCGGAACGTCCTCCGTGGCACTCACGACGAGGACCGCTCCGTCCATGATCGACGCGCCCGAGAGCATCGTCGCCATCAGCGTCTCGTGGCCGGGGGCGTCGACGAACGAGACGGTACGCAGGACCTCGCTCGTCGAGCCGTCGGCACACTCCTCCTCGGTGGTGTAACACTCAGGTTCGTCGACGCCGGGACAGCGCCGGAACGTCGCGTCCGCGTACCCGAGCCGGATCGAGATACCGCGTTTCATTTCCTCGCTGTGCTGGTCGGTCCACGAGCCGGACAACGCCTGCACGAGCGTCGTCTTCCCGTGGTCGACGTGACCGACGAGACCGATGTTCACCTCCGGTTGTGTGTTGGCTTCAGTCACTGTTGGACCTCCTAACGGAGTAGTCTTACCGGAAATTCGCCCCGTGCGAGTGATAAAGTTGCTGTTATAGCCGCGAGAAACGCGCACGCGAGCGCCGACGGATCCGTCGATCGGAAGGCGGGAATCCGACGGAGACGACGATACTTAGATAAATCAGTGTGGTGCGGTGACGGGGCTGGGGAGGCGTGAGGTGCGGGTGCTGTCCGGAGTGGGACTCAACGGGGCAGTCGCCGGACTACAGAGAATGTAGGAGAGAGCCCACGACTTCAGTCGTGGGAGGAGGTCAAGTCCGGCTGGGGCTTTGGGGGTGTCCACCGTCGATCCGTGCTCAACCGTTTATAAGTAAGCAGCTGGGGTTTTGAAAGTCTCCACCGCTGACCCCCAGTCAACCATGTATCAGAACCACGTCATCGCCGTCATCGTCCGACGCCGCTTTACGGCTCACTCACGAACCCACGCTCGACATGGGATACGCGTGCCCCGTCTGTGAGACCCCACAGCGCGACGGCGAGCACCTCGCGCATCACCTCGCGTTCACGGCGATGCTCCACGGCGACGACCACGAGGCGTGGCTCGACGAGTACGCCCCCGACTGGAGCGATCGTGACCCCGCGGGACTCGCGAGTACGGTCACGGATCACGCCGAGAACGCGGAGTACCACGAGGTGTTCGAGGACACGACCGGTCGATCCCGCGGCCGACCCGACGTGGATGCCGGCGGTCACGATCACGCCCACGGCGGGGCCACTGACTCCCGCTCCGCGCTCCGCGATCCCGACCTCTCGGAACTCGACCCGGAGGCGGCGGACGCGGTTCGGGAGGCACGCGAGTTGACCCGGGAGATGTATGCGGACGAAAACGAGACGGAATCGGACGACGCGTCGGACGACCCGCCGGATGACGCCACGGGTTCGTAGCACAACGCCCTTATCAGTGGGTTCCCGACCGCTAGCCATGAGAACCCGAGGCGCGTTCGCGCCGACCACCCGTGCGGCGGCGTTGGAACGCTACGAGGACGCCGGTCCCGCGGCGAAAACGGTCGTCCGGGAGACCGCGAAGGCGATGGAGTTCGGCGCGGACGAGTACGACGAACGCGTTCGACCCGAGGTAATCGAGACCGCCCGCGACGCGATCTTCGCCGAACTGCTGACGGTCCACGTCGGCACGGACGACGAGTTCGACGACTGGCTCGACACGTCCGACTACGACGAGGAAGACGTGACCCGGCTCGGCGGCGACGACGTCGACAACGTCGCGTGGCATCCGATCCCCTTCGCCGAGACCGTGATCGCGACGACGTTTCAGGACGGTGAGGACGCGGCCGTGAGCACGCTCCGCCGTAACGCGTTCGGGCGCGTGTACCGCGAGGAGTTTTACGAGTCGGGACGGTGATCGATTTATAAAACGCTCCGCTCAAGCCGTCTCATAGTTATACAGTCGCTCGCGGCGTCCCTCGCACGCGCCGAGGACTCCCGTCGGTCGTCCTCAGACCGCGCGCGCCACCGCTCCGGCCGGTTCGAATATATAACTCGGTATTGCGGCGGTGGTCGTGGTCCACGGTCCCAGTCGACAGTGCCATCCAGTCGACGTTGCCGTCCTTCGTCGCCGCCCCACGGTCGCCCATACTTAAGTCGCGCTCGCCCGGCTCTTTCGGTATGAACGTCGACATCGGCAATGCGCTCGGCACGACGCCGGGAGTCACGGAGGCGACGCTGGAGCGACTGGACGACCGGGTCGCGGACGCTCACGAGCGGATCGCGGATGGGATGGTGAACGACGAGTTCGGCTACGCCTCGCTGAACCTCCCCGAGACGACCGACCCGGACGCGATCCGCGCGGCGGTCGCTCCCTTCGAGGACCCCGAGGCGGTCCTCACGGTCGGCATCGGCGGGAGCGCGCTCGGGGCTGCGACGCTCGCGAACGCGCTCGAAAGCGACGTGGACGCCTACGCCCTCGACAACGTCGACCCCGATCACGTCGACGCCCTGCTCGCCTCCCTCCCGCTCGATGACGTCGTCGTCAACGTCGTCTCCCGGTCGGGAACGACCGCCGAGACGCTCGCGAACTTCCTCGTCGTCCGCGAGGCGATGGCGGACGCGGGCGTCGACTGGACCGAGCGTACCTTCGTCACAACCGGCGAGTCGGGGAACCTCCGGGGGCTCGCCGAGGCCCACGACCTCCCCGCGCTCGACGTTCCCGAGGGCGTCCCGGGCCGGTTCTCGGTGCTCTCGACGGTCGGGCTCGCGGTCGCCGCCCTCCAGGGCCACGATGTCGAGGCGGTGCTCGCAGGCGGGCGTGACGGGATGGATGCGTTGTCGGGGTCGCTGTTCGAGTCGCCGGCGTACGCCTACGGTGCGACGACGTACGCGCTCGCGGAGCGCGGCGCGCGCACGAACGCGTTCATGCCGTACGCGGAGTCGCTAGAGACGTTCGCGGAGTGGTTCGCGCAGCTGTGGGCCGAGAGCCTCGGCAAGGACGGGCTCGGGCAGACGCCCGCCCGTGCGCTCGGCGCGACCGACCAGCACTCCCAGCTCCAGCTGTACCGCGCCGGGCCGCCGGACAAGCTCGTGACGCTCCTGCGCCCGACGGAGCGCTCGACGTCGACGATCCCCGAGACCGACCTCGACGGGCTCGCGTACCTCGGCGGCTCCTCGCTCGGCGATCTGCTCGACGCGGAGTTCGACGCGACCGAGGCGAGCCTCGCGGCCGCGGGGGTCCCGAACGTCCGGATCGAGATCGACCGCGTCGACGAGCGCGCTCTCGGCGAGCTACTGTTCGGGATGGAAGCCGCCTGCGTGCTGTACGGCGAGCTCGCGAGCGTCTCGACGTTCACCCAGCCCGCCGTCGAGTGGGGAAAAAACGCGGCCCGTGGCCTGCTCGGCGGTGGAGCGTTCCCCGAGGCCGACGCGGTCGACGACAAGCGCGAGCTCCGGATCGAGGGGCGCTGAACCCTCCTTCTCCGAGCACGGTCCGACCCGTCCGACATCCCGTCCTTTCCGGAGCGCCTAACACCCCGCACATCCTAGCACCGCCGATGACGGACGACCTCCCCGCTTCGGTCCACGGGCTCCTCCGCCTGGGGAGCGCCGCCTTCGCGGTCCTGCTCGCCTTAGTCGTCGCGAGCGCGGTTACCGCGCCGGTCTCGTCGCTCGCAATCCGCGCCGGCATCGTCGTCGAGGGCGGGAACGGGTGGCAGCTGCTCCGGACCGTCCTCCAGTTCAGCGGGTTCCTCCTCGCGGTCCTCGGGTATCTCGCGATCACCGAGGAGTGGGACCTCCTCCGGATCTCCCGGCTCACGGCCCGCGACGTCGGACTCGTCGTCGGCGCGGGAGCCGCGTTGTTGGTCCTCCAGTACGCCGCGCTGTTCGGGCTTCAGTCCGTCGGCCTCGGTACCGCACAGAACCAGGCGACCGTCCCCGGTGGCGACCCGGTCGCGTACTACCTCGCGATGATCGCGGTGTCGCTGCTCGTCGTCGGCCCGGTCGAGGAACTGCTGTTCCGTGGGGTCGTCCAGGGGGGGCTCCGCCGCGCGCTCGACGCTGCGCCCGCGATCCTGCTCGCGAGCGTCCTCTTCGGCCTGATCCACCTCCCGGGCATCGACGGGAGTACGGCCGAGCAGTGGGCGTACGTCGGCGTCGTAGTTGGACTGGGCTGCGTACTGGGGGCCCTCTACGAGCGCACCGACAACGTGTTGATCCCCGGGCTGGCACACGGCGTCTACAACGCGGCCATCTACGTCGTGCTTCTGGTCAACTCGATATGAACGGGCTAGCGTCGGTCCTTTCCCCACCGATGGTCGTCGTAGGTCGCCTGTTGGTCGCTGTCGAATCGCTCCTCGAACTTCCGTCGTAGCGCCGCCTTCTCGGTCGCGTTGATCCGCGCGAGCGCGTCGGCCTTCTCGACCGCAGTCGGCGGCCCTCGCGTCGTGGCCACGTCCGCGAGCACCTGTCGAGTCAGGCGGTCCCGCGTGTCCGCGTCGCGGGTGAACGCGTACGGTGCCTCCAATTTATACGTGATGTCGGTTCGCGGGTCGTACAGCACCATGAACGTCGGCTCGTACAGCTCGGGGTCGAGCCGACGGTCGATTCCGAGCGCGTCGTCGTCGGCGGCCATCGTCCCGTCCGCGCCCCCGCGACTGTGGAACCACGTGGTGAACGTGAGCGCGTCGTCGACGCGCTCGCCGTCGTCACCGTCCTCCCGGCGTTCGAGCAGTCGAGTGAATAGTGCGGTGTCGTCGGGCCAGGGAGACTCCACGCCCTTCCGGGACAGGGATCGAACGATCGTCCGGCTGGTCGGGTTCTTCACGAACCCCGCGAGGGGTACGTCGCGCTCGACGAACCGCTCGACGAGCCGGACGTACTTCTCGACGACCGCCCGCGGTTTCGCCTCTCGCGCCAGCTCGCCCAGTTCCGGATCGCGGTCCTTCCAGGTGAACAGCTCCTTTGGATATATCGGGCCGTCGAGCACGAGGAGTTCGTCGACCGCGTCGGCGTGATCGAGCGCGTGTGTCCCCTCCGCGAGGTACAGCGCGAGCGCGTGGACGACCCCCTCGGCGTACCGGTTGACGCGGGGCGCGTGAAGCACCCGCTGGCGGGTGTGACCCGCGTCCCGTTCGGTCCACTCGCCGTCGAAGTCGGCGGTCGAGTCGCCCGCGTGAACCGTCGCGACGATGGTGCGGTCGCGGTGGAGATCGAGGTCGGTCGGCTCCGACGCCATCGCCGCGTGAGCCACGTCGACGACGAGCCCGTTTTTAAATGTCGTCGGATTGATTGTGCCGGAATCGAGCCCGTGGACCGTCCCGAACGGACGGTCCGCGAGCGCGACGTCGTCGATCGGGGCCAGCCGTCGCTCGTGATCCCCGACGGGCTCGATCACGATCCGGCCGTCGCGGTAGAGTTCGGGTAGCCACTCCTCCCACACCTGCCGCGACAGGTCTTCGTGATCGGTGGTGTCCACGTCGCCGGCGATGCCGTACGCGAGCCGCGCGATGTTCTCGACGTGGATCGGATCGAGCGTCACGACCGTACTGCGTCCCGACGAGACTTAAAAGCGTCCGGCTCGCCCGCTTCGCACCGAGCCGCTGCTCTCCTGCCGGATCGGTTCGTCTGTTGATCGCTGTCCGGTTTGTGGCAGCTATCTCACACATACCGGCAAAAAATACTGGATATGATAATCGTGGCTGAGGATTGATATACTCGGACACTGGAGGTAGGCACAATTATGGCAAGTAATACGAATCCCGGCGTGGCCGACCGCCTCAACGGGTTGTTCGAGTCGATCCCCGATGGGAGCAAGATCGACGCCAACACGTGGGCCCGTCGGCATCGGATCATGCTCGTCATCGCGGCGCTCCACGTTCCGCTCCTCGTCGGACTCGGGCTGCTCGAAGGCCCGGAACCGATCTCGGGAGCAACCCTGCCGGCGATCGGGACGACTGAATTACTTTTATGGGTCGGGGCCGTCGGCGCGCTGACCGCCGTCGCGGCGCTCCCAATGCTGCCGCGCCGGGTACGGTCCGGCGCGATCGCGCTCGCGTTGACGTGGGCGTCCACGGTACTCGTCTCCTTTTCAGGCGGATTCATCGAGGCACACTTCCACTACTTCGTCGCAATCGTTTGGCTGGCCATGTACGAGGACTGGGTGCCGCTTGCGATCGGCGTGGCGGTCGTCGCCGGTACCCACCAGCTGTTTTCGATACTCGAGATGGGGATGATGTTCAACCACGAGCCGGCGATGCAAAACCACGGCTTCTGGGCGAACGTCCACGCGGCGTTCGTCCTCGCCGGCGTGTTCGGCATTCTTCAGCTGTGGTCGTCGATAGAGTCGTCACGGCGGGACGTCGAGGAGAAACTCGACACCGTCGCGGAGCAGAAGGCGGAGATACAGGACGTCGAGGCGGCAAAATCGGAAGTCGAGAAGCGCCGCGAGGAGGTCGAACGCCTGAACCAGCACCTCGAAACGAAGGCCGACGAGTACCAGACGGGCATGGACCGTGCCGCTGCCGGTGACCTGACGGTTCGGCTCGACGCCGACAGCGAGAGCGAAGCGATGGAGCAGATCGGCGCGGCGTTCAACGAGATGATGGACGATATCGAGGCGACGATGGAGGAGATCCAGTCGTTCGCCCACGAGGTGTCCGACGCGAGCAGCAAGGCGATGTCGAACGTCGACACCGCCGAGGGACTCAGCGAGGACGTGACCGAGTCGATCGGAGAGATCGCGGAGGGTGCCGACGAACAGCGGGAGATGCTCACGCAGGTGTCGAGCGAAATGAACAACCTCTCCGCAGCGATCGAGGAGGTCGCCTCCTCGACCGAAACTGTCGCCGACGCCGCCCAGCAGACGGCCGAGATCGCAGACGAGGGTGAGAACACCGCCGAGACGGCGATCGATAGCGTCCAGGAGTCGCAGGCGGCGATCGAGTCGACCGCGGAGAACGTCCGGCTGCTCGAAGAGCGGATGGACGACATCGGCGAGATCGTCGACCTCATCGGCGATATCGCCGAGCAGACCAACCTCCTCGCGCTCAACGCCAACATCGAGGCCGCGCGCGCCGGCGGCGACGGAACGGGATCGAGCGACGGCTTCGCCGTCGTCGCCGACGAGGTGAAACAGCTCGCCGAGGAGACGAAGGATGCGGCCGAGGAGATTGAGGAGCTGATCGAGGGGACCCAACGACAGACAACGGCGACGGTGGAGGAGGTCCGCACGGCGAGTGAACACATGGACGCCGGTGCGGACGCCGTCCGCGACACGGCCGACGCGTTCACTCGGGTCGCCGACAACGCCGCCGAGACCGACGAGGGAATCCGCGAGATCAGCAACGCAACCGACGATCAGGCCGCGAGCACCGAGGAGACGGTGTCGATGGCCGAGGAGGTGGCGGGAATCAGCCAGTCGACCGCCGAGGAGGCGGATGAGGTCTCGACGGCGGCCGCCGACCAGCTATCGGCGATGTCGCAAGCGACGACCGAAGTCGGATCCCTCGTCGATCAGGCCGAGCGGCTCCAAGAGCTGCTCCGAGCGTTCGATGTCAGCGACGGGTCGAGCGACGGTCCGTCGGCCGGGTCGACACGCGACGTGGCCATGGGCGATGGCGGGAGCCCGGAGTAGGCGAACCGCTCGGCTCGGAGCCACCGCGGACCGCCTCGATTCCCGTACTACGTGTCACTGTTTGCGGAACGGCTTCCCGTTTCGAGTACGGCTTCGAGCACCGGGAGAACTCGCTTTACTTCTGCGCCGCTCTCGACGAACACCAGCGTCCGCGGCGGCTGGGTCGCCTTCGGCCTGACGCGGAGCCCCGCAGTTCCGGCGGCGTCGGCGGCGGCGTCCGGCGCGACCCGGAACTCGACCCTGACGCGGTCGGGCTGGACGAACGCCTCGCCGAGTCGATTGCTGCCGTCGACGAGTGCGTACGCGAGCGCACCGTCCGGCGTCGGCTCTACGTCGGGATCGGCGTCCGTCACCGACAGATTCCGGAGCCGTCCGTGGTTCCCGGTCACCTCCGAGGCGAGCAGTTGCGCGATCCGGACGCCGTCGGTCAGGCGCTCTTCAGCCATCACTCGCCCCCGTGAGTTCGGACCGAACGTCGGCAGCGAGGTGGTCGACCGCCGCTCCCTGCTCTTTCGCGTAGAGAACGGCCGCCGCCTCGATGGTGACCGCGAGCGCGCGCTGTCGTTCGTTGATCCCGGCGACCGCGCGCTGTTTCTCGACGCCGGCGTCGACGATGGCGTCGAGCGCGGTCTCGAACGTCGACTGCTCGCGCAACACGTCCTCCGAGGGGTGGAACCCCTCGGGTATCGTCACCTCGTCCGGGTCGAATCGGGCAAGCAGGTCACCGTCCTCTTCCTCGACCAGTCCCCGCCCGACCGCCACGTCGACGAGCCGCTTCGCTTGGTCCGGTGAGAACCAGTCACGCTCCAGCGAGAGCGCCACCACGAACTCGCCCTCGCCCAGCCGCTCCGCGGCGTGCCACTGGAACGGGGCGGCCACGGTGGCTTCAAGACTCATGTCACAGGGGCGGCCACGGACGTGCGTAAACGTATCGGAGCTGAGTGACGCTCCGTCGACACCGGGCCGTCGCTCAGTCGTCGTCACCTGCCGCCGGCGAGCCGCCGGGATCCGCCGGTGTTGGCGACACGTCAAGGGAGTATCCGGTCGCCGCGATGACGAACAGCGCGAGCGGCGAGAGGAACGCGAACAGGAAGTACGGCGCGTATTCCAGCGTCGGGACTCCGGTGACGCCCGTCATGAAGACGGCACCCGCGTGCCACGGAAACAGCGCACCGGTCGGCGTCCCGGCCGCCTCCACCGCACGCGAGAGCTGATCGCTGTCGAGACCGAACTCGTCGTAGGTGTTCCGGAGCGTCACGCTCGGAAGAACGATACTCATGTACTGTTGTGCGGTGAGCGCGTTGATTACGATCGCCGAAACCCCGGTCCCGGCGACGAGCGTTCCCGGGCTTCGAACGGCAGCGATGAATCCATGCGCGATCACCGCTAACACCCCGGTTCGCTCCAGAATCCCGCCGAGCGACAGTGCGGCTACGACGATAGTGATCGTCCACGCTGATCCGGTAAGTCCACCCGTCGCGAGCAGGTCATTTACCAGCTCGGATCCGGATTCGGGCGCGGTCCCGTACATGAACGTCTCCCACGCGGCGACGAAGCCGATTCCTTGGACGAGGATCGTCGTGAAGACGCCCGCGAAGACGCCGGCCACGAGGGTCGGGAGCGCGGCGTAGCCGCGTAACGCCAGTCCGAACGTAACGACGAGCGGGACGAACGCGAGTATCGTGATCGCGTACGTCTCGGTGAGCCCACCCTGTATATCCGCGATCCGGCCGGCGGGTATCGTGCCGTCGGCGCGGAGTCCGAGCGCGAGAAAGGCGAGCACAGCGATCGAGAAGGCGGCGAGCGTGCCGGCCCGCATCCGTCGAATGTGTGCGTACAGATCGGTGTTGGTGACGCCGGCAGCGAGGTTCGTCGTGTCGGAGAGCGGTGACTGTTTGTCACCCGCATACGCTCCGGAGAGGACCGCTCCGACGGTCATTGGTGCGGGAACGCCGAGTCCTGCGCCGATCCCGACGAACGCGACTCCAAGCGTCCCGACCGTTGTCCATGAAGAGCCGATGGCAAAGGCGACGACTGCGCCGACGATCGCCGCTGCCGGGAGAAACGTCGACGGGGAGAGGATCTCCAGCCCGTAGTACATCAGTCCCGGAATCGTGCCGGCACTCACCCACGTGGCGATCAACCCGTAGATGGTGAAGATGATGAGAAGGGCTTGGAGCCCCATCATGAGTCCGTTACTGATGCCGTCGAACAGCTCTCCCCAGTCGTATCCGAGCCAAAGCCCGAACGCTCCGACGAAGACGATACTCCACAACAGCGGGGCGTGCGGGTCGAGCCCGAGGTAGGCCGACCCCACGCCGAGGAACGCCACGACGGCAAGGACCGGAACGATCGCCGCCGCGAGACTCGGCCGCCGATTCGGATCGAGATCGTCGAACGTCGTTGGGGTAAACGAGTTCGTCATCGGCAGATCGTATTCTTCTGAAGCATAAATACCGATCGAAATATAACTGTGAGTATGACGATCGTTCGTGTGCGTCGGTCGGACGGACGTATCGTGTTTTCGACCGTGTGTTGCCGTGTCGCGGCGGTCCCCGAACGGACGGTCTTATACCCGTTGGTAGCGAAGTCGGGGCAACATGATATTTGAGGGCCTCCCGACGACCCCCCGCTCGGAGGAACTCGTCGACAAGGCGTTCTCCC
>OBKM01001239.1_pt1 | contig 10624 bp, 13 predicted proteins | sample 1519691 | NCBI WGS metagenome assembly OBKM01 (sample SAMEA37050418, study PRJEB22526) | metagenome | biome: saline pan; feature: lake; material: water | place: Egypt | collected 2015 | depth 0.5 m
CTCGGACACCTGCTCTCAAGGCAGGCGCAATAGGCCGCTCTGCCACCCCACCGCAGTAGGTGGTTCTCGTCCAACCTTAAAAGTCGTTCCGTTTGTGGATTCCGCGTGGACGCACTTGCTGTTGTTACTCCTCGTTGTTCTCAATGCTGACAACGCCTTCAGTACTGTCGAAGTTCACCCGCGTGTCCTCCCCTGTCGTGAGACTCACGTGAGCGATGTCATCCGCATCGGCAGCCTGGTTCACGACCACTACCGAATGGCGTGCGGTGTGGTCATCGGTCTGGATGTACGGCACAGTGTAGTACCCATGCAAATAGACCCCACTGTCACGTTCTTCGATCCGCTGCCAGGTGTGCCAGACCGACGAAGAGCCGTACCCCGACTCGACGATGACAACATGTTCCGAGTCAAAGTTAACCGACTGAAGACGTTCCGGTGCATTTTCAAGATTGATCCAGTCGGCAAGTTCCTCGTCGGATGTAACGAGTGTAGCGGCGTACTCCGAACGTGCTGGCGGCGGCGAGCCACCAAGCTGACGATCAACAAGTGGCGCACTGGTTTGCTCGAAGGACAGAGACGGCTCGGCCGCCATTCCGGAACCTGGCCAGTGGTCGTCCCACTGTTCGTCCTCATCGGGAGGCGGCGGCCGTTGTGGATCGTGAGGCGGAGAGTCGACGCGCTCGTCGGGGATCATTGTGCCGCCTGGACCATTGTCGTTGTCGTCGGTCGACAGACAGCCAGCGATGATGGCGACACTACTGCCACCAGCGGCTGTGATGAACGTACGTCGTCTCACCTTTGATAGTGCGGCCCCGACAATTAAAAACAGCCAGCCAAAGCAAAGCAGCTTTTTGCCTCGGTTGAAACACACAACTGTTGATGTGGTTTTGGAACTGTGCTGAATACAGAGCACCGTTTCCCCGTTCGGGTCGGCCAGAGGCCGACCACTTACGACAAAATCTGCATCAAAAAGGGTCGCGCCTCACAGCGTTCGAGGCGGTGAACGGCGCTCGTTTCACCGACGGTCCAACGATAATGTCTCGTCACCAGCAGCGACGAGCCCGAGGTCATCGACCAGTGCCGCAGTCGCAGAGGGAACCGGAACACCGCTCCGCCGACGGGACTGTAACAGCGCGAGCACCGACCGCAGGTCCGCAGGCGTGTCAACCAGTGTGTGCTGTGGCTCGAAGTCAATGTCGTAGCCAGCGTCTGCACCACGAGTGGCGACTGTCTCAGCCGCTGGCGGAGAGAACGCGTTCTCGAAGTCAATCGGCTCACGAAACCCGGCGTAGTACAGTCTACCGTCCGCCGCTGGGCCAAGGACAACTTCGTGACGACGCAACGACATTGCGGCGCTGTCGACCATCGTCCGGGGGACCAGCGGTGCCTCTGGCCGGAGCATCGCCGCAGTCGTCGCGTTTTCTTGTTCAAGGAGGTGCGTAACCGTGTTCCCGACCACGGCTGCAGTGTTCGAGCCAACCTGCGGTTCAAACCGGGCCTCGTCGGGATCAGCAAGGGCCTGCGCAGCAAGTGCTCGAAGGGCGGCTTTGGTCTCTGCTTCGTCATCGCCGGGATCGTAGTTGATGAGGAGTTCACCGCCGCTTCGGTCGATGGTTCGCATCGCATCGACCAGCATCGCTTCGTACAGCCGTGTGGTCTCAGCAGGCGAAAGGGTTGCTGTCTCGGAGAGTCCTGGCAAAGCTGTTTCGTCCGGTCGGGTCGCCAGTAGGGCTACGACGGTCATCGTCGGAACTCCGGTGCCAACAGGGTAAAGCGATGTGTTCTCTGGACGCCAACAGGCTACAGCGACGAGGACGAACGTTTATGATAGAATCAACCCAACGATTGCGTATGGGCGTTCATTCGGTGCTCTCCTCACGGCTGGTTTCGGTGTTTGGAATTGTAATCATTATCGCACTTGTCGTTGGTGCCGCCTTCGCGCTTTCAGACCCACTGACAGGCGATGTTGCAACTGCTGCGACCGTAACGATTGTCTTTGTCGCACTTGCAGTTGGCGCGGCGACAGCGCTCGGGGTGGCCGGTCGGGCAACCCCAGCAACTGAGTACTGGTAGCTACCGCTCTCGCCGTCCCTTTGTCTGCCGGTAATCGCCTGCCATCAGGGAAGACATATACTCAACAAAGGATTGGGTCTGCTCGTCTGTCAGTGACGCCGGGTCAGCAAGCGGAACAAGCTCGAAGCCACGGCCCCGGATTGATGTCGCGTGGTGGTCCTCGATCGTAAGCTCCGTTACTGGCGTCGTCGTGTACTCGACGCCAAGCGTTGACAGCGCGCGCTGGCCGACCGGAACGATGATTTCGGGATTGATCGTCCGGAGTTCGGCGTTGAAAAACGGCTCACAGTTGCGAAGTTCGTCGTCGGTCGGCGGGCGTTCCGAGTGGTGACAGCGGGTCAGTAGGGTCAGAAAGACGTTATGAAGCTCTGGCTCAGTCGCGTCTGTCGGTGATGCACACAGCCCAAGCCGACGAAGGATCGAAAGCACCCGCCTGCCTGCTTCGTCGCCGGTAAACGGAACTGCGGTTTGGTTGGCACCGGCTGTTGGCGCTGCCCCGACAAACAGGAAATCAGCGACAGCGTCGCCGTAGCCGTGTGCAATCGTATCACGAGTTTCACAGAGTGTTTGGCAGTGCTGGCAGTCCTCGTCCATGCCAAACGGATTTGCGAGGTCGTCCTGAACGCCGTTCACACCAGACGTTGGCGTGCCATGATCATAACCAATCGGGTTTTTCTCGTCCGAGCGGAGACAGCGCCCGCACGGTTACCCGACGTACCCGTCATACCCTACTGCAACCGACTGCAGCGTCTCGAACTCGTCGGCAGCATACGCGATCAATCGCAGATCGTCAATCTGCTCTGTGGTATAGCTGTCAACTTCCTCGCATATGTATGCGGCACCGTCCGCAAACGGAAAGCCAGCAGCGCCAGTGCCGAGTGCCGGCAACACCACCGAACAGCAGCCAAGCGCATCGGCTTTTGTAAGGCTGTTTCGCGTCGCAGCACGAATGCTTGTCTCCGTCGCACGGCCATCGCCGTAGTGGGGCATTGCAGCGGCGTGGATAACGTACTCGGCATCGAGGCCAAATGCACCAGTGACTGCAACGTCCCCAAGATCAACCGGACCAGCCGCCAGTGCTGCCTCGTTTAGCTCCTCGCCGGCCGCTTTCCGAAGTGCTCCTGCGACGCCACTGCCCATCTGAAGGCTCGTTCCAGCCGCGTTGACCAGTGCATCGGCGGACTGTGCTGCGATGTCACCCTGGATGACGCGAAGCTCCATAGCAGCGTTTCGTAAATGAACCGCCCTCAATGTTCTGTTGTCTGCCCAAAGAGTCGGGGATGGTGACGGGTTCTGGCCACAACACTCATAGACTGCACGGGCGTTCAATCAATCAATGACACGCGACCAACGGTGTATCACTCCACAGACACCGGCACGACGCGACCAACATCTGTTCTGTCCACTCTCCTGGGGAGGTGGTGCTCATGAGTGAAACTGCACTGGTTGTCGACGACTCCTCATTCCAGCGGTCGATGATCAAACAAATTCTCAAAGATCGGTTCGAGCAGATCGAAGAGGCGAAAAACGGGCAGGAAGCAATCGAACAGTACGAAAGTGTCCAGCCGGATTTTGTCACGATGGACATTCAGATGCCCGAACGAGACGGGGTCGAGGCCACCGGCGAGATTACTGCAGCAGATGACGACGCGACAGTCGTAATGTGTACCAGCGTCGAACAGGAACAAAAGATGATTGAGGCAATCAAAAACGGCGCGACAGATTACATCGTCAAGCCAATTGAGGCCGACGAACTTCTTGAGTGCATCGAGGAAAAGCTGTAGTCAGTCTCGGTCCCCACTTCGCTGTACGCTGGGGCACACCGTCTAGAGCTCGTCCATGATTTCTTGTCGCTCCTGTTCTGTCATGCTGCCCCATTGAGCGATCTGCTCAACAGTACGGCCACACGCAACACAAACGCCGTCATCGACTGAACAAACCTGAACGCAGGGGCTTGTTGGTGGCTCGTCACTCATGCGGTTCCTCTAGCACTGGCTGATCAGTTAGCAGTCCTCGTAGCGTTTCCGTCACCATCAGTAACAGCGGTTTGAGAGTGCATCGGCTTAACTACCAGTATCGTTACCGACTACCATTGCCGTGTGGCTCCGTGGCGATCCCCGGCCTGTAACAGTCGAGCTGAACGCAGGCTCAGTCCCTCTCGCTGCACCGTTTGGGGATCAGTGGAGATCACAGAGAGTACTGGGCGTACTCTCCCTGAGAGAGGGCGAAGCCTTCGGGATGACATTGGTGTGGATCGAAGGTGATGCGAAAACACCGTACCGAGAGCCCGAGAATCGGCCGTCAGTGTTGTCGGACTCTTTGCAGGTCTACAGAAATAACAGGCAGAGTGCCTCGGAGTCAAGCCCTGAGGCAGTTCATTCGGCGGTGTCGGGTGCTCCTCCGTTAGTTCTGAGCCAGTGGAACACGTACGTCTGGACGTAGCCAGCGTACTCTCCGCCATCGAAACCGTCGGGGGCGTCCTCTTGGGGAACACCGAAGCGTGAACGGATCGCCGCAGAGGTATCGGCGTAGTTTCCACGGTCACACTCGGGGTAGTGTTCTTCAATTGCGGTTCGAATCCAGGTATCGAGCGGTACCGCTTCGAGGTGGCCAAGCGAGAACAACAGCACACAGTCTGCAACCTTTTCGCCGACGCCGACGAACTGTGTGAGATACTCACGCGCTTCCTCGTACTCCATGTTTCTGGCTTCACTGGGGTGTGCCTCGCCGTCTGCGACCATCTCCGCAGTTGTCTCGACGTACGGCGCCCGGTATCCAAGCCCGAGATCACGAAGCTCGGACTCAGTTGCCGAAGCGAGCGCCTCGGGTGACGGGAACCCGGTGTAGGTCCTGCCGTTCACATCGATCGTCGAGCCGTACGCCGCTGCGATGTTTGTCGTCATCGTGTGGATTCGTTCGACCCGCATCTGTGCAGAGCAGATAAACGAGATCAGCGAACCGAACGGCGGGTCATCGATAATGCGAAGCCCGCTGGCGTGCTCGTATGCTGCTTTGAGCATCGGATCATCCGGCGCAAGCGCCATGATCTGGTCAAGGTCGTCATCGAGTCGGAGGAGCTCTCGGACTGTTGGCTCAACATCGCCGGTTCCGGACCACTCCAGATGTGTTGCAGTCTGCCTGACGCGAACGAGGTCGCCGTCGACGACGGTGTAGTACCAGGGCGGATCGTCGCCCCAGGAACTGGGTCCGTGCCCCTCGTACATTCGTTCGTCTTCACGCCGCCAGAGGTACGATTGTCCGCTTTCGAGTGTCGTGTACAGATCGAGACCGCCGGAAATCTCATCGACTGGGATTGCGCCACGCTCCATCGTGTGTGTCTTGGCAACGGCGAGGTTGTGGGTTTCGATCTCCGTAGTGCTGGCAAGAGCCCATGGAACGTTGCAAAAATGTGGGGCTGGCCTGCGTCAGAGGACTTCAGCAAGAAGCAGCGATGCCAGTCCGAAGTGGAACATACAGGAGAGGGTTTAGCTACATCTAATTAAAAAGTTGCTTTTCAGAAACTCTTTGAGAAGCATCAGCACGGCTTAGGAAAGCCAACCGCACACCGGCGATAAAAAACACCGTACTGTGCGTTCACGTACCGAAAAACGTCAGGAACGTTCGGTGTTCCAGTGTATTTGCTCCTAGCGGTTGTACAGCATACCAATACAACCGAACCAGGGCATGCCGAGTGTTCAGCTGGTCGTTGGCGGGTTGATAAACATCGCGTCAATGACAAGCAGCGCGCCAGCGACACCACCCATAGCAATCGCTGCCTCGAGGGCAACCGGCATCACAACCCCGACAAACGCCGTCACAGTCAGTACGAGCGGAATCAGCACAAGGAGATAATCGTGCCGAGAAAAGGAACCGAGTGGTTCAACGAACTGTACAGGCGCAGTTTTGCCACTGGTATTCATCTTACAGTACACCTCTACACAGAAATATTATTCATCATCCCACTTGAGCGTTTCTCCGTAACTGCTCTCAAAGGTGTAGCCAATGTCTGGGAATAACCCAAAAATGTACCCGATAAGTTATTAAATATACTTCACTGCCGAATCGGCCGCGTCCGGCGGTTCAAATGCGAAGGCAAAGCGACTCATTCATATGGCATTCGTCATCGGTCGGGGCGTAAGCAATCCCGACGAACATCCGAGTGGCCGTATCGGCCGTTATCGTGCTCTCGACGGAAGCAACGGAGCACCCCTCTATCTTGATACAGACAGCCCACACGCCGGAGTGATTGTCGGGAAGCGTGGGTATGGAAAGTCGTACACGATGGGTGTCATTGCTGAAGAACTCGCACGAACTCGTGGCGTTGCACCCACAGTCGTCGACCCAATGGGGGTGTTTGGCGGTGTCGCCGAGGCCGGGACGGACGTTCCTGCAGAACAGCGGACCAACCCAACAATCACCGCGGATGCAATCGATCCACGGTCGTGGTGTGATCTTGTGGGGCTCCCCCCGGAAAGTGGAGCTGGAAGTCTTGTTTGGCAGGCGGCAAGCAACACGTCAACACTCTCGTCGATGCAAAGGGCGGTCAACCAGGGGGATGCGCCCAAAGCGGATCGACGGACAGCCACAAACCACCTGCAGCTCGCTGCGCAGTGGGGGATTTTCGGTCGGGATGGACTGACCGCTGCGGAGCTTGCTGGCCCTGCAGCAACCGTTGTTGACATTTCTGGACTTCCCGCAGCACCAATGCAGGCGCTTGTACGGGCAATTGCGTCATCGCTGTACAACGCCCGGGTTACCGGAGAAATCGATCGGCTCCCATGGCTGCTCATCGACGAAGCACACGTCTTTTTTAACGAGCTTGCGGAGCCAGCACTCCACCGCCTACTAACCCGTGGCCGGGCGCCCGGAGTGAGCTTGTTGCTCGCCACACAGCGGCCAAGTGCAGTGTCTGAGGTCGCCATCTCACAGTCCGATCTCATCGTTTCGCATCGGCTGACAGCAGGCCAGGACATTGCTGCACTCGCTACCGCCCAGCCAACGTACATGGATGGCGGGATCGAAGAGCGGCTACCAACCCAGCCTGGAGAAGTGCTCATCATCGACGACGCGACCGAAAGTGTCCACACCGCACGAATTCGATCCAGAGATACCCCACACGAAGGCGATAGTCCGAAAGCCTCGGCAGTTCAGATCGAAGCTGAGGAGAAGAACAAAAGTCCCTCACAATCCTGAATGGCTTCGCTGTCTTTTTGATACCCCACTCCTGATGCATGAGCATGGACTTTGGGCTTCCCGGCGAACACCGGATGATTCGCGATACGGTTCGGGAGTTTTGTGACGAAGAAATTGAGCCAATTGCACAGGAGATTGAAGATGAGCACCGATTTCCCGAGGAAATCTTCCAGAAGCTAAACGACCTCGATATGATGGGCGTGCCCGTCAGCGAGGAGTACGGTGGGCTCGGCGGCGACCAGCTAATGTACGCACTGGTCTGTGAGGAGCTCGGACGAGTCTCTGGCTCTGTTGGCCTCTCCTATGCGGCACACGTCTCGCTTGCCTCGAAGCCAATCGAACTGTTCGGGACCGACGAACAGAAAGAAAAGTGGCTTCGACCGCTTGCAGAAGGCGGCGAGATGGGCGCATGGGCGCTGACCGAACCCAGCAGCGGCTCTGATGCCTCGGATATGGACACAGTCGCCAAAAAAGACGGCGACGAGTACGTCCTCAACGGCACCAAACAGTTCATCACCAACGCCAACGTCGCCAACTCCGTGCTCGTTAAAGCTGTCACCGATCCTGAGGCAGGCTATGATGGTATTTCGACGTTCATCGTTGACCCCGACAACGACGACGGCTTCTCGGTGTCGACGGTCTGGGACAAGATGGGGCTGAACGCCTCGCCCACCTGTGAGATCCAGCTGGACGATGTCCGTCTCTCCGAGGACCGCCTTCTCGGCGAAGAGGGTGAAGGCTGGAAACAGACGATGAAAACGCTCGACGGCGGCCGGATCTCGATCGCCGCACTCTCGACAGGTCTCGCACAGGGGGCCTACGAGGCTGCACAGGAGTACGCGACCGAGCGAGAGCAGTTCGATCAGCCAATCTCGAAGTTCGACGCTGTCCGTGATATGATCGTCGAGATGGACCGCAAAGTCGAGCGTGCACGCTTGCTGACCCACAAGGCTGCCTGGAAGTACGACCAGGGCAACCGCGTGAGCAAGGAGTCTTCCCTCGCAAAGCTGGATGCTTCCGAGGCCGCCCGGGAAGTTGCTGAAGATGCCGTGCAGGTGCTCGGCGGGTACGGCTACACCGAAGACTTCTCGCCCCAGCGGTTCTACCGCGACGCCAAACTGATGGAGATTGGCGAGGGGACAAGCGAGATCCAGCGGATGGTCCTCGGCCGAGAGCTCGGACTGTAGGATGGGTTTTGTCGGCTTTGGAGTCACGGTCGTTGGCCTCCTGATCGCGCTCGTCGGAGCGATTGGACTGTTCGCTCCCGAACGAGTTGCTGAGCGCCAGCGCGGCCGCGATACGTCGATGGCCGACTACGAGGATCTTGATGAAGGCGGTCAGCAGTTTGTCGTCCGGCTAACTGGACTGCTGTTCGCGGCTGGTGGGCTCTGGCTTGCGGCGGGCACCCCGTCACTGTGAACTGCCTCGGCCTGCTCTGGCTGTAGCTGCGCGCTTGTCAACAGATTATAGTTTTTCCCTGTGTGGTTCATTTCGAACCGAAACTCGCGGGGCAAACGTTATGCCGTCGTGTGTGATATGATACCGTGTATGTACGATCGTATTCTCGTCCCAACCGACGGCTCTGCAGGTGGGGAGCGCGCAATCCGGCACGGCATTTCGCTTGCCGAAGCCCACGATGCTGACGTACACGCCATCTACGTCGTCAACACCGCGAGTTACGGTGGTCTACCGATGGAAACCTCCTGGGAAGGCGTTCGGGACGTGCTAACAGACGAGGGCGAGGAGGCGCTCGATCGCATCAAGGAACTCGCAGGCGATCGGCTGGCAAATGCCGCGGTCATCGACGGCTCGCCTGCAAAGCGAATCGTCTCGTACGCGGCCGAAACTGACTGTGATCTGATCGTGATGGGGACCCACGGCCGCTCCGGCGTTGACCGACTCCTCTTGGGCAGCGTTGCGGAGCGAGTCGTTCGTGTCTCGGAAGTTCCCGTCCTGACTGTCCGTGTTGGCGGTAGCGACGACAGTGACGCGACTCCCTCGGACGAGGAGGTCGTGACGCCAACGCCCGAAGAGCCGTCAGGGGATGCTCCGGCTGATCGGCCGGATGAACCAACTGACCGCCGTGCAAACGTCGACGGCGCCTAACGATCGGCATCGACTGTCGGCGACGGTAGATCGTATGAGACACCAGTGAGTTCTGCTGACCGACTCCAGAGCCGACGAGCGGTGGTGGTATCTCTGGCTGCGTCGCTTGGCTCGACAATCCCTGGAGCACCGCGCATCTCCAGTAGCCCGGTCGGGCCGATGTACTCGCCGCCGGTGAGCTCGTCCGCTGTCGCCGCGTACAGTGTTGGCCAGGCACCCTGCTCAGCCGGCTGGCCAATCAGCATGTTCGTAAGCGACATGAGCCGTCGTCGAACGCCGTTGCCGGCCATCTCAGGCCCTTTTGTCTGCAGGTTCGTCGCGGTGTACCCCGGATGTGCGCCAAGACTGATGGCGTCGGCATCGGCCACAGCAAGTCTCCGCTGGAGTTCGAACGCGAACAGCAAGTTCGCAAGCTTCGACTGGCCGTAGGCTCCCCATTTGCTGTACTCGTTGTCGTGCTGGAGGTCATCAAAGTCGATCTCGCCACCTTCGTGAGCGCGACTGGATACCGTGACAATCCGACTCTCCCAGTTCCCTGCTTCAACCAGATCAAGCAGTTGCCCCGTCAGCGCGAAATGCCCGAGATGGTTGACGCCAAACTGGAGCTCGAAGCCGTCTTCGGTCGTCCGGTACGGTGTCGCCATCACGCCAGCGTTGTTAACCAGAACTTCGATGGCCGATACATCACCCCGGATCCGGTCTGTGAACGATGCCACTGACGCAAGCGAAGCAAGATCAAGCGCTTCGACAACCAGTTCGCCGGCAGGGTTTGGCTGACGGAGCTCCGTGGCGGCAGCCTCCGCGCGGTCGACGCTCCGGCAGGCCATAATCACCGTTGCACCCTTCGCAGCGAACACACGGGCGGTTTCGAATCCAATTCCGCTGTTTGCCCCAGTTACGACAACCGTCCACTCCGAACAGTCGGGCATCGCCTCGGGCGTCCACTGTGTCATACCATTCGTTGGTCTGTGGGGATTGTAGGTCTATGGACCGCGGAACCGGCAGGCCAGTAGAGCGCAACCCCCTTTGCGGTGCCGGACAGAGTATGCTACATGCATGTCGTGGTCAACGCCGCGATGAGCGCCGACGGAAAGCTCTCGACTCACCGCCGCGAACAGATTGCGATTAGCGGCGCTACGGATTTCGAACGCGTCGACCGACTCCGAGCAGACAGTGACGCGGTCGTCGTCGGCGTTGGCACAGTTCTCGCGGACGATCCACATCTCGATCTGGACGACCCGGAGCTTGTTGC